>Ga0163147_10001046_pt1 | contig 42894 bp, 37 predicted proteins | sample OliLakLV19MP6G1_FD_148597 | JGI IMG/M metagenome (GOLD analysis project Ga0163147, IMG submission 148597) | Freshwater microbial mat bacterial communities from Lake Vanda, McMurdo Dry Valleys, Antarctica- Oligotrophic Lake LV.19.MP6.G1 | ecosystem: Environmental > Aquatic > Freshwater > Lake >...
TTTCGATTATTTGTACAATGCCGAAGATCATCCTGATAGGATTTATTATCGTTCCGATCATTGGAACTTTGCCAAGAAGAACATTCCAATCATTTTTTATTTTGATGGCGTCCACGAAGATTATCATAAACCAAGTGATGAAGTAGATAAGATTGAGTTTGATCTATTAGCGCTGCGTGCAAAAAATGTATTTTATACTGCTTGGGAAATCGCTAATCGGGATAACCGATTGGTAGTGGATAAGAAGTAAAATATTGAGGCCACTGATTCACAGATTAAATTAGTGAATCAGGGGCATTCAAATTTTCTAGCCGATCAACTGCTGATTTTAATAGTCATCACCCACAAAAAAATCTGTGAATCAGTGGCTATCATACGTTCCTTTAATCACGGTCTGTGCCCTCACTGATCACTGATATTTTAGCAATAGACGATAAGCTCCGCTCAATTTATCCTATCTTTGATTGTGCAAGAGAATACGACTAAAGATTATCACGAACGGATTGAGCTTTTTTCGAAAGTAAATGAATTAGCAGTATCATTTAACAATGCAAACACTACCATGCAGAAAATGACCGCTATCGATTTCAGAGATGATGATATCTATACCTTCTTCGAAAACCTGCAGACTGAAAATGTGCAATACATATTAGTGGGTGGTTTTGCCATGGCGTTTCATGGCTATGTTCGTGCTACACACGATCTTGACTTATGGATAAAAGACGAGCCTTCCAACCTTGAAAAATTAAAACGGGTGTTTGATAAAAGTAGTGTACGTGGTATGGATCAAATCAAAGAACTTCAATTGATTGCGGGCTTTACAGAATTTAAAGTGGGTGACTCCGGATTTGTGGTTGACCTAATTACTAATCTAAAAGTATTTGGTTCGTTTGATTTTGATCAGTGTTATAATCGAGCAAAACCAGCAGAGTTTAAGGGAATAAAATTTAAGGTAATCCATGGGCTAGATCTTTTAAAAGAAAAAGAAGCAACTAACCGACCAAAGAATCTTGGCGACATAGAACATCTTAGGAAGCTATCCGAAAAAGGAGAGTTGGAGTAATTAAAAAACCTAAGACGGGACTGTCAACGAGGCGCAAAAAAATATTCTATGGCACTGATCATAGAACAAGGATTTTAAATGGGCATTACTGACTAAGCCAAATTTCTTATCTGTGAGATATGGACTATCATAACTCTTTGGAAATACGGTCAGATAAATGGTTTGGGAAACCCTGTATTAAGGGAACGCGAATTACTGTTTATGACGTTTTGAATTGGCTTTCAAATGGAATGAGTCGGGAAGAAATTAAATCTGATTTTGAAGAACTTTCTGATGAGATGATTGATGCATGTCTTGCCAACCCTTGAGAAGTTTGGTTAAAAATATTTGCCAACAAGCGCACAAAGAACACAATCATGCCCATGGTTTCCTCAACCGTGGTCTGTGTCCTCACACAACACAAAAAAATTGGTCTGTAAGGAAACTTAGTAGATACAAATCAGGAGTAAGGTTTTGACTGTTGATTTAAAACGGCACATTAACATGCCGCTCCGCATGATAGCTGGAACGAACAAGCGGCCCGGATTCAACATATTTTAAACCGCGCTTAAGTCCTTCTTCTTTATACATAGCAAAGGTATCTGGATGGATAAACTCAGCAACTTCTAAATGCATTTTGGTGGGTTGCAAATATTGACCGAGAGTTAAGATCATCAACCCATTCTCAACTAAATCATCCATTGCTTTAAAAACTTCTTCTTGCGTTTCGCCAACACCCAGCATAATGCCAGACTTGGTTCGCTTGCCTTCTTTACGAATTCGTTTTATCTGTTCGAGACTGCGATCGTATTTTGCTTGCGGCCTTACCATTCTATAAAGTCGGCCAACGGTTTCCATGTTATGCGATACTACTTCCTGCCCGCCATCAATCATACGATAGAGCGCATCCCAATTTCCTTTTGTATCCGGAATTAATGTTTCAATAGTTGTTTCAGGACTAAGTGCTTTTGTTTGCACTACAGTCTGATACCAAACTTCAGCTCCGCGGTCTTTTAGCTCATCCCGGTTCACAGAGGTGATCACGGCATGTTTAACGCCCATCAGTTTGATGGCCTCAGCAACACGTGTTGGTTCTTCGGTATCGTATTCGGTTGGGCGGCCAGTGGCTACGGCACAAAATGTACAGCTACGGGTACACACATTACCCAAAATCATAAAGGTTGCGGTGCCTGCGCCCCAGCATTCGCCCATGTTTGGGCAATTACCGCTTTCGCAGATCGTGTGAAGTTTATGTTCATCAACCAGCTTGCGAACTTTAGTATACTCGGGCCCTATAGGTAATTTAACTCGCAACCAATCGGGCTTGCGTTTTCTTGTTTCTGTGGCTGATATAACGGGTAGTTCGATCATGATTAGTCTTGAGTTGTTAGTCTTGAGTTCTTAGTCAATGATCCATTTAGCTTTGCCGACACAACTATGGACTAAATACTATCGACTTTTTACTAAATGAGTTCCTTGTATTGATCTGCAGTAAGCAAGCCTTCAATTTCGCTTACATTTGAAACGGTAACTTTTACCATCCAACCTTCTCCGTAAGTATCGGTGTTTACTTTTTCGGGTGCCGATTCAAGGCCTTTATTAAATTCAGTAACGGTGCCGCTAATTGGCATGAATAAATCTGAAACGGTTTTAACGGCTTCAACTGTGCCAAATACATCGTGTTGATTAAGCTTTTGGCCAACAGACGAGATGTCTACATAAACAATATCGCCCAATTCGCCTTGAGCGAAATCAGTAATGCCGATGGTTGCCTGATCGCCTTCAATTTTAACCCATTCGTGGTCTTTTGTGTACTTTAAGTCTGCAGGAATATTCATAATACGCTTAAATATAAGTTGTCGCAAAAGTAAGGAAATATGGGCAGGCTTTGATTTCTTTTCATGAGATATTTCCCAGCAGTTAGCGCGAAATTTTCCACACAGATTGCCGAGGACAGATCGGAATCTTTGAATTTTAAATTTTAAATTTAAAATGACTACTGCGCCAGGTTAAACAGAATCTTCACACCACCGCGCGTTGTCGATCTGCGGAACGAATTGGTAACTAATGGCTCATTAATGCTGCGTTCCACATAAGCTTGCACCCGTAGTTTTTGACTTACAAGGTAGCTTACGTTGGGTCGTAGTTGAAAGTTGATGTTTCCGTTTGTAACGGTGTTCACTTCTTCAATTTTGCGCTGGATGGTTCGGTTGTTCGTAATACTCATGTTCAACTGAAAAGTAATATCGTTCTTCAACGTAATTACTCGACCCTGACTCTTAAGCGGTAACCTCATATTGTTTTTTGTGTATCCCAAATCAACTGACCAATCTTTACTATTGAGTTCAGTAATTTGTGCATTAGAGATATTGAGTGCTAGATCGCGCCTGGTTTTATACTCAAATCTGAAATTCAATTTCTTTCTGGTTCTGAAGTTCACTCCAACCAACGGTGCAAACTGTTCGCTAATCATTACCTGACTAATTATGTAAACAGGAATTAACTCGCCACTTGCGTTGGTCTGAGAAGCAAACAATCCATTGTTATAATCTGCAATAGGATTGCTAAGCGCTACATTATTATATTCGAGCGAATTAGAATAATTCACAACCGAGTAAGATGAATTGTAAGCATGGTTGATGGTAATCGATTGGAAAACATCTTTTAAGGCTTCAATTTTTCCTAACCCGGTATAATCAAATCGCCAGTTTGGAATCGGTATTTGTGGAAACGGAGAAAGATTAACGGTCTCTGCAGATTTGCCGGTGTACGCTGCTATAAAAGCAGGAATTAAAATGTCCTGCGATTTAGTTTCATACGAATTTCCAGTAACGCGGGTAAACCGATCTTGAAGTAAGGAAATATTTTCTTCAAACTGTTTAAAAACAGTTGAGGTAAGACTCTCGTTATTTTTAAAAGCAGTATTAATAGTTAGCGTTGAAATTTTATAGGACCCAACACGACTTGGACCTAAAGACTCATAGAACGAACCTGTAGAATCTATTCGATAAATTTCCTGAAAGGAGGTCACCGAATTCTTTTTAATATCTAATTGAATTTTAAAATCGTTTGATGGTTCGAGTGAAGCCCTCAGCCCAAGATCTTTCATTTGATTTTGTGTATAGGGCGTTGTTAATCTTTTACTTGTTGAAAGCCAGCCATTTTTTCCGGCTTCTACTTGAAAATCTGATTTCTGTTGGCCAAGAACAAATCCCCAGCCTGGTGCACCCCACCCTTTGCCCAATCCAAATAAGTATGGATCGGGTGTAAAGCCTGGTAAAATTGTTCCTTGAGTAATGGTATAGGTTCCAGTAATATTTCGAAGCGACATAATAAGTCGCAAAACTCCTTTCACTAATTTCAAATCAGGTGGTCGCCTGACTGTATCAGGTTGGGTAGGTTTATTTTGGGCGGCCGTTGGTGCAGGTGGTCTTTTTGGTGTGTTTACTCCTTTCAGGAATCCGATTTTGTTATACAGTTTAACCATATCAATGCGTCCGCTCAGCGCCTGCTCTTGTGTGTTCTGAATAATGTTTCCAAGTTTTAAACTCGGATCTTTCTCTAAGGGCCCAGCACGCCAGTTGTAGCCTACATTGTATCGGTATTCAGTACCTAGCCAATTGGTAAGTGGAAATTTTTCAAAGGGAAGTGTATAATTGGCGGTAATATTTTGATCGAAGTTTTTCATTCGGCCAAAATTCTTCAAATTCCTGATTACAATATCCAGCGAATCCTTATTATCAAGATCGCCATTGGGTTCATCAATAATTGCATTGACCTGCGATGAATAATCCAGATTCAAAGACTTTGTTAAACTCCAACGCACATTATAAAAGCGGTTGAAAACAAAAAACTTTTGAAAGTTTGGGATAGAACTACTGGCATCGCTATTTGAATTGCGATAAACGATTTTACTGAACGATCGATCTAACTCACCGCGCACAGAAATATTAGAAGGCAACGGATTGAAATTAAAATCCTTAATCAATTGCAAGAAAGGTGACGAAAATGCTTTTACTTCTTTAAAAGGTTCAAAGCCTTTAAAAGTAGGGGAGTACTGCCAAGCCACAGCGCCTTTATAGTTTCGCCTGGTGTTTTCCTGAAGGTTAAAATTAGTTTGAGTTGCTTCACTATACGCATAGGTAAATGAAAAGTTCTCTATATCATAAATATGGGGTTTGGCTTCTTTGTTTAATTTAACCTTTCGAACATTTGTAAAATTCAAACTGCGCCTAACAGACTGATCCTGAATCAACTTTCTATAAGCATCTTTTTCACCTTCTGTGTTGAATGATTTCAACGCGGCCTCAAGCCGCAAGTCCGGGTTGGCCGGATCAAAGTTTGGTTTTATAGTTGTGTTTTCATAACTGATGAACATAGGAATTTTCAAACCAGTCCAGGTTGGCAATAATTTATCCACGTTAATGTTGGCCGACACATCGTATGCAGTTGTTTCACCGCGCGCCCGTTCTGAAATTTTTGATTGCACATTTCCATAACCAAAACTTATGTGACGCAGTGATCCAGTAATTGTTCCTAAGTCGGCAAGTTTTGTATTGAGCACCACATTGGTTGCCCAGCCTGCCGTTCGATCGAAATCAGTTAGTCGCATTTCATTTGCCCACAAACAAACATCGTATGGCTTGGCATCATTGCTGCGCGGATTTTTCACGCCAATCATCATCAATCGTACTTGACTCAAGTCTGGCCGACCGAGTATGCGAATGCCATGCTTGCCTGCTGGTTCAGGGCCAGCCTGCGGATATAAGATACCGAGATTATACCCTTCGCGATCGCGTCTTGCTTTTAATGCATAGAGATCATTCAAATCAAGATCGATTTGGTTTTGATCGGGCCAAACGGCTTCAATAGTCCTTCCATCCTCAGGCCGGGTAATTTTTAGTGGCAACTCAATTTCATAATAGTTTTCATCGAAGTCTGTGCCAAGCCGAAGAAACCCTACCAACTCGTTATCCGGAATTAGCTTGCCATTGCTGCTATACGCACTCATAAACATTTTTATCCGACCATAGTTAAAAAAGTCCATAGTCACATTTTTGAAAATAGCACGCGCATCGCCATCGGGCAATTCGGTTACACACATTTGCACCGACTGTTCATTTAACCTGCGTTGTACAGCGGATGTATTATCGCGGTCGCGTCTTAGTGGTTCAATGTATCCGGGTTTAATAGCCGTTTCTTGAGCGTTCTCTTCAACATTTACAACTGAAACTGAAAAATTATCAAGGTTGGGTTCAATCGGTTCGCCAAAGCGTGATTCTTCTAAGTTGGCTGTGTAGCGCCTCCAGCGATTACCTACCGTTCTGAATTTTGCCATTCGTAAAACTACGGGCTCAGTAAAGCCGGTTAAATACATACGCGCGTAGCGAATGGATTTGAAGCCTTCCAGGTTTCCAACCTTCTCATCAAATTGCCTTATTGGAATTCTGAACAGATACCACGTTGCATCTGGATGGTCTAGCGCAGGGACAGCATCGACAATGTATTTGCTTCCTGCTTTTAAAGAATTTGGATTCAAATCAATACCGTAAGAATAGTACTCTTCAAGATCGCTTAACGTATTATCCTGGTTTAGATCTTCATTATCTGGTATCGTATAACTGGATTGCGGCAGTACGTCTGCACCGGTAAGCACGGGAGTGTTGTTTTCCATGCCATTGAAATTTTTGTATCGTTCTAAGATTTTAGCATCCGCTGCATCGAAGGTTGAACTTAGAAAATAATTAAAGTCATCGGCCGATGGATCTTTTGAAAGTTCTTGTCGCAATGTTGGGTTAGTGATAGAGTTTAAGAACCCAGAGAATTTATTCCGTTCATAAGTATTGTTAGCACCATCTAATCCCACATCTTGAAAAGGTCGGCCAGTAGGATTATTATCGAATGCATTGTTTAGGTATTGCTTAGTAGTAACATAACCCCAGTTGTTAGAGGTAACATTTAATGCTGTAGTGTCACCGTCTGCGGGGAGTCCATTTTCAAAAGCATGTTTACCATCGCGCATCACATCCTCCGAAATACTACCTAATTGAAATACCATTTTTCCACCCGTTGTATTTGATTTTGGGGGGTTGACTCCGTCATTGATTACACCCTTTGGATTATTAATGAACGGATCCAATAACCAAAATTCTATATACTCCACATTCGCCTTATCAAAATCGACTTCGTTTCGTATTGCGGTTGTTATACCGCCCCAATTGCGGGCTGGGTTCTTTAATGTTCCATTTGCGTTTAAATCAGGATTATAATTATAAGGGCCTCTTTCGGAGGGATAGTAAGCAACATCAAAAACAGGCTCAAAGAAATTTCCAATCTGTGCGTCAAAAAGCGGAAAAATTTCTCTTGGAAGAACTGCTCTTACATAATGATTTTCCAATTCCGTCTCATCAATGTTGGTTGGTTTAAATCTTCCGCCTGAGCGATAGAAAACATTATCCACTTGATACCAGGCCAGCTTTGCACGCTTAAATCCAGCTTCCCGATCGTTGGGTGCGCCCAAGGTGTTATCAAACTCTGGGGGCACAGCGGCTAGCCTCCAGGATTGCGGATTTAATAAGCTATAAGGTGTTGCTGTGTTTTCGAAATCATCGATAAAGGATGTGCCGTCACCATCCACAATGTTGGATGTGCCCGGGAGAAGTTGTGCAAACTCAGCGTTTAATGTAACAGTGGATTGTTCTTTGGTTTGTAGGAAGGGTAGGTAGTCAATCAACTTTGTTAGTACGCGCGAATTTTTTCGCATGTTAAAATCTACTCCATACTGTAGGTTGCGCGCAGGCTCGTTACCTATCAGGTTACGGCTTATAAGGGGGCGTTCATTATAATACAAGAAGGTAGAACCAATATTAATATCATCACTGAGTTTATAGTCTAATCGGGTGCCTAACAACGATCGGGTTTGAAATGCAAAAGGATCTTGTTGCTCGTAGGTGATGTCGAGATCTTTTCCGGAACTCAGAATACCTTCGTTTAGGATTGTTACTTTACCGAATGTATAATCAACGGTGTAGTCGGTTCCTTCCCGCAAAGGTGTTCCACCCGCAAAAACTTTTACCGAGTTAGGTGAAATATTAAAACCTTGAATAATAATTTCTTTTCCAGAGCCTGCTTTAAAAGATCCCGTTAAGTAAAATTTGTTTTTTGTAGCAACTAGTTCGGCTTCAGCTTTTGTTGTGCGATACAAGGTGTCGTACACATACTTGTTAATCAATTGATCGCGTAAAGCAACATTTGTTTCATTTGCAAAAAGTTTTCTAAGTGCGTCATCAAAAGGGTGGAGGAAAGGAAAAATAATAGCTCCTGTCTCGGTATTCACAGTAACTTTCTCAACAAAATCAAAATTTCCATCTGGTTGAGGATCGTTGTATGGATTCAGTCGATCAAGCCCGAAAACTTGTATCAATTGCTGTGTGCGTGCAAACTCACCTTCCTGCAGTTGCGGGTTATCTATACCCGTGCGGTCATCACGATAAATTATGCGTAATTGAAATCCTTCGCGCGTAAGTTGCGTTACGTTGAGGTTGTAAATATTTTTCATCATCAAATCCCACGTAGGAATAATCTTTCCCGTCTTGTCTTTGATGCTGATCTTGCGAGGCCTGAGCAATTTAAGAAAGGCTACTTCATCTTCTGGTTTGTTACCATAGTCTTCGGTCATTTCGCCAACCTTATAGTTACGACCGTTGTAGGTATACTCATAGGCCACTGCCAGTGCTTCGTCATTTTGAAGTTTGCGTTGCAGCGTTAAGTAGCCAAGCTCTTTATTAAAGGTATATTCTGAAATGGCCAGCTTACGCGCACTAGTTATTTTTTCAAAGTCTGTACCGTTAACAAGACCCAGTCCTTCCAAAGCCTGGTTGATTCCGTCAGAGTTGGCGGGAAGGGAACTGACTTGATCGAATAAATTACTTGCCGTATTTGATGTTGGAAAACCTGCCGGTGCGGCTGAAGTTATAATATCTTTTCGGTAACGTTTATCAGCTTCGCCCAGGTCCATTAAGCCCACCACGTTACGCAAGGTTTGTGTATCATTTTGTCGGTTGAGCAAGTACACTTCAACCCGGGTGATGTAAACACCGGAGGTAATCTGCGGAAGTGTGCCAAGCCACCCTTCAAAATTATCGTGGAAGAATTGCCCCAAGAAAAAGTGCCGGTTTTCATCGTAGTTAGATGCAACAATTTCAAAGGGCCTTCCTTGTGCCGCTCCATTCGTGCTACCTTGTACTTTAATAGAGGATTGTTTACCGCGCTGCGTGGTAGCGATAGTCGTTACAAACATTTTACCAAACTGCATTTGCGCCTTTACACCAAATAAATTTTGTGAGCCTGTAATCAAGCTATTGTTAAGCGGCAAACTCACATTTCCTATTTCTAACTTTTTTAAGATATCTTCTTTAAAACCTGTGTACTCCACTTTCATGTTATTCTGAAAGTCGAACGAGTTATTGTTATCGAAGTTTGTGGTAACGGAAAGTTTTTCGCCCACCTTACCTACCACACTTAAATTTATTTGCTGGTCGAATTCAAAACCACCGTTGCGTTGCTGACGGATTGGGATAGACGGGTTTTCAATTTTTTGAAACTGGGCGCCAAAATCTAAATTCACAAAGCCCCTCGGAATCAATTCAACATAGCTGCCTCCAAAAATCCGGTCTAGTACTGGGCTAACATAAATTTTTGGAATGAGGTTGCGGCTGCTCACAGCACTTTCACCATCCAAAGCCCGGCTGCGCGATTGCCAATAATTTCTTTTGAGAATCAAATCTTGCTGGCGACTAAACTCCTCAAAGGTCATGGATGATGGCGGCCTGAAATTTAGGGGCCCAATCTTTTCATAAATATTGTAATGCAGGCCAGTGTCTATTTCTAGTTCGGTGCCCAGGCTTTTTGGGTTTTTAAGAAATAATGGCGAGTAGGTGGTGAAGTTTGAGAAGGGATCGCCATACCGATCGCGCGTTCTAAAAAACGGGCGATACGGATTGGTTTCAGTACGGATTGTATCGACAGTATCCTTCTGCTGGCCATGGGCCATAGGGGCATGCAAGCAAAGTGCGAGGCAAATGCCCAGTCCGAGAATGAACTGAATCTTCCGTGTAACTACAATCAATCGTGGTTCAGGCGTTTTTTAGTGCTTGCTTAACGAGCTCTTCTAAACTAATAGTATTTCCTGACTTCTTCAGGACCGAATCAACGCTTTTTTCAGCCGCTAATTTGGTTATGCCAAGCGTCATTAAGGCTGTTAACGCCTCATGCCGCACAGTATTGTGTGCAAAACCAGGTTTTCCAGTATCATCAAGCTGGTCTTTTCTAAGCTTATCTTTCAACTCGAGTATTACCCGTTGGGCAGTCTTTCCGCCAATACCCTTTACGGCTTGCAGGGCAGCCGCATTTTCGCTTACAATGGCGGCCCGCAATTCATTTGGAGGCAAATAAGAAAGTACAACCAACGCTGTATTGGGCCCGACTCCGTTTACCGAAATGAGGTGTTGAAACATTTGCTTTTCAAGTTCATTAATAAAGCCATACAAGATTTGGGCATCTTCGCGCACGTGCAAATACGTAACAAGTTTCAGGTCTTCCTTGTCCTTAATTTCAGAAAATGTGTGCAATGAAATGCTCACTTGGTAGCCAATTCCATTTACATCAAGTATTATAAAAGTGGGCTCTTTGTGAACGAGCTTGCCTTTAAGATATGCAATCATAAAAGTTTAAAAAATGAATGCAGTTTACGAGGATTTGGGCAGGTAAACAAATATAAAAGCAAGGTCAATAACTGTTATGTGTGCAGATTTTATAGTACTCTAAAAGGCAGTCTCAAATAATTTACTTTTCTGTAAGAAAATGATTTTTTGATGTACTAATAAAAGTATAAAAGCAATTGAATGAAGGATAGTGAACAGCGAAGTGAGATGTGTTTAAGCTACGGCTGGATTGTCACTCAGCGTAAACCCTCGGTCTGTATCCTTAGTGAAGACACCATAGTCGTTAAATTAAGCCTCGTTAGAGGCGAAATATAGGTAGAATAGAATTTTATAGGTAAATAAAGTACCGTAGGCACGAAATATATTACGTCCCTACAGGACTCGACTACATTTCTGATTAAGACTGTTGCCGATATTTAGTTCCTACGGAACATTAAATTCTCTTAAGTTAACGACTATGGGGAAGACACAGACCACGGGCGGCAGATTTTGAAAATACTCAAAAGAAGCAGGCTTGAATTATTTACTTTTCTGTAAGAAAATGATTATTCGAAGTACTAATAGAGTGTAAAGTAATTAAATGAAGGATAGCGCACAGCGGGATGTCTTTAAGCAATGGTTGTAAACCCTCGGTCTGTATCCTTACAGACCGAAACTTTTTGTGTTCTGTGAGGACACAGACCATTGGTGAGAAACTAATTATTTGAATAACTAATGAGTAAAACCAAGTAAATGAAGGATAGCGATCAACGAGATGTCTTTAAGGAATGGTTGAATAGTCACTCAGCGCTATTATTTAAGATAGTGAGAGCCTATACGATTACTGCGGATGATCGGGACGATCTCTTTCAGGAAATATCCTTACAGGTTTGGAGATCGATACCCAACTTTAGACATGAGGCGGCAGTTACAACCTGGCTTTACCGAATTGCCCTTAATACTGCGTTGCGATGGAAGAGCAATGAAAAAAAGCGTGTGACGGAAGATTTGGCATCGATGCCAGTTTTGCAAGCTGAAAGCAAGCCTCAAAATGAACGTATAGATTGGTTGTATGATGAAATCAGTAAGCTAAATGAAATTGACCGGTCGCTTTGTTTGTTGCTGCTTGACGATTTTAGTTATAGAGATATGGCCGACATACTTGGTGTTTCTGAAAGTAATGTTGCGATAAAAATTCATCGTATTAAAAAGTATCTGATTGAACAATCAAAAAAGAGTCAACACTATGAAATTTGAAGAAATGAGAACGATATGGGACGAACAGAACAAACAGCACTTGTTTGTAGTTGATGAAAAACTTCTTCAGCAAAATATTGAAGGAAAGAAGCGTTCAAGTAGCAACCTAGTTAGTAGGATTGAAATCATGCTAATTGTGGTAAATATTTTTTCGGGTAGTATTGTGCTGGGTTTAAATATTCAACATGCAGCAAATCTGTTTAATAATGCGATGGGTATACTTATGTTGGCTACCGCGATGTATCTTTATTTTAAACGAAGCAGCCGGCTAAAAAGTGAAAACCGATTTGATCGAACCATGTTGGGTGATCTTGATCATGCAATTGCAAATGCAACCTATCAGGCAAGACTTTCTTACGGCATGCTCTTTTATGTAATGGCCATTGGAATTCTGATGTTTCTAAATGCGATGGCTGAAAACAAATCGTTCACTATACTTTTAGCAATTACTGTACTATTTGCAATCACCATCTACTTAGCAAGTTGGGAACACAGAGGATGGCATGTGGCCAGGAAAAAAAGACTTGAAGCTATGCGCGCAAAATTAGTTGAATGAATTACAAATGATCATTTTGTTCGTGCAGTTGCGCATCCACTACAGCAATTGCTGCCATATTCACAATCTGGCGAATGGTGCTACCCAGTTGTAAGATGTGTACAGGCTTTTTCATGCCTAACAAAATCGGACCGATTGCTTCCGCTCCACCAATCTCCATCAATAACTTATAGGAGATGTTTGCCGCTGCTAAATTCGGGAAGATAAGCGTGTTCGCGCCTTGCTCTGATAAAGCACTGAATGGATAGATTTCTTTTTGCAAATCAGTATCAAATGCAACGTTGGCTTGAATTTCTCCATCAATTACTAAATCGGGGAATCTTTGTTTGGCCATACGCACTGCTTCGCGTGTCTTTTCAGGTATTTCCCCTTTGCTCGACCCAAAGTTTGAATAACTTAACACCGCAACCCGCGGATCTATATCGAAGAATTTAACACCCCGAGCCGTGAGTCCAATGATTTCTGTGAGTTCTTCTTTTGTAGGATCTACGTTTACTGTGCAATCGGAGAAGAAGAAGCTTCCCTTCTTATTCATGATAATGTACATGCCCGCCACGCGCTTTACACCTTCGGCCATTCCAATAATTTGAAGGGATGGAAGAATAGTTTTAGGATAGTCTTTAGTCAACCCAGATACTAAAGCATCGGCCTCACCAAACTCAACCATCATAGCACCAAATGCATTTCTATCGCGCATCACTCGATAAGCATCTTTTAACGTTGTTCCTTTACGCTGTCGTTTAGCATAAAATGCTTTTGCATACTTCTCTTCACGCGCTTCCTCTTCCCGAGGATCGATAATCGTACATCCTTCAATATCTAATCCGTGCTCTTCTACTAATTTCTGAATCTGTTCACGATAGCCTAATAAGATAGGATGAGCAATTCCTTCATCTTGTAAAATTTGTGCAGCCTTTAAAATCTTTGGATGATCGGCTTCAGCAAACACAATATTCTTAGGACTCTTCTTTGCACGCTCAATGATGCGCGATGTTAATGTGGAATCAATTCCAATGCGCTTCAATAACTCATTGTTGTATGCTCCCCAATCGGTAATAGGTTTACGTGCCATACCTGACTCCATGGCCGCTTTAGCAACGGCCGGAGATACGGTTGTAATTAATCTTGGATCGAGTGGTTTTGGAATTAAATAATCTCTCCCAAACTGAATTCGCTCTACACCGTACGCTTGAAAAACCATATCTGGAACAGGCTCTTTGGCTAATTCAGCAAGAGCATGCACAGCAGCCAATTTCATTGCTTCATTTATCTCGGTAGCGCGCACGTCCAGTGCGCCTCTAAAAATATAAGGAAACCCAAGCACATTGTTCACCTGGTTAGGATGATCGGAGCGACCAGTACCCATAATTAAATCAGGGCGGGTTTTCATGGCAAGATCATACGCTATTTCAGGATCAGGATTCGCCAAAGCAAACACGATCGGATCTTTTGCCATGCTCATTACATATTCTTGCGTAATGGCATTGGCAACGGATAGCCCAACAAACACATCGCAACCTTTCATCGCTTCTTGCAGTGTGGTAAGTTTTCGGGAGGTAACAAATTCTGATTTTATTGCATCAAGCCCAATGCGGTCTTTGTTTATTACACCCTTACTATCGCACATGATCAGGTTCTCTTTCTTAAGCCCTAATGCCATGTATAGTCGCGAACAAGAAACAGCCGCAGCACCGGCACCATTTACTACCAATACAATCTCTTCAATTTTTTTATTTACTACTATCAAGGCATTAAGTAATGCCGCGCTTGATATAATAGCGGTTCCATGTTGGTCATCATGCATGACGGGAATGTTCATCTTCTCACGCAACTCAGCTTCAATCTTAAAACATTCGGGCGCTTTAATGTCTTCCAGATTTATTGCGCCAAAGGTTGGCTCAAGCGATTTTATAATTTTGATCAATGAATCTGCATCTTCTTCATCAATTTCAATATCGAAACTATCAATGCCTGCATATTTCTTAAACAACACGGCCTTTCCTTCCATCACAGGCTTGGATGCTTCGGGACCTATGTTACCAAGACCTAATACAGCCGTTCCGTTGGTGATTACAGCAACGAGATTCCCCTTAGCGGTATATTTATAAACATCATCTTTGTTGGCCGCAATTTCTTTACAAGGTTCAGCAACACCGGGTGAGTATGCCAGTGCCAAATCAAGTTGAGTACTCAACATTTTGGTTGGCACTACTTCAATTTTGCCGGGCTGCCCTTGAGTGTGATAATTAAGTGCGTCTTGTTTGCGGATTTTAATAGACATAGAGATTCTAGTTAGAAATTAGAATAAGCAATTTACAACCTAACCGATAGGAATTATTAATAATCAATAGAAATTATTAATTGCTTAGATGAGTAATATCTTATTTGTTAGTCTGAGCTAATTCTCCACTCGTTCTAAACGTATAAAGAATAGTTTCAAGTTCGCGAATAAGCTCGCGCTGATCTTTACTTGGACTGTAGGTAAATCCTTCGATGTAATACATCATCGCCAAATCTTCATCCACAAAAGAAAACGAGATAAAAGGGCCACCCATAGTTAAGTTATTGGTTCGCCACAAGCCACGCATTTCAACAGCAAATTTTTTGTTGAATATAATCTCTTTCGTGATTATAGGTTTGTAAGGAACAGAAGTTTCAGTTACCAAGTAAGTTTCAATTCTTTCAGGGTCTTCAAAAATATTATAGCGGCAAATCTGATCGCGCCAAGCAATTAAACTGTCAGGTTTAAACTGTTCTTGTGAAATATATTTTTTTCGTGTTATAAAAATATCTTTATCATCATACGGATTGATTTGCCGAAGCCAAAAGAAATTAGAATCGTTGGCAACTAACTGAAACCCAAACGGAACTTTTATTTCGCAATTGAATTTTTTGCGCAGAATTTCAGGAATTCCTTTTGATTGTTTTGACTTAAACAGTGCTACAGTCAACCGTTCACGTTCGCTTACATCAAAGTGTTGTACAAGTTTTGTTCCGTAGGTTCTTATTTTTTTTATCAATTCTTTTTCAGTGTTTCCAAAAAGGAATAGCACTTCCTGATTTTTTGCAAATAGGTTTTTTGTATTCTGACTGAAAAGATCAGGGTTTGATTTTATTTTTTGAAGCGATTCAGGCGTGAATGTTTTTCTAATCTGACTGGCACCTACCGATCGTTGATCGAGTGTAACTGCATAGATCAAATTTCTTCGCTGCTTTAGTACATAATTCATTTTTCGCGGATCAATCCAACGCATGTGAAAAATCGATTCTTTTCTGGGTAATCCATCCATCTCAGCACTGAATAAGGAATCCAGAACATCGCCTAATGCACCTTTCCACTGTAATGAATCCATCACTAAAAAAATATCGCCCGTCTTTCCGGATGCGTTAGGCAAATTATTTCCACTAGGATCGGAACAGGAAACTAAAAAAATGAAAACGGAAATGAATAGTGGAAATAGGTACTTCATGAATCAACGATAAAATTAGCCACGTCTATAATTCCTAATGACGACAATCGTCACAGATTTTCTCAAATTAACCAACAATCAATTTTTGACCTGGTTGCAGGTTGTTGGTTTTTAGATTGTTTAATGTTTTTATTTTCTCAACAGTCAGGCCGGGAAGTTTTTTCGAAATATCCCACAAGGTATCGCCTGGCTGAACAATGTATGTTTTGGTATCAGGCGACAGCAGCACCGGCTCAGCAGCAACACTTCGGGAGGATACCACAGCTTTAGCAGGCGAAACCCAAATAATTAACCGTTGATCGGTGCGAATTGTATTCCCCGAAAGATTATTCCAACTCTTAATATCCTCAATACGCGCGCCATGTCGCATAGCGATTGATCCAAGTACATCGCCAGATACAACTTTATAGGTAATACGTTCCCGGCCAATTGTATTAACCGAAGGATTCGCAGCATAAAGTTCATTTTCTATTCTTCCAACTCGTGATGCAGAATCTAATATGCTGGCGCGATTTAAATCAAGTGCAGCCTTAGCGTGAATTGGCATTTTAATTATTGGGAATCGACTATTTGCAGGAAGAACATTTCGGATTACAGCTGGATTTAATTTTTGCAAATCTTCCAAACAAGTTCCGGTTAACTTAGCTAATGTTTCAAAATGTAAAAATTGTTTGACAGCCAATGTATCATATTGAGGTATTTCTTCACGAGCGGTTTCTACAAGATTGTGTTGTTCCGTATAATTCATTGCGTATATAATTGCAATAAATTGCGGCACATACGCCCGCGTTTCTCTTGGCAAGTGTGGGTACACTTCCCAAAAAGATTTTTTATACCCTGATTTTCGCACTGCTTTTCGTACTGTGCCCGGCCCTGAATTGTAAGCGGCTAAGGCTAACTCCCAATTACCAAACATTCTATATAACTGTGCTAGATATCGACAAGCAGCATCAGTTGATTTTTCCGGATCCATACGATCATCAACATACCAGTCCGTTTTCAAGTCAAAGTACCGGCCTGTGCCCGGCATAAACTGCCAAAGCCCGACAGCCCGGGCTTTCGATACCGCTCTTGGATTTAATCCGGATTCGATGATGGATAAATACTTTAGTTCATCGGGTAGATTGTAGTCACTTAAATATCTTTCGAACAGCGGGAAGAATAAATCTTTTCTTCGCTGCATCATGCGAGTATAATCACGATTGCGAACCGTGAAGTAGTCGATAAAACCATGCACAGTATTATTGTAGGTAAGCGGTATTTGCTGTTGAATGCAACTTAGTCTGTCGGCAAATAACTCTGGAGTATCATCACCGGGAATGTATTCTAAATTGCTTGGAAGAATGATTAACTCAACTACAATGGAATCTGTAGGAACCTGATCGTTTGTTGGCTCAGGAAGCGCAAGCGTATCGGGCTGTTGTGCCTTGGCGAATGTTGAGATTAGAGCAAAAAATATGGGTAAACTTAAGTACTTGTACAAAGAGCTAAGATTTCTTAAATAGGACAGGGGTCTCACCGCTCTAAGCGGGCTTACCCCTAATAACTTCGTATATAGTTTAATTAAGTAGTATTTCATCACTTTATATCAAACCCGTAAAGGCAAAATATTACGCTAAGTTCATAATAACCTGCGACATCTGAAAGAGTTTAGACTCTTCGAAGTCATCGGCAGTTAATTGGAGCCCAATTGGCAAACCTTCTTTATCAAATCCGCAGGGCACCGAAATAGCAGGCACACCGGCTACATTAGCATGAACGGAAAACAAATCGGCCAAGTACATTTCAATAGGATTGTTTGTATGCTCGCCAATCTCAAAAGCGGTTGTGGGTGTAGTAGGAGAGAGAATAACATCATAATCAGAAAAAATTTCTTTCGTCTTTTCGCGAATCAACCGTCTTACTTTTTGTGCTTTGGTGTAATAAGCATCGTAATAACTTGCACTTAGCACAAACGTTCCCAGTAAAATTCTTCGTTGCACTTCTTTGCCAAATCCTTCGGAGCGAGTTTTTTTATAGAGCGATTGAAGGTTCGTTACCTGCTCACTTCGATAGCCATACCGCACACCATCATACCTCGATAAGTTTGAACTTGCTTCGGCAGTTGCCAGAATATAATACGTGGGTAAAATATATTCGCTTAACGGAAAATCAATTGGCTCTACAGTATGCCCTGCTTCTTTAAGTTGCTGAATTTTCTCAGCCATTAAATCTTTTATTTCGGGCTGTAACGCTTTCGATTCAAATGCATCACGCAGGTAAGCAATCTTGAATGTTGTTTTTTTTGCAGTTGTTAATTCCGATTGATAAGTAGGCACTTCCTTTCGGGAAACCGTACTATCAAACTCATCGGCACCTGCAATAACTTCAAGCACTAAAGCTATATCTGTTAACTTCTTTGAAAAGATGCCGATACAATCAAAGGAAGAACCATAAGCAATTAAACCGTGACGCGAGATACGCGAATAGGTTGGCTTTAACCCAAGAATGCCACAAAATGCTGCTGGTTGGCGCACTGACCCACCGGTATCCGATCCAATAGAGATATCACACAAATTGGCCATTACAGCAACTGCTGAGCCACCCGAAGATCCACCGGACACACGCGAGTTATCAAGATCATTTAATACTGCACCGAATGCCGAGTTTTCGTTTGATGAACCCATAGCAAATTCATCACAATTTTGTCGGCCAATAATAATGGCGTCTTCATCCAATAAACGTTGAACTGCAGTAGCATTAAATTGAGATTCAAAACCATCCAGAATTTTACTGCTTGCCTGCAGCGGATGATCTTTGTAGCAAAGCACGTCCTTAAGGCCTATAACAAGACCTGCTAACTTACCCGCCTTTTTATGTAGGATTTTGAAATCAATCGTTGCAGCTCGGGCAAGTGCTTCTTGCCCGTACACACTCAAAAAAACATTGAGGTGTTTCTTCGCATCGATGTTGGTGAGAAATCTGTTAATCCTGTCAACACATGAAATGTCCGTTGGAACAACAGACCCACTTGCCTGATCATTAACAACGGACATTCCATGTGACATTTAAGAAACAAAAATTAACACTTGAAAGAGTTCCGTCAAAAAGATTGTTTGATAAATCTGTTAAGTTCGACTCCGTACTCAATGCTTACTTATCGTCAATCTTAGGAACTTGCTTTCCGGCATCGTCAACTTCTTGCTTTACATCTTTCACGGCATCCTTGAACTCTCTGAAGCCCTTACCTAATCCTTTAGCGAATTCAGGTATTTTCTTAGCTCCAAAAAATACTAATACGAACAAACCGATTACAACCCACTCGCCCATGCCGGGCATTCCAATCAAAATAATAGCGTCCATAATAAAGAAATTTAAGTATGTAAAGATATAGAAATATGCTTAAACGAGTAACGAAAGAGGTTTTCTTTGCTTACAAAACGGACTGAATTCAATGATTTTACCGTTCAGCCTAGTTTCTAAGCCACTCCTGTGGATCGAGGGCATCAAAATTTTTCCTTATCTGAAACCGGAGTTCGGAGATACCCTCACCATTTGATAATACATTGCCAATTTCCTGGTTGGTATTCACCTTTTGACCTTGCTTTACGGAGATGTCCTTTAAGCCAGTATAAACGGTAAAAAAATCACCATGTTTTATAATCACTGTACTGCCAATACCTGGGGTAAACGCAACTCGACTAACCTCTCCATTGAAGATAGAATGAACTTCCTCACCCTGCTTTGTTTGAATGTTAACGCCATCATTTTGGATTATAATTCCTTTTAACACCGGGTGCTGTTGGCGACCAAATTTTTGTGAAACAAAACCTGATGCCGGCCAGGGAAATTTATTTTTATTTTCTTCAAAGGAATTCGATAATGCAACCGTTGCCTCGCGCGTGTTCTTTTTGTTGTCGCGTGCTTCACGCGCTGCTCGTTCTAATTCTTCCTTTATGATTTTTGCAATCAGGTTATCTAATTCTGCCACCGCCTTGCGCGTAACCTCTATATCTTTTCTCAATTGTTTTTCCTGCCTCTCCAATGATTGAACGATGGTGCGTTGTTTCTGCTTTAAGTCAGTGAGTTTAGTATTCGCCTTAGTCTCATCGTTTAGCAAGTTAGTTTTCTCACCTCGTTTCACCTCAGTCACGCGCACTTGCTCTTTTAAAATATGCTGAACCTTTTCTATCGCTACGGCCTGATCTTGCCTTACCTTTCCATATTGCTCCATGTACTTGAGGCGCATCATCAATTGATCAAATGAATGAGCTGAAAAAAGAAACGTAAGCTTATCAACTTTTCCACTTGCCCTTTGTGCAGCAAAGAGCATAGATGCATATTCCTCTTTTAATTTTTTCACATCGCCCTCAAGCGCATCAATAATCTGATTGTTTTCACTAATGTCGTAATCAAGTAATGAGATTTCACTTTTGATTCCTTTCATTAAAGACTCTTGTTGCAAGATGCGCTGGTTAATAGCAACCAATTCACCCAAGGAGTTTTCTTTTTTTTCGCCAGTTTCAGCGAGAATTTTTTCTGTCTCTTTTATTTTCTCCAGATTCTCTTGCTTTTCTTTCTGCAATTGAGATTTGCTCTTTTGCGCAAACACAAGAGGTGAGACAAGTAAAAACAGTAGAATAAAAAAATATGATTTACCTGCGGTCATATCGTTTCGGAATATTGAAAGGGAATTTCAACTCCTTATTACCAATTTCGACTTTATTATATTCAAAACTAATGGTATTATTAATGATGCCCGCGGTGGTTTTATAGAAAATACTTACCATTCCGTTATACGGAAAGTTTTTGTCGCCCAAAGGTTGGAAGTTAGAGTATTCTAAGTTCAATTTATTACTTGTGGATGACTCCACCAACTCTACCTTCTCAATCTTTTTGAGACTCGGATTAATAAGATTCTTTATAGTTACCGAGCCTTCGGTTTGAAGAAGTCTTTCGTAATCACCTTCGCGGCTAATTTCATCGTTAAACTGCTTTGGTCTAATAGGGTTACCCAACATGGCTGCTTCCAAAACAGCGTAGTCAATTTTAAAATTGAAACGATTAGAAAGTTCCACGTAATCAAAAACGTAATACTCCTTGTCAACAGTGCTTATAATTGTTATGGAGTCTTTATTAATTAAGGCTTTGCCGCCCTGAACACCAATTACGGAAAAATTCATCCATATTATACTGTCTTTATGAATTCTGATGTTGGCTTTTACCTCGCGTTCTCTTTTATCATCTTTAAAAACCATACGAGCCTTTCCATGCAGGTATCCAAAATCTATTTCTTCAATGTTAAGCGATGTTGGTGTATTTGGTAAGGTTGGAATTACTTTACGGTTACAGGATTGCAGGAAAATAACCGAAGCGAAAACCAAGAGAAGTGATTTTAAATTAGATGCCAATGGATAATTAGGATTAGTAGCCACTTCTATCAGTTAAGTTTTCGATTATTAATTTTTTTATCCAAGCTGGCATTACCTGCATCGCGTTGCTTTGCCTTTTGCCATTGCTTTACGGCATTGTCAATATCGCCTAATTGAAATAATATATCACCATAGTGTTCAAAATGCGTGGCTGTAGGTTGTCCGGTTTGAATAGCCTTCTCAATTACCTTTTTAGCTTCTTTATATTTTTCGCGCGCGTATAAAACCCATGCATGGGTATCTAAATAACTCGCGTTGTCCGGAAAATTCTTCACTAACAAAGATGACATCTTTTCTGCTTTATCAAGATTCTCTTTTCGTAAAGAAAGATAGTAACTATAGTTGTTGAGCACCATGTCATTATTTGGGTTAAACCTCAACGCTTCTTCATAGGCTTGATCGGATTTTGAATATTCTTTTGCGCCATTATAGCAATCGCCTAACATTGAGTTAAGTTCGCTGATAAACCCAGGATTTGTTGCAGACAATCGCTTTGATTGCTCCAATGAATAGGCGGCCTCTTTGTAATTTTTTTTCCTTAAGTGCGCAAATCCATTGAAGTAATAAATCATTGCCTGATTCGGAAACACTTCAAGCGCTTCTTCCGAATGCGCAAGCACACTATCAATTTGGTCGGCCTGAGTCTCTAAGTAAAGCAGGTTTTGCCATGCTTCAAAGCTGGCTGATCCACTACGCACAGTTTTTAAATATTCGCGTTTGGCTTCTTCGTCTTTTTCCAATGTCATAAATAAATCACCACCTACTAAATGCACGTTGCTTTCGTTTGGATAATTCGATTCGAGCTTGTCGAAAAGTTTTAAAACAAAAACTTCTAATTCAGGATCTTTGATTTTTCTGGTTCTATTCTGCGAAAGTGTGGCGTTGTAGGTTCCCATCATCAACACTTTGCTGCTCACATCAACTGCGGGGTCGTCAAAAACTTGGAGTACGTAATTTCTGGATTTCTCTTCCTGACCTTCGTCTTTGTAAAGTCCCGCCAAAATCATTTTTGAATTTCCTGCTTCCGGATGATCTTTTACAAAAGTTTCGATGTATTGAATGGCTTTACTCCGCTGTCCTACAGTTGCGAGCGTTTCAGCAAAACCAAGAACATAGCGTTCTTCATCCGGAAAGGCTTGTAATAGTTTTTCACCTTCGGCAATGGCTTCGTTTAATTTTCCTTTCTCTAAATAAATTCTTTGTTTTTGAAAGGACGACACTTCATTAACTCCCATCGTTTCTTCAGCACGATTGTACACTTTAAGAGCAGCGTCTTCTTTTTTATTGTAGAGATACAAGGCAGCAAGTTCAAATAGATAGTCATCGGTGCCCTTTACCTCTTTCATCATTGTCTCCAAGGCATCCGTGGCTTTTTCAAAATCACCCAAGCTTGAATAGATGTTAGATGCTAATACATAGAAGTATTTGTTTTTCTTTTCATACTTCAAGGCGATTTCAATATTCTGCGCGGCCTTTTGCATGTCCTCATCCTTCGTTCCTTTTGCCAGAATTTCGGCAATCTTGTAATGAACGGTTGCGCTTGTTGGATTTAATTCGGCAACTCGCTGGAAATAGAGTAGTGCCTTAGCATAATCTTCCAGAATGAAATATTTCTCAGCTTCTACAAAAAAGAATTCTGCTTCACGCAAACGACCATCATTGGATTTAGGATCTGGATTGTTTTTTCTCTTTTGCGAAAACGCAGGCGTAGCCACCGTCAGCAGTTGAATGAAGGCAATAATAATGTATAAATGGAATTTTCTATTTGTCAACGGGCGAAGGATCAAATCGTACTAAAATCTCCCAAATCCAGGTCGGCAGATTTTCCTTCAAAATTAACGAAATTTCCTAAAAGACTGCTTTTTAAGGTTGCCCCGGAAAGGTTACAGTTCTTTTGAATAATAGAGTTAGCGATCCGGCTATCCCGTATTGTGGTGCCTGCTCCAATAGATACATGTGGTCCTATTACGGAGTTTTCAATCGTTACATCGTCATCTAAAAAAACCGGTGGAATGATTACGCTATTAATCAGTTTCGCTTTAGCGGAAATTAGTTTTTGATCTTTAATGAATTCCAGGTAGCGTTGGTTGGTTTGAATCATGTTTGCTTTGTTACCACAGTCAAGCCACTCCTGAACTTCGCCAGGAACAAACAAGGCTCCTTTCTTTTTCATATTTTCAAGAGCCGTGGTAAACTGATACTCGCCTTTTTCTTTTATGTCGTTATCCAATAAGTATTGCATTTCAGCACGAAGCTTTTCACCATCTTTAAAAAAATAGATACCAATAATGGCCAGGTCAGATACAAAGGTTGATGGCTTTTCCACCAGTTCTGTGATTTCTCCTTTCGCGTTCAACTTAACAACACCAAACTGCGATGGGTTTTCAACTTTCTGCACCCAGATAGTACCGTCAAGTGTGGTGTTCAATTTAAAGTCGGCCCGGAACAACGTATCTGCGAAAGCGACAATAACTTTTCCTTCAAATAATTCTTTAGCAAAAAGCAGCGCATGCGAAATGCCTTTCGCTTCTTCCTGATAATAGATTTTTCCTTCGGCCCCAACAGCTTTTGCTACGGCTTTTAAATCTTCCTCTACTTGCTTGCCAAATCTGGGATGAACAATGAAGCCGATTTTATTGATTGTCTCCGGACATACGCGGGCGATGTCTTCAACCAAACGATGAACGATGGGTTTGCCTGCAATTGGCAGCAGTGGTTTGGCAGTAGTTAATGTATGCGGCCGAAGCCGCTTGCCGATACCGGCCATGGGAATGATAATATTCATCAGTAGAAAGTTTAGCTCGTAGTAAAACTACAAATTATCAGGCGATAGGTTTGTTAAAATTCTTCCTTTCGGCCAAATAGATGAAGACCAGGAATAAAATTAGTATGAATGCATGAAATCCTGTCGCGAAAAGTTGGCTTTCAAAGACAACTCTATTTACAAGCAAAGTAATCGAATACGTGAAAATGATGTACCCTACATCGCGTGTTATAGTATAAGGTATTGGGTAATGCCGCTGACCAATTAAATAGCAAATAATTGCCATGGCAAAATAACAAAGCACCGCTGCGAGTGCACTGCCCATAAAGCCGAGTATCGGAATTAAAATAATATTCCCGACAATGGTAATCACTGCGCCAACTAAAGTTATGATTGTTCCCCAATGTGTTTTGTCCGTGAGCTTGAACCAAACACTCATATTATAATAGATACCTAAAAACAAATAAGCTAATAACAAGGGAGGCACGATAGAAAGGCCGCCCCAAAAATTGTCACCAATAAGATGTTTAAGAATATCGATATTAGTACTCACGCCAAGTAATACAATACAACAGGTAATTACGAAGTAGTGATTTATTTTAGCGAATAGTGCAGGCGAGTTTTTATCGTGGGCATTTGAAAAGAAAAATGGCTCGGCTGCATAGCGAAACGCCTGAATGCCTAAGTTCATGAACACCGCAAACTTGTAACATGCGCCAAAAATTCCACCCGCTTCTTTTTGGGTAACACCTGCGTAAAAATTCTCCGGAAGCCACCAGTCCAGCATGCTTCGAGAAAACATTTCATTAATCATGCCCGCAACACCGGTAATCATAACCGGATAGGCATACCGAAGCATGTGTGGAGAGATTGATTTGTCCCAAGCGGGTCGCCATGATAAAAGCATTTTAATAAAAAATAGTACGAAAATTGAATTGGCAATTAAGTTTGCAATAAACACATACCCGATTCCTACTTCAGGATTGTAATTAAGTTTTAAGAAATAGTAGTTAAGACCAATCAACAGTATCACGTTGATAACTTTTGCCGAAGCAAACAGTAACGCCTTCTTTTCCAGTCTTAATCGCGCGAACGGAATTGCAACCGCAGCATCGATTAACATAGTAATGGCGAGCCAACTAATGAACTGCGGATTTGAAATTTGCATGGAATTGCCAATTGGGCTGGCGAAGACAACGAAAATGATTGTGAGTGGAACGCTGATTAGCAGCACACTTGTTTGAGCGAGATTGAAAATCCGTTTTGCATCCACGCCCGGTTTAGTGGCAAAGCGAAAGAATGCCGTCTCCATTCCAAACATGTAAAGAATGTTAATCACGCCAACCCAAGCATAGAGTTTTGTTATTTCACCATACTCTTCCTGGCTGAACATGTTTTTGGTGTGTAGAATTACCAAAAAGAAGTTGAGCACACGCGGTAGCATGCTGCCCATTCCGTAGAGCACCGTTTCGCCAGCGAGTTGTTTTAGTTTGCTCACTATTCGCCTTTAAAGTTTGGAGTTCGTTTTTCTACAAAAGCTGAGGTGCCCTCTGCAAAATCTTTTGTTGAAGTAAGGGCAGCAAAACTTTCTGATTCGGTTTTATAGCCAAAGTTTTCAAACTCGTAGCCGGCATTAATGCTTCTGATTAGGGCAGAGATTGCAAGTGGTGCTTTCTTAAAAATCTTGCCTAGAATTTTTTCAGCTAAAGTCAATGCTTCAGCTTTTGTGGCCACTACATGATTCACCAATCCAATTTCCTTGGCCTCGTGCGCTGTAGTCATATCGCCCGTCATAGCTAACTCCAAAGCTTTACCGCGACCAACTAACTGAGCCAAGCGTTGGGTGCCTCCATATCCTGGAATAATTCCTAATGATACTTCAGGTAAGCCAAACTTTGCGTTTTCAGTTGCAATGCGCAGATGGCAGGCCATGGCTAATTCGCAACCACCGCCCAAGGCAAAACCATTTACAACAGCAATTACAGGTTTAGGACAATCTTCAACTTGCTTGAAAATATCACGACCCCATTTAGCAAACTCAAAAGCGTTTTCTTTTGATAATTGTGCAATCTCCTTTATGTCGGCTCCGGCTACAAAAGCTTTTTCACCTTCTCCGGTAATGATAATCCCTTTTACCTCTTTGCGATCAATACATTCCTGAATAGCAGTCTTTAATTCCTGCAAAGTTTCCCGATTAAGTGCGTTTAAAGCCTCAGGTCGGCTTATAGTTATTGTGCAGATTGGATTATTTGCAACAGTCAGATTTTGCATAAAGTATGAGTTTCAGTAGCAAATTAAAGGTATTTATATAGACTTAGCTTGTTTTTAGATAGAATCCATGTGACTTACCTTATTTGATATTAGTGGCATAAACGTTATATTTAATGCCCTTTAAAAAAGTTGAGATAAAACACTCGAATGATGAAATCGTTGATTGCTTGCTTTTTGATTCTTTTTTGTGCTGCCCAGAGTGGGTTTTCCCAGGCAGTGTTTAATAATACAGGGAGTTGGGAGGCACCAGGTAGTTGGCTGGCAATGAATATCGGTGATGACATAGCTGAAGATATTACGTTTATCAATAATAGAGCTGCGCTAATAAACAATGGATCCAATTACACCGTAGGAAATATTTCCTTTGGAAATTCCGATGGACTAACCATCAATACCACAGGAATTTTGAATGTTGGCGAATCAGGCACACCAAAAAACTTTTCTGCGGGTAATGGCTCGTCCATAACCGTCACCGGAACATTAATCATTTGGGGAGATTTGATTGTTGACAACAATCTAAGCTTAAGTGTATCCGGAACGCTAATTATCAAAGGCAACATTCAAATGAACAATGGGGCATCCATTTCCGTGACGGGGTCGGTGCAGGTTGATGGAGATTTTATTGCCGGTAACAATGCTAATGTTACTATTTCGGGTGGTGGCAACATCAATGTAGATGGCACGGTAACGGTTGGCATGAATGGCAATTTGACAGGTCCTCCGGGAAGTTTCACAGCAGGTGGATGTTCAGAAGGTGGGGGAAGTAATTTTTGCAGTGGTGGCGTATTGCCAGTGGATTTATTATTCTTTACTGCCAAGGCTACCCTTTCCAATGTTAAAATTAATTGGGCAACAGCGTCTGAAATAAATTCAGATTATTTTGTGATTGAAAAATCAGATGACGGACTTGAGTATAGGACCCTTGCAAAAGTGAATGCCCAAGGTAATTCAGTATCCAGAGTTGAATACGAAATCTTTGATGAGAAACCAACAATAGGCAAAGCCTATTACCGTCTTAAGGAAGTTGATCTGGATGGAAAACAAGCTGTATATGAAGTTGTGTTAGTAGAGTTTACAGGCTTGCGTATTACATCAGTTTATCCTAATCCGATTGCTAATGGTCAAAGCTTATCCCTTGAATTGAACTTTACTCCTGAGTATCCAATTGAACTTTCTTTGTTTGATCTGTCAGGCAAGAGAATAGAGCATCAATTAATGAAAGGAAATTCTGCGCTATTGTCGATTGAATTAAGCAGCGGCATGTACTTGGTTAAGTTGTCTTCACCAGAATATACCAGCGTCTCTAAATTTTTAGTTCGAGAGTAATTCCGGATTAGCCTGAAGATTGGTCAAAATATCTTTCGTCATTTCTTCCAATCCAAATTGATGTTTCCAGCCCCAATCTGCACGAGCAGGTGAATCATCGATTGATTTAGGCCACGAGTCGGCAATGGCTTGGCGAAAATCTGGCTTGTAAGAAATTGAAAATTCAGGAATATGTTTCTTAATAGTTGCAGCTACTTGTGCCGGGCAAAAACTCATGGCACCAATATTATAGCTAGACCGAATTTTTACTTTTTCAGCTGGAGCTTCCATTAGATCGAGTGTAGCTTTAACAGCATCATCCATATACATCATGGGTAAGTACGTATCTGCAGCTAAAAAGCATTCGTACTTTTTTTCTTTAATGGCCTTAAAGTAAATATCAACCGCATAATCAGTTGTGCCGCCACCCGGAGGAGTTTTATATCCTATAAGGCCCGGGTATCGCAAGCTGCGCACATCCACGCCATATCTGCGGAAGTAATATTCGCACCAAAGTTCACCGGCAAGTTTGGTAATGCCATACACCGTTGTAGGATCCATGATGGTATCCTGTGGTGTATTTTGTTTGGGAGTTGTTGGCCCAAAGGCAGCAATGGAACTCGGCCAATAGACTTTATCGAGTTTTAGTTCTTGGGCGGCTTCTAAAACAAAAAGCAAACTATCCATATTTAGTTTCCAGGCCCACCGTGGATCTTTCTCGCCTGTTGCAGATAGTAGTGCAGCTAGGTGATAGACTTGTGTGATTCCATTTTTGCGAATCAGTTCGAAGAGTCTGTCGCGCTGCATCACATCAAACTTCTCGTAAGGGCCTTCTTTTAAAACACCTTGAGCATCTTTTATATCGGAAGCAATTACATTATCCTGACCATGTATTTTCCAAAGGCCTTGAGTGAGTTCGGAACCCAGCTGACCCCCAGCACCAATCAATAATATTTTAGTTTTTTTCATGAATTTCAGAGACGGTCACTAAGCTAATAAATTGAACAACATGAATAACTAAAATAGCTGCGTAAACTCAGTCGGTGTGTAGACTGGTAATTTAACTTCTTTAGCGGTGTAATCTTTTTTGTTACGAGTAATCAGATAGTCAGCTTTTCCGCTCAATGCAGTAAAGTATTGCAGTCCATCTTCTTTATCTTTAAAAGTAGAATTAAGAGCGCTAATTGCAGCCTGCTTACCACCACTTAAAATTATGCATACTGAAGTTAAATCTAATAGTTTCTCATTGCTATCCTTAATTTTATAGATGTCGTAGCACAGGTAAAACAGATTAGCCAAACTGCTTTCAGATAACATGAGTTGAATTTTACCAGCCAAGGCTAATTCAAGTAGTGAGACTGACTTGATATAAAAAGGTTCGCGTTTTGAAATAATATCAAATGCTACATCGGTATCTAAAAACACCTCAGGCAAATTTACGAGCGACATGATTTGCGATTAAGGATTTATCACTCTCGTTTTTTGTGGCTACACTTTTCTCAGAATCCAACCGCTTCAGTAAGCGCTCAGCAGCCTTTTGCGATTCGGATTTAAGAGGGCTAACTTCTGCATTTTCAAAAATATCTTCAAAAAGTGCTGAAACAGACTTACCTGTCCTTCGCGAATATTTTTTGGCGGCATCGATCGCACTTTTACGAACCGTTAATGTGAGTTTTGTTTTTTTTGATTGTGTTTTCATTTACACGTGCTTTAAGCAAAAATACGTGTTTCACAGAAATTGAACAAATGAATAAAAGTCAATTTTTATATAGATTTGAATCATGAATTTTGAAACATATCTAATAAGTAAAAAGATAGATAGCGTGGCTTTTAAATTGAGTGAGCCTGAATTGTGGCTGGAGTGGAGCCAACTCTTTGAGCAAATGAGTGAAATCAGCTTCACTTCCCAGAAACTTTACCTGATCAATCCGATAAGGAGAAAATATTTATTGAAGCCTGAGCTTTTAAATACCCCAAAGCCAACACCATTGGCAGGCAAACCTATGATGAGACCAAAACCGAAAATGAATTAACTATGTATAAACGTCTTCAACCTGTTTTAGAAAAGGAACTCGAATCAATTCGCGAGGCTGGATTATTTAAAAAGGAAAGAATAATCACAACCCCGCAAGGAGCAGACATTAAAACACAAGATGGAAAAGAGGTGATAAACTTCTGCTCGAATAATTATTTGGGATTGTCCTCACACCCGCGGGTTATTGAAGCAGCCAAGCTTGCCATTGATACCCATGGATTTGGAATGTCATCCGTTCGGTTTATTTGTGGAACACAGGATATTCATAAGGAACTCGAGAAAAAAATTTCTGAATTTTTGGGTACGGAAGATACGATTCTGTACGCTGCAGCCTTCGATGCGAATGGGGGAGTGTTTGAACCTTTGTTAGGTGAGAAGGATGCAATTATTTCGGACGAATTAAATCATGCCTCTATTATTGATGGAGTTCGTTTGTGTAAGGCTATGCGTTATCGCTATAAGCATAATGATATGGTTGATTTAAAAGTACAGCTAGAGGATGCACGCAAAGCCGGGGCGAATCAAATTATAGTTGTTACCGATGGCGCTTTCTCCATGGATGGAACCATTGCCCAGTTGGATAAAATTTGTGATCTGGCTGATGAGTTCGAAGCATTAGTGATGACGGATGAATGTCACTCATCGGGCTTTATTGGCAAAACTGGGCGCGGAGTTCCTGAGTATTGTGGTGTGATGGATAGGGTGGATATTATTACAGGTACATTAGGCAAAGCATTGGGTGGTGCTTCCGGTGGGTTTACTTCGGGCAGGAAGGAAATTATTGAAATGCTAAGGCAACGGTCAAGGCCTTACTTATTCTCGAATACACTGGCACCTTCCATAACGGGTGCCTCCATTGAAGTGTTTAACATGCTATCGGAAACAACTGCGTTGCGCGACCAGCTAGAGAAGAGCACGAAATACTTCCGTGATAAAATGACGGCTGCCGGATTTGATATTAAGCCGGGCATTCATCCCATTGTGCCCATTATGTTGTATGAAGCTCCGCTAGCACAAAAATTTGCTGAGCGATTATTAGAAAAAGGAATTTATGTAATTGGATTTTTCTTTCCGGTGGTGGCTAAAGGCAAAGCCCGCATTCGCGTACAAATTTCTGCTGCACACGAACAGCATCATTTAGATAAAGCTATTCAGGCATTTACAGAAGTAGGGAAGGAGTTGGGGGTGTTGAAGTAGAATGAGATCAATTTGGCTTTTGCTAATATTTTTTTCAGTTGCAACAAGAGCAGCAGGCCAGCGGTTTGTGCCCGTATTTCAAGTATTATTTGCCGATAAGGCCTCATTGAGCAATGGCACAGTCTTAAAGAGTTTGGATATACTTCAGGACGAAATCATCCATGTGGGTGATAGTGGTTATCTGGTACTGATACATGAAACCGGAATTCCTGTTGAGTTTAGCAATGATACGACTATTGTGTTGAATGAAATTCAATCAATCTTAAGTCCTCCTTATAAAAATATCTTAAGTTCTTATCAAAAGTCTATTGGTATTGATTATCTATTTTTCTCACAAGGTGTGGAGGCAAGAAAATATAGACTTACTCGAACTGGAGCCATTCATGATGACAGATTACTATTTACAATATACCCACCACTAATTAATAATCGGATTTACTTTGATGATCATGTTAAGATTATTTGGCGACCAAATTTTAGTGGAATTGAGATTGTTGTTAAAATATTTAATCTTTTTGATGATGAATTAAAATCTTATGAAGTAAAGGATAAACTTGTTTTAATTTCTAAAGATGAGTTGATCTCTGAAGATGCTGATTGCATTATTGTATTTACGGAAAAGCAACAGAAAATAAAGAAGAACGATGTCAGGGAAGGGTTATTACTTAGTCGTTTTTATACAGACAAAATTAGCTTTCCATATTCAAGCGAAATTAAGACTCCAGCGGCCGCATTAATGACTGGTTACTTTTTTGAAATGGCTTATTGGGAAGACTCAAAAGAAGCACAGTCTTACTACGAATTAGCAACTCGCCTGTCAGATAAAAAATTCTATCAGGAGATGCTAGCTAATTATTATAGGCGGCAAGGGAAGTGAATCTTTGAGATTAAATCGATACAGTTTATTTCTTAACTTTATACATACTTTACTTTAAAGTTTAAAATCGATGTTATGAACACACTCACAATTGATAAGAAGAAATTTGTGGTAGTCCCACAAAAGGACTATAAAGAGTTATTAATTAGAGCGGCAAAAAAACTACACCTGCAAAAAAAATGAGTTTAATGCAGGGAAAAAAGCGGGCTTATAAATTGATAGATAAGTGGGCAGCCGCAAAGTAACGATACTTGACGCTGCCGTTGATGAAGTGGCTAAAATTGCATTCTTTATTGAAAACGAGGGGCTTCCGGGTCCATCAAAGAAATTCGCAGATGAAGCTTTTAGATTTTTTGATAAATTATCGAACAAGAAAATAGTCCACAGACCTTGTAAATACTTACCATGGTTAGTATTAAACTATCGCGCGCAAATTTTCGTAAAAAAGACATTGTTGCTATCTCGAGAATTCAAAAGAGATCGTGATTTGCGATTTCGTCCTTCAAAAATCCCAACCTGAATAGATCAGTATTCTACCGCATCTTCTTCGGAATCAAATCAGAAGCTGAAGAAAAAAGTCCAAACAGCGCTGTGGTACTCATGTCTGATAAAAAGTAGATTTTATTGCGCTTTCCTTTTAGCTTCATGCTATAGAAGTTAAGGAAAGGGATAAGCTTCACACTCTTCACATCCGACCACTCATAACTTTTCACTTTCGTTAGATTGATAATCTCAATTTTCTTTTTGCTGAGCGTCACACGTTTGATCTTGGGCGAAATCAATAAGTGTAGTGAAAATAAGATCATGGCAAGCGTGAACAGGGCAAAGGCAGCAAATCTGTTTTTAGGAGAATCTCCAAATTGGAGAATCATGAGTGCAGCGGCCAGTCCTTGAAGCGCACTTAGCGCCAGGAAAAAATATCTGGCAATGTAAAATTTAACTGGGGTTGTTTCTTCCATCCATCATACTTTGTTTGTTTATGAATACGAAGTTATAAAATCTATGAATAATAAACACATAGTCACAGAGGGCACATAGTTATTATTTCCATACAATCTATATGTGTTTAGGTTTTTCGCTTAATTCAAACATTTAAAGATTTTTCTCAATAACGAGACATGACACAAATAATTTTTTACTCCTATGTGACCTATCTACCTATCTGTTAAGTTTTTTTTTGATTTTAGCAAGTCAAGAATTTTGAAGGATTTTATACCTACTTTTTTGAAATCGAATTAGTGAATCTGTGGCTACATCACTTCTCATTCTCAATCACAATAGGAAAATCCTGACCACGTGAAAACGTATATGGATATTGTGGCTTGCCTTTCATCTTTTGAGTAAGCTCGGGCACCTGATCGTCCAAATAAGATTTCAATTCATAGATTGTAACCTTACCATCTTTTGGTGCACCATCCGCATCGCCATTCAAAGCTTTTATAAGTAAGTAGGTAAACAACCCATGCCCTAACTCTGCAAACTCAGTAGCAAATTGTTCACTGCCAGCCGAAGCCATCACATGAATGCCAGCACTTCTTGAAAGTTGTGCGATAGCTTTTTCTTCAGCAGCTCCACGTGTTGCCAATAATTCTACTGATGCTCCGGATTGGCAAGCATCCATTACAATTAATTGTTTTAATGCCTTAATATTTCTTAGTCGCTCTTGAAGAACGCTTGCTTCTATGGCATCTTTTTGAAGTGAAGAAAGATCGTAGAGCCTGCTGCTACCGGTAGGAATAAAGAAGAATTGATTATCCACCATACTGCCATGACCTGCATAATAAAATATGAAAACATCCTCCTGATGCACCTTACCCGCGAGCTCTTCTAATTTTTTTAAAATGTTTTCCTTCGTGGCATCAGCATCGTACAAACTATGTAGTTCAATATTTTTAAAGAGCGTACCTTTTTCGTCAAGTACTTTCCCAAAGGACTCCGCATCGGGTCGTGCATAGTTGAGAGTCATCTTGGGGTTTTTATATTGATTGATGCCCACGGCAAGTACATAACAAACACTACTCTTACCTGCACGATCTGATACAACTTCTATCGACTGCGGGTCGGATTCAATTTTTTCTCTGTTGCTTGCTGATGCTGTAATTATATTGGTTCCGCCTATCAAATTAATTGTATGCCGATAGGTCGTGCTCTCACCTTTGCGGGATGGAAGTTTTAAGGTTTGTTTATCTAACGGAATATTTTTTCCGTTGTGAAAGAGTTTAACAGTCTCAATGCCACCACCCATGTCAGTCATTTTAATGAGCACTTCAGCTTGCGTTGCATCGGCACCCGGAACGGTAGCTACCCGAATACCTGGTGGAGGCGAAGAGTTTAGTTTTCCTTGTATGCCTTTGTAATTGTCGCTGCTGCCGCGGTTTTGAAATATTTTAGGTAACAAATCAGGGCGGTAAAATTCATTGAAGAATTGATCGACACTATATGTTTTTAAGCCATCTACAAAATGAATGTATTGGCGTGCCTCTTGAGTACCATTAAAATATCCTTCCGGATTTTTTACCATCCATTCGTTCTCACCAAAGTGAATGTGTTCAAAAAATTCTTTTCCTGTAGTTAAATTCCAGAATTTGGTTGCGCCATCAACACTATGACTAATCAACATTTTTTCATCAATTGTAAGCTGAAGGCTTGTGACTTCACTTTGATGACCAGCAAATGTGGCAATTACTTTTCCGGTAGCAACATCCCATTGTCTTATTACCCGATCTGTACCACCGCTATAGATACTAGTTTCATCTTGACTAAAAATGGCCGTGAATATTTCTCCAGTATGACCCGTGTACTTTTTATCGGTTAATCCGGTAGCTATATCCCACAGTCGCATCGTGCCATCCCAACTGGCGCTTAACAATTTTTTCCCATCTTGTGTGGGTTCTATAACTGAGACAGTTGCTGTGTGTCCAATAAATTCTCTGATTGTTGTTTGTGTATCAATTTCCATCATACGCAACCCTGTTGGTAAATCAGCCGTCACGATGTATAAATCGTTGCGACTAAATTGTGCTTTGTAGGCAGATCCGTTTTTTGAATCGTGATAAAAAAGTCGCAGACCAGTAGTGGCATCGTGAATTTTAACAGAGGCATCCCAACTACAACTAAGAATTTGCGTTTCATCACTATTAAATCGAATATCAAAAACTGGTTCTTGATATGATGGTATTGTCATGATTGTATCACCAGATTCGGCATTCCAAATAATTATTTTACCATCGCCACCACCCGTTAATAATTTTTTACCATCGCGACTATATTGATAGCAAACGGCAGCCTTCTCGTGCCCAACATATTCCATTTCTGTTTTTCCGGAGGCAACATCCCACCGTTTAACTTTTGAACCAAACTTACCTTTGAGTAATGTTTTATTATCACGACTTAGTAAAATATCATTTTTATAACGAAGGTATTTAGCGATGTAGGAATCCCAATACGAATTTGGGTCATAGGTTAAGCCACCTTTGTCGCGTTGGTTTAAGAAACCAGTTAACTCACCAACCTTCTTATTTTTTGCGATGTCCCATATTAGCACCAAATTATTATCGCAAGCTATTAGCAGTTGCTTGCCATTTGCGCTGAAGACAGCCTGATTGATTTCTGATTCTATCTTTGGATTAATACTTTTAATTGAATCACCACTTTGAGAGTTATAGACAGTAACTTCTTTTTTGGTGCAAATGGCTATTAGTTTACTATCGCGACTAAAAACACCCGAACTTAAGTTTTCAACTCGTTTGCGATACCGAATAACTAATTTGCCATTTCGTAAATCATACTTAGCAACTTCTCCTCGGTTGGTAGTTTTTAACAGGTGTTGGCTGTCTGCCGAAAAATCAACATCTGTAAAACATCCACCACAGGATGAATATTCTGAAAAATTAAATTCATAAGCTTTTTCCCAGGTTGAGGTTTTATAAACGTTAGCTACGCTGTTATCTTCGCCAATAGCAAGCCATTCACCGTTAGCACTTATTGCCAAATTAATTCCACCGGAAGAACCAGAGTATCCATCTGCGGAAAATTCTTTCAATTTCTTTTTAGATGGGAACTCCCAAACAATCGCCTTTCTTCCAAAGCCAACAGTAACAAAAAATTTTCCTTTAGGATCAAAGACAACGTCCGTTATTCGCTCTTTATCAGGATGCACAGAAAGTATTTCTTTACCCGTAGCAACTTCCCAAACTTTAGCAGTTTGATCTCCGTTTCCGGTAATCAGGTATTTGCCATCGCTGCTAAAGGCAAGACTATTAACGGAGAATTGATGACCCAGAAAACTTCTAACCTCTCTTCCGGTTGAAAGCTCCCACAGCTTTGCGGACTTATCGCGGCTACCCGTGGCAACATAATTACTGTCGGGGCTAACGGCCACTGCAAGCACTGCCAACTCATGTCCTTTTTGGATAATAGTTTCAATGGATTGACTTTTCGAAATGAATGTGCAAAGAACAAATAGAATTGTAACGAAGTACCTCATTCACAGTGAAGGTTATGTAATTAGTTAGTCAGCTTTTGCTTCGTGGGTTTCCAAAGATTCATCGTCAACAGGCATTGCTTCCCATTCTTTTGGTTCTTCACCGTGTAGATACTCAAGAATTTTTTGTTCTACTTGTTTCAATCTTAACCCACGAAGATATTTTCCATTACGTGAAAGGATTAATCGACCGCTTTCTTCTGAAACAACCAGCACTAACGTATCGGTAATTTCTGACATGCCAATAGAGGAGCGATGTCGAAGGCCAAAGTGTGGTGGCAGATGGTCATTTTCACTTACTGGCAAAACACAACGCGCAGCTTTGATACGACCTTTATAAATAATAATGGCTCCATCGTGCAGCGGACTGGTTTTGTTGAAGATGGAGAGTAAGAGTCTTTTATTCACCTTAGCATCCAGCTGATCACCGGTTTCTGCATAAAACTTTAATTCAATGTCGCGCGAGAAAACAATGAGCGCACCAGTGCGCGTTGCCTTCAATGATTTAACCGCTTCAATAAGCTCATGAACATTAAAATCATCATGATGTTCTGGATTCCAATTAGTAATGTTTCTAAAAATATTATCACGATTGATTTCTGTAGTTCTACCAATGAGTAATAAAAATTTTCTGATTTCGGGTTGAAATAAAATAATCATGGCTAAAACGCCCACGCCCATAAATGCTCCCAGAATGGTGGCCAACAATTCCATCTGTGCGGCACGCACGATTAAGTACACGAGGTAAAGCGCGAGAATGCCCAAAAATATTTTTACAGCGAGACTTCCGCGAATTAGCTTGTACACCTGATAAAGTAAAACGGCTACCAGACTTATGTCGATTAAGTCGACCCAACTCACTTCCAGAAACCCTATTTTGAAGGCGAAAATCATTAAAGCAAAGGTAATGAAACTGCTCGTGTATTTGGATTTTAAAGATTATTCATCAATTGAATAATCTCCTTCGCTTCTTTTACATCATGAACACGTAAAATGGAGGCGCCTTTTAATAATGCAAGTGTATTTAATACGGTAGTTCCGTTTAACGCTGACTCCGGTGTAGTTTTCAGCGTTCTCCAAATCATCGATTTTCGAGAAAGTCCAACAAGGAGTGGCTTTTCAAAAATCCGAAGGTGTTCAAGTTTATTAAGCAACTCAAAATTTTGATCTATCGTTTTTGCAAACCCAAACCCGGGATCGAGTATTATGTCCTTTATTCCTGCAGATTGAAGTTGAAAAATCTTCCGATGAAAGTAGTCTGTGATTTCCTTGGTCAGATTTTCATAGTTTGTAAACTGAGCCATTGTTTGCGGTGTGCCCTGCATGTGCATGGCAATGTATGGAACCTGCAACGCGGCAACGGTTTCAACCATGGCCTTGTCTAACTCGCCAGCCGAAATATCATTAACAATTGAAGCACCGCAGTCAACAGCTTCCTTTGCTATTGCCGACCGGAAGGTATCGATTGATACAATTGCAGAAGGAAATTCTTTTAACAAAACTTTAACAACGGGTATAACCCGGCCAAGTTCTTCCTTGTCAGTGATGTCAATTGCATGAGGTCGCGATGAATACCCGCCCACATCAAGAAAATCAGCTCCTTCAGTAAGCATTCTTTCAGCTTGCTTAAGAATACTACCTTCTTCAACAAATTTTCCACCATCGTAAAAACTATCAGGAGTCACATTTAAAACGCCCATTACTTTAGGTGAAGTCATATCCATGATCTTACCCTGAACTAAAAGTGTTTTGTTGGACGAAAATAATTTACTTTGCACCATCCTATGAATGAAAAAACCGCCCACGAATATAAAGAGGTGATAGCCTCTTGCCAAGCTTTATTTGCACGTAAGACACACGATTATGGAACGGCCTGGCGTGTGCTGCGACTTTCCTCTATTACTGATCAGATTTACATTAAGGCTCAGCGCATCCGTAGCATTCAAGAAAAGGGGGTACAAAAAGTGGACGATCCAATTAGTGACGACTTTATTGGGATAATCAATTATTGCATCATGGCGATGATTCAAATTAAGATGGTTGATTCTGATAAAATGGATTTATCCTATGCGGAGTTGGAACCTCTATACACTGAAGCTGTGCATGATACGTTCGATCTTCTCCAAAATAAAAATCATGACTATGCCGAAGCGTGGCGCGATATGCGGGTAAGCTCGATGACTGATATTATTTTAATGAAACTGCTTCGCGTAAAGCAAATTGAAGACAATAAAGGTAAAACCCTGGCTAGCGAAGGCGTGAAAGCAAACTATCAGGATATGATTAATTATTCAATTTTTTGTTTGATTAAGCTCAAGGAACAAGAATCCAGCAACAAGAATCCAGTATCATGATTAAAAAGTCCATCGACACCTTCTCCCGTTTTTTCGTAGGCGGATTATTTATTTTTTCTGGGCTCATTAAACTGAATGACCCAATTGGTACCAAGATTAAAATGGAGGAATACTTCGAAGTATTTGCTGGAGACTTTGGTTCATTTTTCCACTACTTCATTCCGTGGTCGCTCGAGATAGGAATGATCATGATCATTCTTGAGTTGGCATTAGGTGCAGCCATTCTGATTTACTGGCGCATGAACCTTACCACCTGGGTGCTGCTTGGTTTGATGGTCTTCTTTACATTTCTCACGTTCTACTCAGCGTATTTTGATAAAGTGACTGACTGCGGCTGCTTTGGCGATGCCATTAAACTCACTCCGTGGGAATCATTTACTAAAGATATTATTCTGATGGTTTTTGTGCTGCACCTGTTTTGGTACAGAAAGAGTTATAAACCTGTTTTGCAAACTACCCTGAGTAACTTAGTTGTAATTGCAGCGGTTTTAATTTGTTTTACACTTGGGGTTTATGCCATTCGTCATTTACCGTTTATTGATTTCAGAGCGTATCGGATCGGGAACAATATTCCTGAACAGATGATTGCACCTGAGCAACCGATTATCGAATACGTTTTTGAAAAAGATGGCAAGGAAGTTAGAGACACTAAATTTCTTACAGAGGAAGGATACAAATATATTTCTTCGCATATCTTGAACGAAGATAAGATTAAGCCAAAGATTACTGACTATTCGGTAAGTAGCCCAGAAGGAGAGGACATGACTCAATATACTTTTAAAGGGAAGAAATTGCTGATTGTAATGTTTGACGTGAGTAAAGCATCCACAGAAAATATTTCTGAGATTAAGAAATTGACTGAGCAATTAGAAGGAAAGGTTGACTGTTTTGTAATGACTTCTTCAGGGTCGGAAGCCATGGAAGCGTTTAGGCATGAACATCAATTGGCAGTTCCTTATTACTTTGCGGATGCAACGGTTCTAAAAACAATTATCCGATCGAACCCCGGTATCGCATTGTGGAATAACGGCACCGTGTTAGGCAACTGGCATCACAACGATACGCCATCGGCCCAAGAAATTCTGAGTTTGTTAAAATGAAAATTTTTCTTATTGGTTTGCCGGGTAGCGGGAAGTCGACACTTGGAAAACATGTGGCTGAAAAACTGAAGTTACCGTTCATTGATCTCGATCATGAGATCGAGCGACAGATGAATGCACCCATCAAGGATATTTTCAAAAAACAAGGACAAGAATTATTTCGAAGTATTGAGCATAAGCTTTTGCATCAACTAAGTGAACACGCAACAGATTTTGTGATGGCTACTGGTGGCGGTGCGCCAATCTATTTTGATAATATGGCATACATGAATTTACAAGGACACACAGTTTTTCTGGATGTTTCTGCTAAGGAAATTGCTAATCGAATCATGAAAACCAAGGTGGAAGATCGTCCCTTATTGGCAGGCACCCATCCCGAAGCGTTAAAGGATCAGATCGAATTTTTACGCTCGCAGCGCCTCTCTATTTATAAGCAAGCCCAGATTTGTATTGAAAGTAACTCAATTGCCCCATCGCATATTTTGAAAGCGATTGAGGCAAAGAGCTAAATTTAAAAAGGAAACCCAAGTGTCAGCATTCCAAAAGTTGTCTTATTATCTAACTCAACCAGCGGACTGAATTGGGTATTTACCCGATAGGGCCGGTAAGAAGAATTACCTTGAGTAAAAACAACCGCAGCGTCAACATAGAATTTCTTGGCTCGATAGCCGAGGCCACCGGATATTGAAGTAATGTCGCGACTTACATCATTTTGTTGTGATCGAAACGGATCTGGCATATAACTAAAGCCGGCACGGATACGATAACTCTCATATCTGAACTCGCCACCTATCTTGTAATTAACAGTGGATTGATAAAGAGTTTTGATGTTTTCATTGTCCGAATTGTATGAGATTCCTGAAACACTCGATGAATATTTAGCTCCCGAATAATTTACCAATTCAACGTCAGCGGATAGGAACCCGTATTTCTGAAAGAAGACTGTTGCACCAAGATTCAAGCGCCCGGGCGTTCTCAAGTCATATTCGGAGATAACGTCATCTGTGAATTCACTTTCATTACCTAAAATTTGGGAGCCATCTCCAAAATAATCCCAATCGTCCCAAGATGTATTCATGGTCGCATTGTAGACGTCTGTCAGTTTGTAAAGTGTTGGGCTTGTGTAAGAAACGCCCAGTTGAAGTATTTCAAGAGGTCTGTAGATAAAACCTCCGGTTGCGTTAATACCTGAACCACGAATGCTGAGATTTTCATCTAATGTTAGATCAGATAAAGGGCCATCCGAAAAATTTTCTGAATATCTTTTCTGCGTCTCAAATCTTAGTGTTGTAAAACCCACTCCACCACCAATAAAAAATTTATCGTTGAAATTGGCTCCGTATGAAAAACTCCACTGGTTTTGCGCTCCCTGCGTCTGCACCCTTTCAGCTTGAAATGGTTTGCCCTGCACGTCCGTGAAATATTGGGTCGGTTCTGCATTGGGGTCTAAGATTGTCTCTTCTCCAATTAAATAGTTATTGTACGCCAGGCCAGTTGGGGAGTTGAAATTATTGCCATCAGGCAAAAAAGAATCAGATTGAAGTCCAGTGGCGTCTTGAAGAAAGTAGTCGATGACGGAAGTATTGTCATTCAATCCTTCGTAGCTAAAATTTTGATTAAAGTTATTGATTCGGCTATAAGAAACTGCGAAGGCACCACTTAAGAAACCATTGCGACCATCTTGTTCGTTCTGAAAAACGAACCCTAAACTTGGAATGTGAAGATTTGTCTTTGAATCAGAAAGAGGGTTCCCCAAATATTCTGAATTGATTTTGCTTGAGTTAAATCCGGGCGAGATTGAAAACTCTGATTTATTGAACATGCCTAGTCCAGCCGGATTTGAGTAAGCCGAACTATAATCGCCACCCAAACTTGTTTGTGCACCACCCATCCCCATTATCCGTGCACTCCCTGTTGGCTTGATTCTGCCGAAAAGCAACGCGGTTTCGGTGAAACTTTGTGCTGCTGCCATTTCAGATAAAAGCATGGCTGTGCCAACGAGCCATTTGCTCCAAGTTTTCATCTAGAAATAATTAATTGAATGTTAAACTAACCCAACACTTAATTTCTGCCGCGGCTTGAGCCACCGCCACCACCAGATGACGATCCACCGCCACTCGGTGCAGAACTGCCTCTGCTACCACCACTGCTTACGTTGCTATTTCCACCGGACCAGCCAGACGAACTTCTTGAGTTATTAGAGTTATCAAATAAGTTGGAATTTGAGTTGCGGTTATTATTGGTATTGCCACTATTGTTGGTTGGGTTATTCCAAGACGACCGGGTATTTGTTTCAGGATTAGCTCTCCAACCTCGTTGATAGTATGAACTTGCATTGTTAACAGTTCCGTTGCTAGCTACGCGTCCATTGGTTGAACTGCGATTACCACTTTGCGAATCAGAATTAACATAGCCTGCTGATCGGTTACTCGTGGTGCCTGTGTTATTCAAATCGTTGCTCCGTGAGGAACGCTTGCCATAAACTACTCGGCTGTTTGAATCACCATTATTTATGATCACGACATTGGATCCAAAGTAAGGATTGAAACCAAAGCCACCACCCTGCCATGAGTTATACCCAAAATTGTTACAAAATGGACTGCCCCAGAAGCCGTTGTTAAAACCGCCAAAACCAAAACCCATCCCCATTGACAAGCCTGAACCAAATCCAAAGCCGCCAAAGTTATTGTTGAATCTGTTATTAAACCCAAAAGAATTATGACCAAAAGGATCAAAAGGATCATAAAAGCCCATACCTGAATTGAAGTTATTGTAAAAAGGACTACCCATTCCGCGCATGCCCATGCCCATTCCCATCATGGAATTCATTCCGTACGAAGGGAAAAACCGGCCACCATTAAAACCATTGTTAAAACCACCATTAAAACCATCATTAAAATTAGAGAAGCCACCATTGTTGTGAATATTTTGATTAACAGCAGTTGGAGTATAGTTAGGAACAAAATAGGTTGACGCCTGAGTTTGATTTGTTGACGAAGGATTTACCTTCGCCTGCGACAAATATTCTGGATTTACATTTCTTGCTGAATAACTATCAGTAGGATTGATAG
>Ga0163147_10001053_pt1 | contig 42735 bp, 34 predicted proteins | sample OliLakLV19MP6G1_FD_148597 | JGI IMG/M metagenome (GOLD analysis project Ga0163147, IMG submission 148597) | Freshwater microbial mat bacterial communities from Lake Vanda, McMurdo Dry Valleys, Antarctica- Oligotrophic Lake LV.19.MP6.G1 | ecosystem: Environmental > Aquatic > Freshwater > Lake >...
TGATGACGAGCAACCTGCGCGACGAGGCTCAGGTCCGCGACTTCTTCCGCCCCGAGTTCCTGAACCGCCTCGACGAAGTCTTGGTCTTCCAGGCACTGAAGCGCGACGAGCTCCGCCGCATCGTGGACGTGCAGATCGCGCGCCTCGCGAAGCACCTTGCCGAGCAGGAGATCGGCCTCGAGGTGACGGAGGCCGCGAAGGACGAGCTCGCACGCCAGGGCTGGAGCGAGGAGTACGGCGCGCGCCCGCTGAAGCGCGTGATCCAGCGGCACGTTCAGAACGCGCTGGCCAACGCGATCCTCTCGGGCCGGATCGCACGCGGTGACGTCGCGGTCGTGGACAACTCGGGCGAGAAGTTCTGGGTGGCGCCGCGCACGGCGGAGAAGCCGACGCCCGAGCCGGCCGGCGCCTGAGCGGCAACCTCAAACTACTATCCAGAAAGAGTTTAGGGAGCATACCCCATCGAATCGCATTAGAGTGTCGAAAGATCAGTATGATTTCGACATTGCAATGCAAGAGCTGGTTCCGATCCTGGCTAGGTCCAACCCTTGGTGGGCCGACCCCAAGGAGCGCGCCGCCCGGCGTGGCCTCGTCGAGCGACCGGAGCTTCAGCTGGTCCTGGCAGCCCTGGAACCTTCCAGCGGCGCATCCGGCTCGCTGCGTGCCCAGGCGCTGATCGGACCGCGACAAGTCGGGAAGACCACGCTCGCGCGGCAGATCATCGATCGGCACCTCGACGGTGGTTGGCCGGCCGGGCGCGTTCTGTACTTCGACTTCTCGACTGCGCTCCTGACCAGCAAGGCATCCGTCGATTCCGTGGTGGAGCACGTGAAGCCCGGTCCGGGACCTCGACTCATCGTCCTCGACGAAGTCACGCACGCCGCGAATTGGTCGCGAGCGATCAAGGAGATGGTCGATCGCGCCCGCCGAGAATCGGAGACCGCACCCGACCGGATCGTGATCCTCGACTCCTCCGCTTCCGCGTTGCGTGGCGGCGAGATCGCCGACCTGCAAGGCCGCACGGAGAAGCACTGGATCGAAGGGCTCGACTACGTGTCGTTCCTTCGGCGCCTCTTGCTCCCAGAGGAATCGCTCGACGGATTGCGCGCGCGGTTGCCGGACCCGCTCTCGCGCTACCTGGCGATCGGCGGGCTGCCTGGAGTCAGCCAGTACGCGGACGTGCAAGAAGCCCGTGCGCGCCTGCGTGACGACATCGTAGGCGTCGCCATCCATCGCGATGTGGCGCAGGGCATCCGCGACGTCGCGCGGATCCAGCGCCTCTTCACCTACCTCGTTCGTGCTTCGGGCGCTCAGATCAAGTCGAGCGAAGTCGCCAAGGACCTGCGCGCCGACGGCGGTGAGGAGACGCTCGACACGCGTACTGTCGAGTCGTGGATCGAATTGCTCGTGCAGGCCGGCCTGCTTCAGCGCCTGGACCCGTGGACGCTGCCGCGCAAAAAACAAAAGGCCAAGGCGCAACTCGCATCGGTCCCCAAGCTCTTCGCTTTCGATCCGGGACTCGTCACGGCGCTGAATCCGAGCCCGGAGCCCCTCGATCGTCCCGGCGTCCGCGGCGCCGTGTTCGAGAGCGCTGTCTACCGGCATCTTCGCGGCGTGCGCGTCGGCGGACGTCCGATCTCGATCGGGTTCCTGCGCCGCAAGGACGAGAGCGAGATCGACTTCGTCCTGGACGACGGCGAGAAGGCGATCGGTGTCGAGGTCACGAGCGACATCGACGCGCGCAAGAAGGTCGGCGACGCGTTGGCCCTCGCCGAGGAATTCGACATCTCGCGCGTGCTCTTCATCCACGGCGGGCGCAGGCGTGTCGATCGCGGGGAAGCGATCGAACTCGGCCTCGAGGACTTCCTTCTCGACCCGCGCGGCATCCTCGAGGAGGCGTTCCGATGAGCGAGCGCGCGGGAAGCGGTCCCGAATACCCGCTCGGCAGCGTCGAGGGCTTGGCGCTCGAGTTCAAGAGCGTGGGCGCTTTGAAGTCTCCGGCAGGCATCGCGCGCGAGGTCGTGTCGATGCTCAACGAACAGGGTGGCGAGGTCTGGATCGGATTCAGCGAGCGTGATGGTCGTGCTGACGAAGAGCAGGATGTTCCGGCTCCCGACTCGGCCAAGGAATCGCTCGAGCGGTCACTCGAGCAGCGCATCCAGCCTTGGCTCCCCGGCGATGTTCGGATCGAGGTGCGATCGAGGGAATCGGGCAAGAATCTGTTGTGCATCAAAGTGCGCAGCAGGGGTGGAGATCAGCTCCCCGTCGCGGCGCTCGACGACGGACCTCGGTTCTATCGACGATCCGGTTCGCGAGTGCGGCCGATGGAGTGGTACGAGGTCCGCGACCGGTTCCGGAACTCCGGCGGAACCGTCGCGTTAGAGACACCGAAGCAACTAGCTGATTGGCGAAAGCACATCGAGAGCCACAAGAAGGACCTCCTCGGCCTCGCACTGATTCCATGCAGCGAGGTGACGTTCGAACTCGCGAGCCCTGCGCTGCACCGATTGCTCTCCGATCCGCGAGCCGCGGGGAACAGGAGCAGCGGCGCGACGTACGGCTGGCCCGGAGCCGAACCGAACGACGACCTCGGCGAACTCGGCTTCGGACCCCGCGGAGAGCGTGAGATCCGGCTGACGAAGTCCGGTCTCCTCGCCTTCCAAGTGCGCCTGGATTGGCTGCGCGCGGAGCGTGGCGACCCGAAGAGTCGTCGGCTGAATGGTCTCTGGCTGCTCGAGTACTCGGTGAGCTTTTTGCGTCTCGCGCGGTCGCTGTTCGAGTCGAATGGCGATGCGCGCGAGTTCCTCGTGGACTTCGTACTCACGGGCGCGCGGGGCTGGTCGCTCCCGCAGTACGCACCGGGTTCCATGGGGTTCCAAGTGGCGGAGACTCCCGATTCGCCGTGGCCGGATCGAGGCCTGAGCGATTACGCGCTTGAAAAGCCGATGAAGATCGCACGCGACGATCTCATGGCCAATCCCGATCGCATCGGGTTCCAGCTCGTCGCCGACTTCTATGACTGGTGCAAATTGCCTCCCGACCGCATCCCGAGCGCGTACGACCGCCGCACCGAACGGTTCACGCTCACCGACTGACGAAGCGCACCGCATCCCGGCACCCCTGCCGTTCTATCTCGCATGACCAACGACACTCGACACTCACCCTCAAGCAGTGCGAGGCGCGTTGTGTCGGGCTCGTTCCTCCGCCCTCTGGACACGGAGCAGGCCCCCCAGTGCGTCCCATGGCATCCGGAAGGCCGATTCGGACCCTTAGTAGCGATTATTATACTGGCCGGTATACTCCAGCCATGTTCCTCGGCCGTGCACGCGAACTCGACGTCCTCACCGAACTCGGCGCCTCGAACCGCCCCGAGCTCTTCGTCCTCTACGGTCGCCGCCGCGTCGGCAAGACGGAGCTGCTCCAGCAGTTCTGTCGCGGTCGCCGCGCCGTCTACTTCCTCGCGGCGCAGGTGCGCGAGAAAGACAACCTGCGCGCGTTTCGCGACGCGCTCGCCGAGGGCTTGAACGATCCGCTCGCGGCGAACGTCGAGTTCCCCGATTGGGGTTCGGCGCTCAGCTTCGCGGCCGAGCGCGCGCGCGAGCAGTCGCTCGTGCTCGTGCTCGACGAGTTCCCGTACTTGTGCGAAGCGACGAAGGGTCTGCCCTCGATCGTCCAACGCTTCTGGGACACGCGCGCGAAGGCGTCGAAGCTGATGCTCGTCCTGTGCGGCAGCCAAGTGTCGTTCATGGAGAACGAAGTGTTGGCCGAGACGTCGCCGCTCTTCGGTCGTCGCACGGGGCAACGCCGGCTCGAGCCGCTGCGTCCGCCCGACGCGTTACGCTTCTTCGAGGCGTGGCCGCTGCGCGAGCGCGTGCTCGGGTACGCGATGCTGGGCGGGATGCCCGCGTATCTGCGCCGATTCGATCCGGTGCGCTCGTTGCGCGAGAACACGTTGCGCGAAGTGTTGCGACCTGAGGGCTACCTCTTCGACGAGGTCAACTTCCTCCTGCGCGCGGAGCTCACGAGTCCGGCGACGTACAACTCGATCCTCGCGGCCGTGGCGCGGGGTGCAGAGAAACTCGGCGACGTGGCGCTGACGGTCGGCATCGACTCCCCCACCGCGAACAAGTACATGACGACGTTGCGCGACCTGCAACTCGTCGAGCGCGAAGTGCCGCTGACCGATCCCGATCCGTTGCGCTCGCGGCGCGGTACCTATCGCGTCGCTGATCGCTTCCTCGCGTTCCACTTCCGTCACGTGCAACCGAACGCGGCGTTGATCCAGTCGGGCCGCGGTGAAGCCGTTTGGGAGCGCGCGATCGAGCCCGATCTCGACCGTCTGCACGACGACGCGCTGGTCGATTGCGCCATCGACCACATGCGCACGGCTGCCGCGGAAATGGTCGGCGACGAGATCGTCGAGACGGCGCGACATGCCGGAACGCTCGTGCGCGCTGTCGCCCGCACCAGCGGCGGTGTGGGCGTCGCCGCCGTGATCCCGCCGCGCGGATCGACCGGTCTAGCCGGTCTTTCAGCGGAAATCGCGAGTCTGAAACCGGCCCTCGGTGCGCGCATCGTGACGCTGGTCTACCGCCTGGCCGATGGCGGCGCGGAACCGCTCATCCCTGAACGTCTCGCGGAGGGCGCACTCGCGTGAGTCGTATCGACGAGCACTTCCATCTGTATTTCGCCGCCCTCGACCGAGCGGGTCAGCACGATCGATGCTTCCTGTGCCGACGCACGCCCGCCGATGTGAAGCATTTCTTCGGCTTCGACGAAAATGGCATCGCGCTCGACGCGGCGCGGTATGGGCTCGAAGACGTGGTGCTCATGGCGACCGACATCATGAGCTACCGCGGCGAGCGCCCGGTTTGCGCGGTGTGCCAGATCAACGTCGACGCGATCGGAATCCTCGGAGAGGACGCGATCGTGCGACGGCTCCACGAGCAGATGGCGGAGCGGCGTGAGGAGCTGTGGCCAGAGCGCCCGGAGCCGCCGGCCGACACCTGAAGTGAACACAGGGATCCTGCCCGGCGGATATCGCAACTTCGGCGGCGCGGCGCAGACGACGACGTTCGGCATCGACTCGACGCTCGACATCCTCGTGACGCCGGGCAGCGTCAACGCCGGCCCGACGAGCCCGAACTCCGGATCGCTCTCCACGCTCGGCGCGTTGGCGTGGACACGGGTGACCTGGCGGGGTTCGACATCACGGCGTTCAGCGGCGCGTTCCTCGCGCTGATGCCGACATGTGGTTCGAGCTCGACGCTCTACTCAGTGAACACGAGCACCGGCGCGACGATGTCTCTCGCGCGATCGGCGGCTGCGCGGTGCGCGACGTCGTGATCCTGCCCGCGGGACTCTGACAGACTCGTTGGGCCACTCATGGCCGCGCTCCGCATCGTGCGAAGCGCGGCCGCTTCGTTCCTACGCGTGATCGAGGCGGGCTGCGCCGCGGGCGGGGCGCAGGAGGATCACCATCCCGATCGTCGCCGCGACCGCCGAGCCGGCCAAGATGCCGACCTTCGCCGCATCGAGCGCTGGGCCGCTCAGCGCGAGCCCCGCGATGAAGAGCGCCATCGTGAAACCGATGCCGGCCAGGAATCCCGCTCCGATCATCTGCCACCAACCGACCCCGGTCGGCAGCGCCGCGATTCCGAGGCGCACTGCGAGGAGCGAAAACAGCACGATTCCCACCGGTTTTCCGACGAGGAGTCCGACTCCGACGGCCATCGCCACCGGATCCGAGAAGCCCGACAACGTGATCGAAACGCCAGCGTTCGCCAGCGCGAAGAGCGGCATGATCACGAACCCGACCCACGGGTGGAGCAGCGACTCCAAGTGCTAGAGCGGCGAGATCGTCTCGCGCGCCGCGTGCTGGAGCGCGCGGACGTTCGAGGCGCGATGACTGAGCGTGTCCCACTCGCCGGCGCGGAACACGTCGCGTGCGCGCTCGAGCATGTCCGCGAATCGATCGCGGCCCAAGTACGTCCGCGCCGGCGTCTGGATGCCGAGGATCACGCCCGCGATCGTCGCGTGGACGCCCGACGCGTAGAAGCCGACCCACACGACGATTCCGAGCAGCACGTACACGAGGAAGCTGCGCACGCCGAGCCTTGACAAGACGGCGATCGCGACGATGCCCGCCGCACCGACGGCGAGCGGCCCGAAGTGGATCTCTGCCGTGTACCCGATCGCGATCACGAGGATGGCACCGATGTCGTCCGCGACCGCGAGCGTCAGCAAGAGGACGCGCAACCCGCTCGGAATTCGGCGGCCGAGCACGGCCAGGCACCCCACGACGAACGCGATGTCCGTCGCCATCGGGATGCCCCAACCGCGCACGTTCGGTCCCTCGTTCACGAAGGCGAGATAGAGCGCCGCGGGGACCGCCATCCCACCGAGTGCCGCTGCGATCGGCAGCGCGGCGCGGCGCATCTCGCGCAGCTCGCCGTGCACGATCTCGAGCTTCACCTCGAGCCCGATGACGAAGAAGAAGATCGCCATCAAGCCGTCGTTCACCCAGTGCTGGAGCGAGTGCGAGACGTGCGCATCGCCGAGGCCCAAGCTCACCGGCGTCGCCCAGAACCCGAGGAACGCTTCGGCCGCGGGCGAGTTCGAGAGCGCGAGCGCGAGCGCGACGAGCGTGCAGAGGAGCAGCGCGATCCCGCTCGCCGCTTCGACGTGCAGCAATCGTCGGATGGGTCCCGTCAGGCGCTCGATCGGCTGGGCGGGGAGATCAGCGCGCAGGCGCGGGTCGTGGCGGCTCATGGAGCAGCGCACCCTCGTGGCCGACCTCCTGCCGCGCGAGCCGGACTCGGCGAGTTCGCCGCGGACTCTCGCTGTCGCGGGGAAAGGAACGGAGCGCTTGTGGCCCGTTCGTCGAGAGATTCTGCTGGACCGCGTGAGTGAGCGCTCGTCCTCTCGCACCGATCCGTCCTCGAGATCGGGACGCAGTGCGGTCCACGCTGTGTTGCTCGTCGGCCTGCTCGTCGGCCTGCTCGTCGCCGCGCTCCTCGCTCAGCGCGCCTGCTCGCACCTGGAGCATGGCACGGCGGAGCCCGACTCGCGCGGACGGGCTGCTTCAGCCGTCCAGGTCCCGACGATTGCGGATGATCACGTCCTCCTGGATTCCGCCGAGCGAATCACGGCTCGGCAACTCGAGGAGACCTCGGTCGCTCCCGTCGAGGCGCTCGATCCGACGCCGCGCGAACTCGTCGACGTGCTCGTCGTCGATGGGGCGACCGGCGCCCCCGTCGCGGGGGCGCTGGTGCGCTGGGCGAACATGTCGGAGATCGGACCACGCACGGATCCGACACGACCGCGTTGGCAAGCGGAAACGTTCGCGTTGCCCGACAGCGCGCGCCAGACCACGAGCGGCGAACGGGGTCTCGCGCACGTCGATGCGCGACTCTTCCCGGGCACGATCGTCGCGACGCACGGCGATCTCTCCGGTCGCGCGGACGCAGACCATCTCTCCGAGCGGCCGATCCGCGTCGCACTGACGCGCGTCCTCGGGCTCGCGATCCAAGTCGTCGACACCGACGGCCAGCCGGTCGCGGGCGTGCCCGTCTGCCTGCGCGACGAGCCGAACCTCGACACGTTGGGCGAGTTGTGGCGCGGAACGACCGAAGGCGCCGATGGAATCGCGCACGTGCGACGGCTCACGGTCCCGCGCAAGGATCGGTATGCGGAACGTCCGGCTCACGCCTGCATCGAGATCCCGTCGCGCATCGCGATCTGCTCACCCGTCGATCTCGCGAATCCGCCGGCGGATCCCGTCCGACTCGTGCTGCCGCCGTGGGGTTCCGTGGTCGTCACGGTCATCGATTCCAGCTCGAAGCCGGCCGATGTCCTCGACGTGAGTCTCGCGCTCGCCGGGAGACTCGACGCACGAGGCGGAATCGGTTGGGGCATGAGAACCTTCGCCCCGGAGTCGTTGCGCGACGGCGTGGCCGTTTTCCCGTTCGTCGAGCTCGCGCTGGAGCTGCATGCGGAGGCAATGGGGTTCGGCCCCAGCGCGACCGCCCGCGGCCCGGGTCCGCGGATCCAATGGGAACGCGTGGACTTCACCATCGGTCTCGGACCGGCTTTGCCTGTGCTCACCGGACGGATCGTCACAGAGTCGGGCGAGCCGATCCGAAGACGATTCTTGCAGGTGTCCGTCGTCTCCAGGAATCCGCACGCGATGTCCGGCTCGAGCAGCAGGCCGCACACGACGGATGGTGACGGAGGATTTCGCGTGGCGATCCCGGGAGTCGTGGGCCAATCCATGACACTCACTTTCCGCGCGGAGCCGATCGGCATCGGCGTGGGAGAAAGCGGAATCGCGACTGTGGAGCGCGCGCTCACGGAGGCGTCGTCGGTGATCGATCTCGGTGACGTGGTGTGCCGCGTACCACGAATCATCGGGTCCGGCGTGGTGGTCGACGACCTCGATCGACCGGTGAAGGGCGCGCAATTCGCGATGCACGTCTCGCGCCGCGATCTCGAGGACGGTGCGTGGCGCGAGGATCCGCTCGTACGTTGGGAAACTCGCCGCGATGGTTCGTTCGACATCACGACGACCGTGGACGTCACTCGCTTGCGCGTCCGCGCGCTGCGCGCGGGTCACGCCGACTCAGCGACCGTCGAGTTCGAGCCCGGCGCGCGGGGCCTGCGCCTCGTCGTGCCGCGCGCGTGCGAGTTGAGCGGTCGAGCGCTGCTCGACGACGACCCGATCGTTCGAAGGATCCGCGTGCGCTTGATCGTTCCCGGTGCACAGCTCCCGACCGGGCCGCTGGCCACGGACCGCGAAGTTTTCATCGCCGCCGACGGCTCGTTCCGCATCGCACCGATCGGACCCGGTCGCTACGACCTCGACTTCCGCATCGGCGAGACGGCCGAGCCGTTCCATCGCATCGAAGGAATCGAAGTTGCACCGGCGGGCCGAGCGGTCGATGCGCGCCTCGACGCGATCGATCTGCGCGGGCGGGTTCCCGGCAACGCACCGCGCTGAAGTCGCGCGATCAACGCGGCTCGACGAATTGGACATCGCGGACGTCGACGACTCCCGCGGAGAGATCGCGTGCGAGTTCTGACCGCCCGTTCAACTTCGGATGGGACGAACCGCAGAAGCTCAACGAAGGGCCTGGGCCCATCACGGTCCCGGTGACCTCGATGTGGAGCACGCCGCCCGATCCAGGCAGAACGTCGAACGCGAAACCACCGTCGTCGTCGGTCACGAGCCGGTCCTCCTCGGGCTCGATGCGCACGCCGTCGCGTTCGAGGTGCGCCTCGAACTCATGGCGAGCCATTGCATTGCCGGCCGCGTCGACCAGGCGACCCGTGATCTGCGTCGCGGGCTTCGGTGAGGGAACGACGACTTCGACGCGCTCGCCCGGCACCTTGGGGTCGTCGAACGCTACACGTGGATCGACGAGACCTGGAAGGGAGACGACGCCACTCGACCCGACATCGAAGACCAGGCTGGCCACAGACCCGTCGGGAAAGGGACGCGTCGCGTTGCCGAGCATTTCGTCGCTCCATAGCACGCCCGCACCCCGCACGACTTCGGTGCCGCGAGTGCGAAGCGAGTTCCAATACTGCGCGTGTGGAAGCTCGATGGTGCCGTCCGCAGAGGTGACGAATCCGCCCCACACCGTTTCGCCGTGCTCCTCATCCTTCGGATTGCGTGCGCCGACCCACACGAACGAGCCGATGCCCGGACGGCCTTCGCGATCCCGGCATTCCACGCGCATCGACTCGTCGGGCGCGACCACGATCGTGAACTCCTTCGGTGGTTCAGCCTTGTCGTCAGGATCCGCGCCGAATTCGACCGGCCGTTCGCTCGCGTCACCCAGGACGAGACGTTCGTATGTCGCAGGCCGTTCGACGCGCCACGCGCCCCACAGAGTTCCGGCGCGTGCGACCAGAAAGAGCGGACCTTCGAGCGGCGAGATTCGCACTTCCCCACGCTCATCCGTGCGCCACGCGGGGCCGGGCTTCTCGGGACGTCCGATGGGGCCCGCGAAGAGATCCTCGGCGACTCTCGATGCGTCCTACCCCAGCCGCGGCGCGCGCACTTCGGCTCCCGCGACAGCGCGGCCTTCCGAGTCGACGACGCGCACGAGCAATCCGCCCTCGACAGGCTGCTCCGCGACATGCGGCGAGCGCGAAGTCGTGCAAGCGGCGACCGCAAGGGCCAGGGAACCCGTCAGGAGAGCGTGGCGCATGCACACACTTCATTCCTCCCACGCAGGCTCGTCCAGGGGCCGCGAATGCTCACGCACCGACGAGTTCCTAGCGAGTGGCGCTCATGTGGCTTACACTGCCGCCTCGCTTCACCGCGGCCACTCGGCCGCAAGATCCGCACGACACCGCCGAGATTCCGACATGTACGACCCCGAAATGGTCCAGCCGATGCGCGACGAGGCCACCGGCATGGGCCTCCAAGAGCTGAAGACCCCCGCTGAAGTCGAATCGGCGCTCAACAAGCCCGGAACGACGCTCATCCTCGTGAACTCGGTCTGCGGTTGCGCCGCCGGCGGAGCGCGCCCGGGTCTGCGACTCTCGCTCATGAACGGCAAGAAGCCCGCGAACCTCTACACCGTGTTCGCTGGCATGGAAACGCAAGCGACCGAGAGGGCGCGCGAGTTCTTCAAGCCGTACCGCCCGAGTTCGCCGCAGATCGCGATCTTGAAGGACGGCAAGCTCGTCAAGATGGTCCAACGCCAGGACATCGAAGGCCGTCAGCCGGCCGACGTCGCAAAATCACTCGTCGAAGCCTTCAACGAGTATTGCTGAGCATGAGCAACGCCCGGCTCGAGTTGGCCGAGGCCTTCCTGCGCGAAGCCGTCTACCGTTCTCGTGAACGGCAGGCGGCTTCGGTCGCGGTGTCGCGCGCGAAAACGGCGACGGCGACCGGAACGTGCGGGCTGGGCGAGAAGGCGGCGGTCGATCTCGACCTCACGCCGCGTGGGAAGCAGATTGCGAGCCAACTGTGGCCGGCGGGACTCGCGGGCGACAGCCTCGAGCGCGTGCGACGCGTCCTCGGCGATTGGGTCGTCAAGCAAGACGCGCTCGATCGTCAACGCAATCACCACATGAAGGCGGTTCGGCTCGCGCACGGATTCGAGCGCGACAACTATCCGCCGAAGGTTGCGCAGGAGTTCGAGGCCGGGCTCGCGCGCGTGAACACCGAGGAGACGACGCGTCGTCGCGGCGCGGCGTCGGAGTTGCTCGGGGACGCCTGAACCGCGCGCATGGTCGGGTCTTCCGGTGAGGCGCGCGCCGCGGATTCGTCACAGGGCGCACGCGGTGGTGAGCGTGGTTTCTCGGCCTGGTTCCACACGCGCGCGGGTGCTGCGGTCTGCATCGTCGTGCTCGCCGCGATCGCAGCGTGGCTGCGATTCACGGGACTCGATCACGATCTCCCGCATTTCCTGAATCGCGACGGACTCAAAGTGGTCCTGCAGACGGAACTGATGCGTCAGGGCGTCTGGGATGGTGCTGGCGAACCACGTTGGAGCCAATACCCGCATCTCCTGGCGCGCATCGTGTCGTTCCTCGGGCAGGCCGATCACGAAGCGCGACGCACGCTCGCGGAGCACATCGCGGGTGCGAGCTCGACGTGGATGCAGATTCGCACTGTCAACGCGCTGGCAGGGACCCTCGCCGTTCCCCTGACGTACGCGTTGGCTCGGCACTTCCTCGACCGCGCGCGCGCGATCCTCGCGGCTGGATTCGTCGCGACGAGCATGGTGCACATCGAGCTCTCGATCGACGAGCGTCCGCACGTGCTGCTCACGACGCTCGTGATCCTCGTCGCGTTGATGGCGATGCGACTCCGGCGGCGGCCCGACGTGTCCACGCACGCTCTCGCGGCCACGGCGAGTGGGCTCGCGATGGGCGCCCTGCACAACGGGATCGCGACGTTCCTCATGGTCGCGACTGCGTGGTGGATGCGCGCGCCGCCGCGACGCTTGACTCGAGTGCCCGCGCTCGCGGCGATGGCACTCCTCGTGTGTGGATGGGCGGCGATCTTTTATCCGTTCGCGTTCTTGTCGAAGCCGCACGCGAGCCCGCCCAGGCCAGGGGTGATCACGTTGTGGGGCAAGGAGTTCTATCCCGAGCGATTGGACGGCACCGGTTTCATCCGGATGGCCGAGCCTTTGTGGGCCTGGGACTCCTGCTTGTTCGTTCTCGGGCTCGCAGGCTGCGCGGTACTCGCCGTGCGCGGCTGGTCCCTCGTGCGATCCAGTCCGACTGCGCTTCGAGCAGACGTCGCGATCGCCTCGAGCTTCTGTATCCCGTACATCGTCGTGTTCGGGCTCTATCGCGAGACCGCAGGACGTTACGTCTTGCCGCTCATCCCGTTCCTCGCGTGCGCGGCGGCGGGAGTCGTCCCGCGGCGCTTCGCCGTCGGAGCCTTCGCACTGATCCTCGTGCAACTCGTGCCCGCCGCGCACATGGCGCGACTTCGCGCTCGACCGGACACGGTCGAGCAAGCGTCGGAGCTCGTCGCGCGTCTCGCGGCCGAAGACGAAGGCATCGCCGTGACGCCGAATCTCGACCTGCCGCTCTTCACCGCCGACCGATCGCTCGCCGCGAACGCGAGCCGGCCCTGGCGCACGATCTGGTCGGAGTACCAATCGAAGCTCGGTTCGATTCCACGCGAGGGTCGGCGCTACGAGGTGCTCGTCGATCCCTTCCGCGGCCGCGGGCCCGATGCGCCGGCGATCACCGATCCGATTCAGGAACTGAAGGAGCGAGGAGTCCACTGGGTCGTGGTCGCTGGACCCAGCGACATCCTGCCCAACTTGCTCAGCGCACTGCACGCTCAGGCAGCGCGAGTCGCGCGCATCTCACCGATGCGCGTCGACCGAGCAGAGAATCCGTGCGTACCCGTGACCGTGACGCGATCCGTGTGGGTTTTCCCGCCGCCGGTGTTCCACTTGCTCGGGGCTACGTCCACCGGACCCACCGTCGAGATCTATCGGCTGCCGTGAGGGTTCGGCGGAGTCGCGAGCGCGTGGCAGACTGAGCCTCGAGAGCTGGCCCGTGCTCCAGCGCGACAGAAGGTTGGTCAGTCGCCAACGCCGCCTGCGCTCGCGCCCTTCGGAGTGAGCGCGTGCTCGTCGAGCCAGCGCTTCACCTCGCGGTACCAGAGCAGCGAGTTCTGGGCCTTCAAGACCCAGTGGTTTTCGTCAGGGAAATAGACGAATCGCGTCGGTACGCCGCGCTGGATCAGAGCGTGGTAGAGCTCGAGTCCGTGGTTCACGGGCACGCGCTGATCCTTCTGTCCGTGCAAGACGAGCGTCGGCGTCGCGAAGTTCGCTGCACCGAAGTGCGGCGAGCCCTTCTCGATGACTCTCTTCTGTTCGTCGGTCCAGAACCCACCAAAGCGTCGCAGCTCGGACGATCCGTCCGAGCCCATCTGCGTGTACCAGTTGTAGACCGCCGCGTGCGCGACGAGCGCGCGGAACGGATGCGGTCGCCCGAGCAGGATCGTGCTCAAGTATCCGCCGTAGCTGCCGCCGCCCGCGGCCATGCGATCCGTGTCGATCCAGGGCTTCTCCTGGAACCACTTCGTCGCGCGAATGACGTCCTCGTACGGCAGCTCGTCTTGTTGCGGGTTGATCGAGTCCGCGAACGCTTGTCCGAAACCGCTCGATCCGTGGAAGTTCGGCCAACCGGTGACGAGCCCCCACGATCCGAACACTTGCGCGTTCCAACGGAACGACATGCCGTTCGTGATGCCGTTGTGCGGTCCACCGTGGATGAGCACGAAGAGCGGGTACTTCTTCGACTTGTCGAAACCGGGCGGGTAGTTCACCCACATCTGGATCGGCTCACCCTTCGCGCCGGGATAGGTGACGCTCTCGAAAGTGCCGAGATCCGACTTCGCGAGCAGCTCGTCGTTGACCTTCGAGAGCTTCGTCGCCGCGCCGTTCGCGGCGTAAAGCTTCACGAGTGTCGGCGGCTCGACGAACGTCTGACGCAACGCGACGAGCGTGCCGTTGTCGGCGATGGCGAGCGAACCGAAGCTCGACTCCTGCGTGATCGCGCGCGGCTGGCCCTCGATTCCGAACTCGTAGGCGCGCACCGTGCCGGCGTCGTCGATCGCGCCGTAGAGTCGCTTCGAATCCGGCGCCCACACGAGTCCGTCCACGCTGCGATCCCAGTCGGCGGCGACCGCGCGCTCGGCGCCGCTCGCGCGCTCGACGAGCACGAGTTTGCGCGTATCGCCGTAGAAACCAACGATCGACTGCCGCGCGTACGCGAGCCATTTCCCGTCGGGGCTGTAGCCGACGATGCCGTCGCCGGCGCGATTCGCGGGCGTGATGTTCTTCGCGCTCTTCGAGTCCAGCGCGAGCGTGTAGAGATCCATGTTCGTGAAGTTCAGCGCCGAGTCCGAGTCGGCAGCGAAGGCAACCTCACGGCCGTTCGGCGCGATGTCGTAGAGCGGCCCCTCGAGCGGCACCGCGCGTCGCGACAGCTCGAGCCCGGTGCCCAGCGTGATCGCCGTTGGCTCGCCACCCGCGCTCGCGACCGAGTAGAGGTGCAGTTGCCGATCGTCGACGAAGGTGTCCCAGGCGGTCACGGGCGCCGCGTCCCACACTTGCGCCTTGCACTTCGCTTCCTCGCGCTCCTTCAACCGCAGGCCTTGATCCTCGAACTTCGCGAGATCGGCCCACACGCGCGACAGGAACGCGAGCTTCGTCCCGTCCGGGAACCACATCGGTTGCGCGACGCCGGTCGGCACGTTCGTGACGCGACGTGCTTCGCCACCCGAGAGCGGCAGGACGTAGAGCTGGGGTGCCTTGTCGTCATCGCGCTGCGCGACGAACGCCACGCTCGCACCGTCGGGCGATATCAACGGTGAACTCTCGCTCGCGCTGTGCGTCGTCAGCTTGCGCGCCTCGCCGCCGTTGGTCGGCCAGAGCCACAAGTCCGCGAGGCCCTTGTCCAGAGCGACGTCGTAACGCGTCACGGCACAGATCGCGAAGGACCCATCGGGCGCGATGGTCGGCGCGCCGACGCGCTGGATCTCCCACGACCGTTCGGCGCCGAACGGTTCGTTCGCGGCGGACGGAGACGTGACGAACGAGGCTAGCGCGAAGCAGAGAGTCAGCATGATCGAATCCTCCAGGTCGTCCGAGGATCCACGGTGTGGAGTCGTTCGTCGAGCACGTTGTGCGCGGATTCGACAGGAAAACGCGCCTCGAACCGGTCGGGAAGCGCCCCCACGTTCGCGTGACGGGACGGATCGTCACTTCGAGACCGCGCCGGCCGCCGCGCGATCGCGCGCTACGTCCCCCGATGCACGTTCCAGTGCATCGACAACTTCACGCCGCACGCGGTGCACGCGCTGTCGCCGCACGGCCATTCGCGATCGACGCCGCACTCCGGGCATCCGAACCGCACCGTGCGCAGCGGTTTCAAGACGACAGGGTGACCCGGATCCGCGTGCAACTCGTCCGCCGGCCACTGCAGGTGCACGAAGAGCCCACAATCCGTGCAGCCCATCACGCCGCGCGGCCAATCGACGCGCGTTCCGCAGCGCGGGCACGGGAAACGGACGGACGGAATCTGCTCGCGACCTTGCACGACGAAACCGCGCTCGCGTGTCCAGAACGGCAAGAGGCACCAGGTGGTCAACGTCCCGCTTGCGAGGAGCAAGAGGATCCACCCGAGAACCGCGTTGCCGATCGGTATCGCGAACCACATTGCGGTGAACGTTCCCGTCCACATCCCGAGCGGCACGAGGAGCAGCCGCGTCCAAGTCTTGCCCTTGGGAAGTGCGGCGATCGAGAACACGACGCCGTGCGCGAGCCCCCCCGCGATGCTCAACGTCGAGAGCGCGATGCGTGTCGTCAGCTCGGACGCGCCGCTCGCGGCCCAGAAGCCGGAGGCTCCGATGGCGCAGCCGACCGACGCGAGGCCGCACACCGAGATGACGCGCGTCCGCGCGGCGCGCAGTCCGATCACGAAGACGAGAACGGTCGCGAGGGCTCCGATCGCGACGAGGTAGGCGGGCAACACGTCCTCATCATCGGTCGGAACGGGCTCGATGCGGAGTCCCCTCGCGGTGTTTTCGCCGGCCTCACGGCCGAGGCGTGGGATTGCGGTACGATCGACGGAAGCCCGCGGGAATGGCGAAACTGGTAGACGCGCGAGACTTAGGATCTCGTGGGGTGACCCTTGGGGGTTCGAGTCCCCCTTCCCGCACCAACTCCGATCTTCGCGGCCGCGAGCCCGATCTCGTGCGTGCTTGCGAGATCACGCGTCGCCGAGAGGCTCGCGTCTCCCTCCGAGACCTCGAACTCGATCTCCTCACGTCCTCGCAAATCAGGTGAAGAGCCGCGCGAGATCGGCGCGCGTCAAGTCGCGCAACGACGTGCTCGCGCCGGAGAACAGGGCGTTCGCGACCTCGCGCTTGCGTTCTTGGAGTTCGAGCACGCGCTCCTCGATCGTGTCGCGCGCGATGAGGCGGTACGCCGTGACCGGCCGCGTCTGACCGATCCTGTGCGTGCGATCGATCGCCTGCGCCTCGGCCGCGGGGTTCCACCACGGATCCAACAGGAACACGTAATCGGCGGCGGTCAGGTTCAGGCCCGAACCTCCGGCTTTGAGGCTGATCAGGAACAGCGGAATCGCCGGGTCTTCCTGGAAAGCCCGCACGGGCTCCGCGCGCTTCTTCGTACTCCCGTCGAGGTACTCGTAACGCATGCCCAACGCGTCGAGCCGCGCGCGCACGATCGCGAGGAACGACGTGAACTGCGAGAAAACCAGGGCCTTGTGACCGCTTTCGGCGATCTCGGCGAGTCGCTCGAGGAGCACATCGAGCTTGGCCGACGGTTCCGCGACGCGTCGACGATCGATCAGGCCGGGATGGCACGCGGCCTGTCGCAAGCGCAGCATCGCTTCGAGCACGTGGATCCCGATGCGCTCGAGTCCGAGCTGCTCCTCGAGGTCCAGGATCTTGGCCGCGATGCGCGCGCGGAGCTCCTCGTACTCGCGTCGCGCGGACGCGTCGAGCTCGACCGTCACGACCTGCTCCGTCTTCGCGGGCAGTTCGCGAGCGACCGCCTCCTTCGTTCGACGCAGCATGAACGGTCTCACGGCCCGCGCGAGGAGACCGGCGGTCGTCGGATCGGCACGGCCGCCCGACAGAACGTCCTTCAGGAGCCGACTGCCCTCGACGAGCTCGGGATTCGTGTACCGGAGGATCGAAACCAACTCGCCCAAGTGGTTCTCGACGGGCGTTCCGGTCAAGGCGAGCTTGAGGTCGGCCTTGAGCAACCGCGCGGCCTTCGCGCCCTGACTCTTCTCGTTCTTGATCGCTTGCGCTTCGTCGATCACGGCGCAGTCGAAGTTCACTTCCTTCAGCATCTCGATGTCGAGACGCATCGTCGCGTGGCTCGTCACGACGAGATCGGCGCCCTCGAATCGATCGGCAGTCTTCGCGCGTTGCGGTCCGTGGTGGAGCACGCGCTTCAGCCCGGGAGCGAACCGTTCCGCTTCGCGTTCCCAGTTGAAGAGGACCGAGAGCGGCGCGACGACGAGCGCCGGTCCGCGCGCCGTCGCGCGTCGCTCCAACAGCGTCGCCAGCACTTCGATCGTCTTCCCGAGGCCCATGTCGTCGGCCAGGATCCCGCCGATCGAGGCTTCTCCGAGGAAGTGGAGCCAACCGAGGCCCTCGCGCTGATAGGGCCGCAATTCCCCGACGAATCCTGCCGGTTCCGGACGTTCCAGGGGCTCGGCGCAGCGCCGCAGGTTCTCGCGGACGCGAGAGAAGGTCGTGTCGACGTCGATGCGCCCCTTGTGCTCGGCGACCCACGCGTCGAGCAACCAGGCTCGCGTCGCGGGGACGCGCAGGACGTCGCCTTCGACGTCGCCGATGCGCAGTGCGAACTGCAGTCGCGCGAGCCAAGCCGTGGGCAGGAGCCCGACGGTTCCATCCCCCAGTCGCACCATGCGCCGGTCCTCGCGCGCGGCACGCAGGAGTTCGGGCATGTCGGGCGACAAGCCGTCGAATGCGATCGACGTCTCGATGTCGAACCAGTCGATCCCGGAGGCGATGCCAGCTTTGCTCTCCGCGCCGGCACGCACGCGCGCACCCTCGGCCTCGACGAGCCAGCCATGCGCGGAGAGATCGGCGACGAGATCGGGCAAGCGCTCGGCCGGGACGACGGCGGTCCAGGAGCCGTCCTCCGTCGGCGTTCGATCCCCGCCCGCGACCTCGAACTCACCGAGCAACCGCTCCTCCTCCGCGGGATCGCGTCGAAGCCAGATGAGTTTCCCCGGTCGCTGGATCCACGTGCTCGATTCCGGATCGAGCGCGCGCCGTCGCTCGCCGCCGTACTGGAACTGGATCTCCACCGGGATCGCGCCCGACTCGTCGAGCGACGTGGCGAGCTGCACGATGCCGGTCGGCTTGGCCGTCAAGTGCTCGACGAAGTCGGCGGCATGGATCCGCACTTCTCTCGCAGCCGTTTGGATCGCGTTGACGAGACGGTGCACGAGCTCGAAAGGCGCGCGCATTCCACCCGGTTTCCGCATCGACGGCACCCACCCGCCGGCGCCGCGCCAATCGACACGCGCGAGCCGATCGTCGTGAACGATGAGTCCTCCGGCGAGAGCTTCGTCGCAGTCGGCGAGTTCGAGACTCTCCTCCCCGCGGGTCAGCAAGCCGGTCAGCGTCGCGTCGATGTCGCCCTTCTTCAAGTGGAGCTCGAGCGTCCACGGCGGACCGTCGTCGAAGAGAAGTGGACGCTCGCGAACCGTCGTTTCCGTGGCGAGCCGCAGCCGACCCGTGCGCGCGGCGAGTTCGAGGATGGTGGGCTCGAGCACGCGCGGGATCTCGCGACCACCTTCCCCCGCCGACTTGGTCCTCCACGACCACGTCGCGTTGCCGAGCATCGCGAGGATGCGCTGCTCGTCCTCGCCGAGCGACTTCTGCTGCAAGGGCGACGGAAACGACGGTTGGAACGGGGTGAGACGCCCGTTCTTCCGGCGCGCGATCTGGATCCCGAGGACCGACCACTGCTCCGAATCGCGCTCGACGACATGCAGCACGAAGCGCAGCTCGATCGCGTGATTCGCGCTCACGGCGTCCGGTCGGGACAGGAGCGCGCGCAGTTCACGGTCGAGCTGTTGCAAGCTGGCCGCGCGTTTGCGCGAGCGACCCGGCAGAGTCGGCGGCTCGACCTCTGCCGCGAACTCCTCGCCTGGGTGATTGTTGCGAACCGCGAGATAGACGGCCCATTCGTGCTTGCACGCGAACTCGCGTTCGCAAGCCGGGCAGGTGCATTCGGCCCACCAGCGTCCGCGCGTGAAACGGAAGTCGACGGAGTACGCCTCGCCGCCGTAGACGGTGGCGCGGACCCGGTGCTCGGAGTCCTCCAAGACGTGGACATGGCCCTCCTGGAAGTAGGCCAGCCCTCGCTTGCGCTGCGCGTCGGTGAGACGGTGCGCGATTTCGTGGATCGTCAACACGAGCCGCGCATTCTAGCCGAGGCCAGGGCGTCCGATTCCGTCCGATCACGAGCTTTCGCGCCCGTTCGCCGTCACGCCTTCTCGAACAGCGCGTTCCCCCGAATTCCCGCCCGATGCCCGTACCACTGCGCAAACGTCCACAACGTCTTCATCGCGTAGACCGTGGAGTCCTTGAGGTCGATCGAGCTGGCCTCGTCGAAGTAGCGCACCGGCACGGGCACGTCGCCGACCTTGAATCCGTGGTGCACGCATTGCACGAGGAACTGGCTGTCGAACACGAAGTTGTCGCTGTTGCGCCTGTACGGAATCGTGTCGAGCACGCGCCGCGAGTAGGCCCGGAACCCCGAATGCCACTCGCCCAGGTTCTGCCCGGACAGGACGTTTTCGATCATCGTTAGGCCGCGGTTCGCCAAGTACTTCGAGCGCGGCATGCCGCCGTCCAAGGCCTCGCGCCGCGTGCGGATGCGATTGCCGAGAACGACGTCGCAGATGCCGTTGTTCATGACCTCGATCGCGGTCGGGATCATCCGTGCGTCGTACTGGTAGTCGGCGTGGATCATCACCACGAAGTCGGCGCCGTGCGCGCGCGCCGTGTCGTAGCACGTCTTCTGGTTTCCGCCGTAGCCGGTGTTCCGTTCGTGCTTGATGTACGTGAGCGGGAGGCGTCGCGCGACCTGTTCGGTCTCGTCCTTCGAACAGTCGTCGACCACGATCACCTCGGCGACGTAGTCGTGAGGAATGTCCTTCCAGCACCGCTCGAGCGTGTTCGCCGCGTTGTAGGCCGGCATCACGACGATCACGCGTCCAGGGGACTTCATCCGCGGGATTCTCCAATGGTCGCCGAGGCGTGACAAGCGTTGCGAGCGATCGACGTTCGGGGCTATCCTCACGGGTGAGTGAACAGAACCACGCGTCTCGTCGTCGTCGGCCTATGCTCGTGCACTCCGGCGTGCACTGATTCCGCGCGAAAAGCACCCGCGAAACGCGTGATCCTGATCACGTGCGACACGCTCCGAGCGGATCGGCTCGGGTTCGGCGGGTACGAGCGGCCGGTCAGCCCGAATCTCGACGCGCTCGCGGCCGAATCGACGGTGTTCAGTGACGCGTGGTCCGCGGCGCCGTTGACGGTGCCGTCGATCTCGGCCCTGCTCGCCGGTCGCTTCCCGGACGAGATCGGCGCGGGCCCGACCAACCGCGACATCATGCCCGCGGAAGTGCTGTCGATCGCAGAGGTCGCGCGCGATGCGGGCTTCGCCACTGCCGCGTTCGTGTCGAACGGCGTTTTTCGACGGCAATCGAAGTCGGCCGTCGATTTCGGGGTCCAGCAAGGCTTCGATCACTACGACGACGAGATGAATTCGAAGGAGGCGAATCGCAACCTCCTCGAGCGGACGGCGGATGCGTGCACGGATGCCGTCGTGTCCTGGCTCGGTTCGAAGGACGCGGCCGGACCCTTCTTCTTGTGGGTGCACTACCAGGACCCGCACGGTCCGTACACGCCGCCGGCCGAGCACTTGGCGCTGTTCGAGCGGCCGACGGTCCAGGAACCCGCGCTGCCTCTCGGCGAAACTCACAGCGGACTCGGCCAGATCCCGAAGTACCAGCGGATCGAAGGCCTCGCGACGCCGCAACCTTATCTCGATCGTCACGACGCCGAGATCCACTTCTTCGATGCGGAGCTCGGACGGCTCGTCGCCGAGTTGCGACGGCGCGACATGCTCGAGGATTCGTTGCTCGTCTTCACCGCCGACCACGGCGAGCACCTCGGCGAGCACGACTACTGGTTCTGCCACGGCGAAACCGTGCACCGTGAACTCCTGCACGTGCCTTTCCTCGTGCGCTACCCGAAGGCGATGCGCGAGTCGGCCACACCGCCGCAGAAGGGCGCGCGCCGGGTCGAGAGCCTGGTCGGCCACATCGACTTCTGGCCGACCGTCGTGGAGGCACTCGGCCTCGATGCGCCGAAGAATCGCGGCGTTTCGTTGCTCGCGGAGTCCGTCCCCGCAGGCCGCGTCATGCCCCAGTTCCTCGGGCCGTTGACGAATCCGAACCGACACTTGGCCGTCACGGATGGCCGTTGGCGCGTCGTGCTCGTGAAATCGGATCCGCCGCGACTCTTCGATCTCTCCGTGGATCCGGGCGAAACGCGGGACGTCGCCGCCGAGAACGCTCGCGTCCTGCCCGAACTCCATGCGCGGTACACGCGCTTCATGGAACTCGACGAGCGGCCGTGGGCGAAGTCGTTCCGTCCGCCGGTCGACGCCGCGATGGAACAAGGTCTGGAGGACCTGGGCTATGCCGGCGGCGACGGGCACTGAGAGCGCGTGATGCCCCCGAGCCGTCACGCCTGGGATCGCCGAGCGAAACTCGGCCTCCTGATCGTCCTCCTCGTGACGCTCGCGTCGTTGCCGTTCCTCGTGCACGGCTGGTTCGAAGCGACCGACGAAACGAACGACGCATCGATCTACGTCGCCAGCGCGCGGGCACTGCTCGCGGGCGAGGGCTACTCCTACCTCGGTCAGCCGTTCACCGTGCGGCCGCCGGGAATGTCCCTCGTGCTGGCCGGCATCTTCGCGCTGCGTGGATCCGACTGGTTCGTCGTGAACCTCGTGATCTCGCTGTTCGGCGTCGCGTGCGTGTCGCTCCTCTACTTCCACGCGCACAGGCGGATCGGCTCAGCGCTCGCGTGCCTCGCAGCGCTCGCGATCTGGTTTTCGAGCCCTTTCCAGGCGCAATGCAACCAAGCGATGTCGGATGTCCCGGGCGCGGCGCTGCTCCTCGCCTGTCTCGCGATCGAACGCTGGGCATCCGCGAAACGCTCGTGGAAGCGGGATGTCCTTCTCGGCGTCGCGATCGGCCTGTCGACGTACATGCGCAGCGTCGTGATCCTCGTGATCCCAGCGATCGCGGCAGCGCGCGTCCTCGCGGAATGGTCGCAGTCGAGGCCGGATGGAGCACGCGGTTGGTTTCGTTTCGCGCTGCTGCGCATCGTCCCGTTCGCACTCGCCGCGATCGCGGTGAAGATGCCGTGGGACGTGCGCTGCGCGCTTCACCATCCGACGCCGCCTGTCGACCAGAACTTCCTGTTCGATTATTCGACGGCCATGTGGCACGTCGACGGCGGCGATCCGAGTTCGCCGCGACGGGAGCTGTCCGCGATCGCAGGCAACGTTCCGGGACGGGCCGAGCGAATCTTGGCCTTGATGGGCGGGCACTTGCTCCCCGGAACGGTTGGGGCATCGGCCGTCGCGCTCGGCGTCGTGGTCTTCGTCCTGATGGCCGTGATCGCGTGGAAACGCCGCGATCCCGCGGAATTCTTCGCAGTCGTCTTGTTCGGCGTGCTGCTCGTGTACTTCGGCTTCCGCGATCGGCTGGCCTTGCCGTTGTGGCTGATCGCCCTGCCGGCCACGGTCGATGGATTCCTGCTCATAGGAGGGATGAGGATCGCGCCGACGATCGCGCGCGGCGTCGCGGCACTCTTCCTCGTCCTCGTGCCCGTCCTCGGTTTCCGCCCGCGAGCCGGCTGGGGTCAAATCGAAGGTCAGCACAATTTCTACGTGCGTTACGCCGCGGAGGTCGCAGCCGCCGTGCCGTCGGAGCAGCGTGTCGCCTCGCAAATCGGCTGGCACCTCTCGGTCTACCTCGATCGACCCGTTTGGAGCCTTTTCTTCGCCGCCCGGCGCGCCGGTGGACTGCAGGGCGCGTTCGAAGTGATCGAGAAGTACGAGATCGAAGCGATCGCGCTCTCGCCGCGCATCGTTGCCGATCGGGACGTTCAGCCGGGGCTGACCGCGCGTTCCAAGGTGATCTGGACCTCCGCGGACGCCTTCGTTCTCGCGACCCGACGCTGACCACCTTGCGGTCCGTGGTGGAACTCGCGTCGCGAAGCGATGCGCGAGTCCGCGCTGCAAAGAGGGCCAAGACCGGCCGGCGGAAGCGGTCTTCTTGGCCGCTGCGCGTGGCCGGCCGCTTTCGACGCCGCATCGCGAACTCGCGCGAAGCCGCAGTCGCGAGTTCCACCACGGGCTGCTTGGCCGGGCGCGGAGCGGCGCGTTAGGATCGTTTGGAGCGCTGCGCCCGGCATGGAAGAAAGAGTCACGTCGCTGTCGGTCGTCGTGCCGGTCTACAACAGCGAAGGATCCCTCCGCGCGCTCGTCGAGCGGCTCGAGCCCGTCCTGCGCGCGAACGCGCCCCACTTCGAACTGATCCTCGTCAACGACGGCAGCCGCGACGGAAGCTGGATGGTCGTCCTCGATCTCGCACGGCAGCATCCGTGGATCCGCGGCTACGAGTTCATGCGGAACTACGGCCAACACAATGCGCTCTTGTGCGGGATCCGCGCGGCGCGGTTCGAGACCGTCGTGACGATGGACGACGATCTGCAGAACCCGCCGGAGGAAATTCCGAAACTCCTGGCTGAACTTCGGCGCGGCTCCGATGTCGTGTACGGAACTCCCGCGAACGAGCGTCATGGCCTGCTGCGCGATCTCGCCTCGCAAGTGACGAAGCTCGCGCTGCAGAAGTCGATGGGCGCCGCGACCGCACGCAATGTCAGCGCGTTCCGCGCATTCAAGACGCGCGTCCGGGATTCTTTCGCCGACTACCGGAATCCGTACGTTTCGCTCGATGTCCTGCTGACTTGGGGCACCACGCGTTTCACGTCCATCGCGGTACGGCAGGATGCACGAACGATCGGCCAATCGAACTACACGGTGCGGAAGCTGATGACCCACGCGATGAACATGGTCACGGGGTTCAGCACCGTGCCGTTGCAACTCGCGAGCCTGGTGGGCTTCGCGTGCACGCTCCTCGGCATCGCGATCCTGGCGTATGTCCTGTGGGCCAAGTTCGTGACCGGCGGCGAAGTGAAAGGCTTCACCTTCCTGGCTTCCATGGTCGCGATCTTCTCGGGCGCACAGCTCTTCGCCCTGGGCGTACTCGGCGAATACTTGGCACGCATGCACTTCCGAATGATGGATCGACCGACGTACTCCGTGCGCGGAACGTCGTCCGAGCGAGCCGAAGGATGACCACCGACCGAGTCTCGCTGCGCCTGCTCGATTGGGACACGGCGTTCTTCGGGAGGCGGATCGCCGTCTTGTCCGCGCCCCCGCTCGACGACGACGACTTGGCCCGATCCATTCGCGAAGCCAAGACGCTCGGGGTCGAGTGCGTCTACGCGTTGTCCGGCGTAGAAGGCCAAGCCGCGATCCAGGCCTTGTCGAGAGCCGGCGCGCGGCTCGTCGACGTGCGTATCACGTTCGAGCGCGGGCTCGTCGACTTGGGTGCAACCCTCCCGGACTCCGCGATTCGTGCGGCGGAACCGCGCGATCTCGCTGAACTGCGCGCGCTGGCTGCTGCGAGCCACGAGTCGTCGCGTTTCTACGCCGACCAACGTTTCCCGCGCGATCTCTGCCACGAACTCTTCGCGACGTGGATCGAAAAGAGCTGCGGCGGCTGGGCCCAAGTCGTGCGAGTCGCCATCGTCGACGGCGCGGTACGCGGTTATGCGACGGGGCATGTACGCGAGAACGGGCGGGGCGAAATTGGTCTGGTCGCGGTCGATCCGCGTTCGCAGGGTCGAGGCCTGGGGCGGTTGCTCGTGCAAGCCACTCTCGGCGCACTGCGCGACCTCGGGCTCTCGAACGCGACGGTCGTGACACAAGGGCGAAATATCGGCGCGCAACGGCTCTACCAGGCCGACGGCTTCCGCACACAGCGCGTGCAGACTTGGCACCATCTCTGGATCGACGAAGTGCGCACATGAAGTCGTATCGAATTCCCTTCAACAAACCCTCGTTCGCCGGAGCCGAAGGTCGCTATATCGCGGAAGCGATCGAGCGCGGACACATCTCGGGCGATGGCCATTTCACGAAGGCCTGCCACCGTCTCCTCGAGGAGGCGCTGGGTGTCAAGAAGGTGTTGCTCACGACCAACTGCACGCATGCGCTGGAAATGTGCGCATTTCTGACGCATTGCGGGCCGGACGACGAGGTGATCGTCCCGTCGTTCGCGTTCGTCACGTCCGTGCTCGCCTTCTCGCTCCGCGGCACGAAGCCCATCTTCGCCGACGTGCGGCCGGACACGCTGAACCTCGACGAGCGTCAGGTCGAGCGACTCGTCACGAAGCGCACCAAGGCCATCGTCGCGCTCCACTACGCGGGTGTGTCTTGCGAGATGGACACGCTCCTCGACATCGGTCGGCGCCACGGAGTTCCGGTCGTCGAAGACAATGCGCACGGACTCTTCGGCAAGTACCGTGGTCGATGGATGGGCACGCTTGGAGTTCTCGGCACGCAGAGCTTCCACGAGACGAAGAACTTCACGTGCGGCGAGGGCGGTGCGCTGCTGGTGAACGACCAGTCGCTCGTAGAACGAGCTGAAATTCTGCGGGAAAAGGGCACGAATCGATCGCGGTTCCTGCGCGGACTCGTGCACAAGTACACGTGGGTAGACCAGGGCTCGAGTTGGTTGCCGTCGGACATCCTGGCGGCATTTCTCCTCGCCCAGCTCGAGGCGCGCGACACGATCCAGGATCGGCGACGCGTCATCTGGCAGCGCTACGAGCGCGAGCTCTCGAACTGGGCCTCCGAGCGTCGCATCGCGCTCCCCCACGTGCCCGATCACTGTGAGCAGCCCTATCACATGTTCTACGTGCTGCTCGCCGACACAGCGCAACGCGAGCGCCTGATCTCGCACCTCGAAGACCGCGGCATCCTGGCCGTCTTCCACTACTTGCCGCTCAACCTGTCCGACATGGGACGGCGGTACGGCGGGACCGACGGACAGTGTCCTGTGTCCGAGGACGTTTCGTCGCGCATCCTGCGCTTGCCCTTCTTCAACAAGCTGACCGACGACGAGCAGGGCGAGGTCATCGCTGCCTGTCACGAATTCCGCGGATGAAGTCCGCCCTGGCGCGACTCCGGGCGACGGAGCCTTCGCTCGTCGCGTGTGCCGCGATCGCCGTTCTAATTGCGCTCGCGATGTTCCTGCTGCAGGGACACGTAGGCATCAACCTGCAAGACGAGGCGTTCCTCTGGTACGGCGCGATTCGGACGCATGCGGGTGAACTTCCGCTGCGTGATTTCCGCAGCTACGACCCGGGCCGGTACTTCTGGTGCGCCGGTGTGATGACCATGCTCGGCGATGGACTCGTCGCCGTTCGCGCGGCGAACTGGGCGTTCGCGAGCCTCGGCCTCTGCGCGGGGCTGCTGGTCGCGAGTCGCTCGCACAAAAGCCTCCCTTGGCTCGTGGCCTGCGGACTCGTGCTCGTTCCATGGGTCCATCCGCCGTGGAAACTCTACGAATCGAGCATCGCGATGATCGTCGCGCTCGTCGCTGTGCGCTTGCTGGAATCACCTTCTTCGAGGCGACGCTACGCCGCGGGAGCGGTAGTCGGCGTCGCAGCGTTCTTCGGCCGGAACATGGGCGTTTACGCCGGGCTCGCGCTGCTCGTGCTCGTCGGCGTGCAGGTTTGGAAACAGCGGCAGCCCGTGCTCCGATCGCTCGGAGACCTCGCGCTGGGCACGCTCATGGGATACGCCCCGATGATCGGCCTCGTGCTGCTCGCCGACGGGTATCGCGATGCCTTCGTGGAGTCGATCGCGTTCTACACCAGGCAGAGCGCGCTCAACGCCGAACTCGCTTTCCCCTTCCCGTGGCGCATCGATTTCTCCCGCCGCGACGCATGGGGTGCGGCAGTGGCCTTCGTGATCGGGTCGCTGTTCTTCTGCCTGCCGATCGCCTACGCCGCCGGATTCGTGCGCGGCATTTCGGCGCGCGCCTCGACCTTCGCGCTTTGGTCGACCGTGTTCGCGCTTTCGTGCGTCGGCGGCGTGTGGTTCCACCACGCCTCGGTCCGCAGTGATACACCGCACTTGGCGCAGACCATTCATCCGTTCCTGCTGCTCGTGCTGTCCCTGCCCGCGCTACTTCCCGAGCGGCTTCGCCCGCAGGCCCGCGTCGCGTCGCTCGTCTTCCTCGCGAGCATCGCGGTACTCGGGATAGGCAGCGCGCTGCCCTTCGTTCGCCGCGCGCTCGCTCCCGATGCCGCGCCGTACGAGAGACTCGTGGTCCGAGGCGACGTACTCCTCCTAGCGCCGAACGACGCGCGCCTCGTGCGCGGTCTCACGGCCGCAATTGCGGCGAACGTGCGTCCCGACGATGTCTTGTGGGTCAGCGCGCAGTTCCTGGGCCTCTATCCGATCCTCGATCGCCGCGCGCCGACCTGGGACATCTATCCCGCTTGGCAAGCAGACGACGCCGAGCAGGAACGCATGCTGCGCGAGCTCCGCGACGTCCGCTGGGCCGTTCTCGACACGCGTCCGATCGGCGGCGATGCGCGCATGCGACTCGAGAACTCGCACCCTCGCGTTTGGCGCTGGGTGAAGGAGTCGTTCGAGCGTCAGCCGTTCCCCGGTGCTCCCGAATCCGTGCTCTTCCTACGCCGAAAAAGTGCGTCGGCTGAACAGCCACAGAGCGGCGAACACCAAGAACGCTAGCCCGAACAGGACTTGCGGAATCCAAGCGAACCGCGCCCACGGTTCGAAGTGGATCTCGAGTTCGCTACAGCGCGCGGGTGCGACGACGCCCAAGAACACGCCGTCGACGACGACGGTCGGGAGATGCGCGCCGTTCGCGTCGCGCGCCACCCAATGGGGATGGTGTTGTTTGCTGAAGAAGACCAACGTGGGTTCGTCGACCGGAGCGATGCGAACCCGCGCGCGATCGTCGCGGTGCTCCACGAACTCCAGCGTTCCTCGTCGCACCGATCGAGTGGGAAGAGCGAGATCGACGCTGCCCGAAGCGAGGTGCTCGGGTTGCGCATCGAGCACGTGAGCCGCGAGGCTCGGCGCGATCGACGGCCGGTGAAGCACCCACGGCCCGACGCGCCCGTCGACGGTCAACGCGGGCGATGCGATCGGCTGCCCGGCGACGACGACGCCGACGGCTGCTCGTTCGAACGCGTCCCGCTCGTAGCCCGAACTCCCGGCGATGTTCTCGAACCAGCGTCCGTGAACCTGAGTTCCGACGGTGGAAATCGCCGCACACCAATCTCGATAGCCCTCCGAGGACAACGAGTCGTAGGCGTGGACGCTACGCAGGCCCAGGCGTGCTTCCGAGTTGGGCGAGAGGATGGCCGGCGCGCGCTCGGCACTGATCGCGTACCGCGAACCGTCAGCCGTTCGCTCGCGTAGGGCGTCGACGAGAGGTGACGACTCCGCGATCGCGTCGCGCCGGATCGAAACGAAGAGCGGCGTGCTCCAACCGAGCATCGTGAGGAATGCGAGACCGAACAGCAGCACCCGCCAGCGAAACAGGACGAACGCGACCAGCGTGACGGCGATCGACGCCAGCGCGAGCCAACGGACGACCGGTGTTTCCCCGAGCGCGAACACGCTCGCGAATCCGAGCGGGGCGAGCACTAGGAACAGCGCCGGGAACGGACGCGGACGATGGGCTCGCAGCAGCGCGTCCAATCCGATCGCACCCGCGATCGACAGCGGGATCAGCGCGGCACCCTGAGGACGAAAGCGCGAAAGGGAAAGTCCGAGGTACTCGACGCCGAAGCGGTAGCCCTGCGGCCAGATGGTGAGGAGCAGCGCCACGCACGCGAACACGAGCCACGGAGCGGCGCGCCGGCGCGCTCCCGGCAGCAGGGCGAGTCCGACGAGGGCGGCGTAGAACGGCGCGAGGCTCGAACCGTTGAACTCGTTCGCGCGCGGCGACCCGAGCGGATCCGTCGCGAGGAACGGGTCGATCATCACGGCGAAGAGACGCAGTACGTCTCGCATGCCGTCGATGCCGATCAAGCTCGCCGAAAGGAACTCGGGGTCCGTTTCGAGACGAGCGGAACGAGCGGCCTGAATCGCGAGATCGACGTAGACGGGCGCCGCGCCGACGACTCCGAGGACCGCGCACCAGGCGAGGCCTCCGATCATGGCGAGGGATCGAGGCCGCGAGCGCCACCAAGAGACGAGGGCGAAAGGCACGACGAACCACGCATGCCACACGATCTGTTGCGGATACGCGGACAGGAGCAACGAGTGGACGGAGAACGCGAGTCCCACCCCCACGGCGAGGCTCGGTCGCTGCAACCAACGCGTCGTGAGCCAGAGACACGCGGATGTCCAACACAGGCCCGCGACGAAGATCGGGAAAGGCGCCCAGTAGATCGCGAAGATGCCGAACCCGAGTCCCGCGGCACCCGTGAAGCACGACCAAGGACCCAAGCCCATGGCGCGCAGGAACAAGAACTGGAATGCCGCCGTCCCCGCGATGGTCGCCAGAGAAAGGAGCGTGTGGAACCAGAAGGCATCGTCCACGAACCAACCGAGAACGCGCGTCGGCAGGTAAGCCGGACTGACTCCGGCGAGATGCGAGGAGGGACGTCCGAGTTCGGTGTGCGGATTCCAAACTGCGATCCAGCCGGTGCGATCCCCGTGGAGGTGGTGATGCTCCTCCGGCACGTAGTAGTAGCTCGTGTCGCCGAGCCGCCGCTGCCCGATGTTGTTCGCGACCGCCTGCTGTTCGAGCCCGAGCGCGACGCGCCCGTCGTCGGGATGAATGACCGCTCGCCTCGCGAAGAGCGGCGCGACGAGCACGACGAAGAGCGCGGCGAGTGCGAGCGCCGCGTTGCGCCATTCGTGCGGACCGAGCTTCGTCACGGGAAGGCGGAGCGTACCTCGGCGTCGCGCGGCTATCATCGCTCTCGATGCGGACCACAGCCTGGATCGTCGCGTGCAGCGCGTTGCTCGCGTCGTGTGGGAATGATGCGGAACGGCTGAATGTCGTCGTCATCGTCATGGACACGGCGCGGCCGGACTATCTCTCGGTCTACGGCCATCCCAGACCGACGACACCGTTCCTGGAAGAGCTCGCGCTGAGCGCCACCCGTTACGACCGTGCGTATTCGACGTCGTGTTGGACTCTGCCGGCACACGCGTCGCTCTTTTCGGGTGAATCACCCGAAGTTCACCAAACCGCTCAGGCCAGCACGCAATTCCCGGCCGAGATCCCGCTGCTCGCCGAGAGCCTCGCCGAGAACGGCTATCAAACCGCGGGTTTCAGCAACAATCCGTGGATCTCCAAGACGACGGGACTCGACCGCGGCTTCGAGACGTTCGTGGATCGCTGGAAGGCGTCCTCGGAATCGACGCCGGGCACGCACGCGACCGTCAACGCGATCTCGAAGTGGATCGGATCGGAACGAGATCCCGCGCGCCCCTCGTTCGTGTTCGTGAACTTGACCGAACCGCACATGCCCTACGTCCCGCCGTGGAAGCACGCGGAGCGGTTCGCGGTCTCGATGCCGGAGTGGCGGCGATCGATCGACGAGTTCTTCCCGCGCAGCAGCGGCGCGAGCGGGGCGATGATCCGCCACTACGGGCGCACGCAGCCCTTCACGGACGCGGACTGGCCGCGCATGGCGAGCCTGTACGAAGGCGAGCTGCACGCCTGCGACGCGGTCGTCGCGGACATCGTCCGGGCGCTCGACGGCGTGTTGGACCCAGCGAAAACGCTGCTTTTCGTGCTCTCCGACCACGGCGAGAACCTGGGCGACCACGACCACGTCAATCACGTCTTCAACCTGTACGAGTCGAACCTGCGCATCGCTTTGCTCGCGCGCGGACCGGGCTTCGCACGCGACGCCGAGGAAGCGCGCTTGGTGCAGATAACGGACCTCCACCCCACGATCCTCGCCGCGGCGGGGATCGCTCGAACGGGCAGCCCGGATGCGATCGATCTGCGCGGCGCGCTTCCCGACGAGCGCGTGCTGCGCGCGTCGCTCGACTGGCCGAAGATCACGTTGACCGTGTTCCCCGACCCGATCGCGGCCGACGGCGGACCGCTCGACCGCTACAAACGTGCACTCTCTGCCGCGATCACCAAGCGTTGGAAGATGATCCGCGGATCGGACGGCTCGGTGGAGATCTACGACCTCGAGTCCGATCCGAACGAGACGAAACCCGTCCTCGTGGACGAAACCTCGTCGAGGATGCGCGACGCACTCGCGGCGTTCCTGGATCGAACCGATCACGCGCTCCCACGGACGGCGGGCGACGGCCCAGCGGACTTGCCCACGGATCCGGCGACGTTGGATGCACTGCGAGCGCTCGGTTACACGCGCTGACGCGCGTTCCCTCCCTTGAACTTCCGGCCGACACTGCTCGTCCCTCCGAGCGCGGACATCGGCCCGAACATGCCGCTGTGGGCGATCCTCCCGTTCGTCGCCCTGCTGCTGGCGATCGCCGGCCTGCCGCTGTTCGCGCACCACTGGTGGGAGTCGAACAGGAACCGCGTGATCGTCTCGTTCTCTTTGGGCGTCCCGTTCGCGATCTGGCTCCTCGTGACCTTCGGGGCGTCGGGCTGGGACGTGCTGCAGCACGTCCTGCTCGACTACGTCGCATTCATCGCGTTGCTCGGTGCGCTCTACGTCATCGCGGGCGGCATTTTCGTGCGCGGATCGCTGGCGGGATCTCCGCTGTCGAACACCGGACTGCTCGTGATCGGCGCCATCCTCGCGAACTTGGTCGGCACGACGGGCGCGTCCATGGTCTTGATACGCCCGCTCCTCCGCGCCACGGCGACGAGGAAGCGACGAGCGCACGTGGTCATCTTCTTCATCTTCATCGTGTCGAACTGCGGCGGCATGCTCACGCCGTTCGCCGATCCGCCGCTCTTCCTCGGGTTCCTGAAGGGCGTGCCCTTCGAGTGGACGTTTGGTTTGTGGAAGGAGTGGGCGCTCGTCGTCGGCATCCTCCTCGCCGTGTTCTTCGCGTTGGACTCGTACGTTCTCGACAAGGAGGAACTCGAGCGTCCTGGATCACAGCTCGAAGCCGTGTTGAAGCACGAACCTCTAGGCTTGGTCGGCGCCCACAACTTCCTCTTCCTGGGCGCGATCGTGCTGGTGATCCTCGCCCGCGGAAACGGGTGGGGACATGGCGGCGAACCGTGGCCCGTCGGAATCCAAGAAGCCTTGATGGTCGGCATCGCGGGACTCTCGTGGGTCGCGACGAAGCCGGCGGTGCGCGCCGTGAATCGATTCACGTTCGGACCGATCCACGAGGTCGCAATCCTCTTCTTCGGCATCTTCGTCACGATGATCGCGCCGCTCTATCTGCTCCACGCGAACGGGTCGCGTCTCGGCATCACGCATCCGTGGCAGTATTTCTGGGCCACGGGAATCCTCTCGAGCTTCCTCGACAACGCGCCCACCTACTTGACGTTCGCGGCGACAGCCGCAGGTCAAGCCGGGATCAGCCCGAGCGGACCACGCTACCTCGCCGAGTACCTCGCGACAGGCGGCGAGGCCGCGATGAACTTGACCGCGATCTCGTGCGGCGCCGTGATGATGGGCGCGAACACGTACATCGGAAATGGGCCCAATTTCATGGTGAAAGCCATCGCCGAGGAAGAGGGCGTCAAGATGCCTTCATTCGGCGGTTACATGCTCTGGTCGGGCGCGATCCTGATCCCGACGTTCGTGATCGTCACGTTCGTCTTCTTCCGCTGACGGCTCGCTCAGCGACCGAGTAGCCGCGCGAGGTAGCCCTTCACTCGAGCGCTGAAGGCCACCGTACGTCGCAGGTCGAGCGACAAGGCCTCGAATGCGGTTCGGAGCGCGAGCTCTTCGTCGGGCGAGAGCTGGATGTCCGCTGCGGCCGCGTTCTCCCGCGCTTGTTCCGGCGTGCGCGCTCCGACGATGGCCGCAGTGATGCCCGGCTGCGCGAGCGTCCACGCAATCGCGACTCGAGCCAACGTTGCGTCGTGCGCACGCGCGATCGGGCGCGCGACGCGCTCGAGCACGCCGTTCACGAGGTCTCGATTGGCCGACTTGAAGGTCGCGCGACGACTGCGCCCGTCCTTTTCGACGAAAGCCCGCGACGAGGTGACTTTCCCGGACAAGAGGCCCTGCTCGAGCGGCGAGTAGACGATCACGCCGATGCTCTGTCGCGCGCAATGCGGCAGGACGTCGCGCTCGATATCGCGCACGACGAGGCTGAACTTCGGCTGCGTGCTGGCGAGTGGCACGTCGCCCAAGGCCGCCTGCGCCGCCTTCAGCGACGGCACGTCGAAGTTGGAGACGCCGATCGCGCGCAGCTTGCCTTCTTTTCGCAGCGCGACGAGCGTCTCCATCGTCTCGGCCACCGGAGTCGCCGGGTCGGGCCAGTGCACCTGGAGCAGATCGATCGTCTCCGTGCCGAGACGCGTGAGACTGCGCTCGACTTCGAGGCGCACGGAATCGGCTCGCGCGTTGCGCCGCACGACCCGCCGCGTGCCGTCGTCGTCGACTGTGTCGAACGAGATCTCACCGCGCAGGTCGTCCCAGCGCAGGCCGATCTTCGTCAGCAGGAGGACCTCGTCCCGACGCCCGCGCAGCGCTCGACCGAGGACTTCTTCGGATCGGCCGAAACCATAGACCGGCGCCGTGTCGAACGCGTTCGCGCCCGCGTCGATGGACGCATGGATCGCACGCATGGAAGCTTCGTCGTCCGCTCCGCCCCAGCCCCATCCGCCGATCGCCCACGCTCCGAAGACGACACGCGGAATTCGAAGTCCGGAACGACCGAGATCCGCGTGTCGCATGGCGGCATGCTCAGGCTCGCCTCGAGTCGTGACAAGCGCTGGGTCGGATGTTCGACGCTTCGCGCAGTTCCGCGCGGTCACGCGCGTGATCAAGAGACATCGGGGTGAGGGCGAATGCGCGTGGTACCTTGCGTCGACTCCGAGCATGCCCCGCCCGAAAGAGACCGTGCCCGTACCGTCGCCGTTCGGCCGCGGCCCCACCGGGATGTCGGGCGCCGTGACCCTTGGCCTCGGGCTGGCGTTGCTCGCGGCGTCGCTCGCACTCCCCGCGATCGGGCGCGCAGCAGCCTTCGAGAGAGCGCCGGAAGGCGTCGCACGTGTCTACGAGCGGCGACTCGAACTCACTGCGGCGCTGGCGGAGCTGCCCGCGTGGGAGCACGCCGTGCTCGCACCGTTCGTGCCCGCCGGACCGCACACGACCGACGAAGCTCTGCAGTCGTTCCTCGGCGTCATCGAGAACGGCCTGGTTGGTTTCGAACCCGAGGACAAGGCCGCGATCGAGCAGCGCGGGCGCGAGCTCGACGGTCTTCGCGCGCGTCGGGCGGCGCTACTCGCGGGGCTCGGTCGACTCGGAGAAGCCCAAGGCGATCTCGATCAGCTCGCGCGGAACGGCCACACTGCGTTCGTCGCGGCCGCCAGAGCGCTCGCGAACGGTCGTGCTGTGAGTGCGGATCTCGGGCTCGCAGGTGACGGGTGGATCGGCCACGTGGTGCGAGCGCGTGCCGATGGCAAACCCGCGCCGACGGCCGGGCCTTCGGCTTGGAACACGTTGAAGTGGGCGCGCGGTCTGGCCGCGGGCGTCGGATTCGGCGCGCTGATCCTCGTCGCGTGGCTCGCGCGCAACCGGCCCGACCTCGATGTCGGAGCGATCGCTATCCCGAGTCCTTGGACGCCGCAAACGGGCTTCGGAGTGCTCGTCCGCGCTGCGTTCTTCGGGATTTTGATCCTGGCCGTGTTCGAGGTGTTGCGCGAGACCACGCAGGTGCCAACGCCCCTCTACCTCGAGGCACTCGCGGCGTCGGCGCCGCTCTACTACTTGGTGCGACGACACCTCGCGCGACCGAATCGGCTCGAGTTCATCGACGTCATCGGCTTTCCGGCCACACGCTCCGTCGTGATCCTCACGACCGCGGGATTGTTCGCGCTGGATCAGTTGGGCGGACGTGCCCTTGGCAACGCCGCAGTCGCAATGGGAGCCGCGGAACCGTGGACGTTCCAAGTCGATGCGACGAGCCTCTGGAGCAGCGATCTCGCTTTCGCGCTGTCGGCGGTCGATGCGATCCTGTTCGGCGTCCTCGCGCGCGAGGTCGCGTTCCGTGGCGTGCTCTTCCCGAGCCTGCGCCACATCCACGGTCCCCTTCATGCCGCCGTGCTGTCGGGAATGCTCTTCTCCGCGATGCACATGGCCTCGTTCCCGACGATGCTCTCGCTCGCGTGGACCGGGTTCGTGTACGCCCTGGCGGTCGAACGCACGCGCAGCCTTCTCCCCGCGATCCTCTGCGCCATGGCGAGCGGCGTCTTCGAGCTCGGCATGTTCGGCGCGCTGTACCGCTGACTCGGCCTCAGCGCTTTTCCGGCAGCGTGAAAGCGAACTTGTCTCCGCCACGATGGATCGCGAGCACAAGTCCGCTCGCGGAGTGAACCTCGCCCTTGGACACCGATTTCCGCGCCGCGCTTCGAGCATCGATGACGAGGACGCTGCCATCGCCGACGACTTCGCAGGCTCCGTCGGGATGCAACACGACCCCTGTTTTCTCGTCCACGCCGAGACCGACGAGCCCCGGATGATCGAGCACGGCGGACATGAGTCGATTGAAGCGCTGACGCTTCAGGAAATGCTGATCGACGAGCGCCCCGTCCCACAGCCCGAGTCCTTCAGCGGTCTCCGTGCCGGCGGCGCGCACGTCGGTGAGGTCGGCCGTGTCACCGCCCACGATCATCACCTTGGATAGAACCGCGGCACCAGCACTCGTCCCCCCGACGAGAGCGCCGGCGCGATAGCGATCGCGAATCGCATCGACGACACCGGCTTCGAGCAGCGCGTTCATCAAGCGATTCTGGTCGCCACCCGGCATCCACAAGAAGTCGGCCTCGGCGATCGCGGTTTTCGCCTTCGAACGATCGGTGAGGTCGAGAACCTGCACGTCGCGCGCGCCCTTTTCGCGCCAGAACTCGACGGACTTCGCGCCGGCATCCTCTGAGCCGGACGCTTGAGGCACGATCAACATGCGCGACTTCGGGCCGCCGGCCAGTTCGAGCGCGCGTGCGACGATCGCATCGGTCGTACCACCACCGCCGACGGCGAGGAGTCGACCTTTCGCGGCCTGAGTCGGCGCCTCACTGGGTCGATCTCCCGCGACAGGGGTGAGCGGGACGAGGATCAGAAGGATGGCGGCGAGGGTCGGGTGCATGACCGTCAGGCTCTTGCAAGGCTGTACTCCCGTCAACGTCCCCATTCGAAAGCCCTCGCTAGACTGGGCCGCGAGCGCGCTCCATCGGCGCGCGAAAACCAGGAGATCTCACAGTGAAGACGAAATGGATCCTACCCCTGGCGGCGTTCGCGCTGCTCGCGGTGGGTTCGACGAGTTACGCGGGGCCGCCTCTCGGCGATCCCGCCAAGAAACTCGCCGAACTCATCGAGAAGCGCGACGCCGCGATGGCGGAGTGGCAGAAAGAGATGCGCGCGGCGAAGGACCAGGAGGCCCAGCAGAAGATCTGGATATCCCGCCCTGGCCCGGAGTTCCTCGCGGGCTTCAAGGAAGTCGCCGTCGAGGCGAAGGGCACCGAGACGGCCGAGAAGGCTTGGATCGAAGTGTTCGAACTGGCGACGGAGGACAACAAGATCGAGGACGCCAAACTCGCACTCGACGCGATCGTCGCGGATCACGTCACGTCGCCGAACTTGGCCGCATTCGCGAGCTCGTTGAGCTATGCGGGACAGCAGATCGGACGCGCCCAGGTGGCCGAGGCCCTGCGCACGATCGTGAAGAAGTCGCCGCACAGGACGGTGCAAGCTCCCGCGCTCTTCTCGCTGGGCACGATTCTGGTCGAGAGCAGCGTCGCCGGAGAGAAGGCCGAGGCCCGCAAGGCTCTCGAGCGCGTTCAGAGCGAGTTCGCTGACGTGAAGCCCAAGCGGGGATCGGCCTACGCCGAACGCGCGAAGGGTTTCCTGTTCGAGATGGATCACCTCCAAATCGGCATGACGGTCCCGGACTTCGAGTCGATCGACGAGAACGGTCAGAAGTTCAAAGTCTCCGATTACAAGGGCAAGGTCGTGGTCCTCGATTTCTGGGGCAATTGGTGAGGCCCTTGTCGTGCGATGCTGCCGCACGAAAAGTCGCTCGTGAAGCGACTGGAAGGCAAGCCGTTTGCTCTGCTCGGGATCAACAGTGATGGTCCCGTCGACGAAGTGAAGAAGATCCTGGCCGAGAACGAGATCACCTGGCGCCAGGCCATCGACGAGGACACGAGTGGCAAGTGGGCGACCGCTTGGAACGTCCAAGGTTGGCCGACGATCTATGTCCTCGACCACAAGGGCGTCATCCGCTTTCGCGACGTCCGCGACGACGAGATGGATACGGCCGTGACGAAGCTGCTCGCCGAGATGGAGGCGAAGTGAGCTGATTCCGGCGGAGAAGTCGTCGCGTCGTCGATGCCACGCCTTCTCCGATCCCAGTGACGACGTGCGGGCTCGCCGGAGGTGACTCTGGTGGGTCCGCATTCGTTTCGTAGGATCCACTGCGGATGTTGGATACCAAGCGCTCGACTCTGCGCTTCGACGCGGTCTTGGCCGTGCTCGTCGCCGCTGCGGCATTCGCCGTGCGTTTCGCGTACATCGTCCAAGCCCGCGCTTGCCCGATGTTCGACGGGCTCGTGGTCGACGGTCTCTCGTACTGGCGCTGGTCGAGCGAGCTCGTCGCGGGCGACTGGTTGGGAACGCGGACGTTCTATCAAGCGCCGCTCTATCCGTACTTCCTCGGGGTCGTGCGAGTGCTGTTCGGCGACGACTCCACGAGCGTCCCGGACTTGTGGAGCGTGCGCATCGTCCAGATCGTCCTCGGCTCCGTGGCCTGCGGAGTGCTCGCCGTCGCCGGACGACGATTCCTGGGCCGCGGAGCGGGTGTGGCGACCGGATTGCTCGCCGCGTTCTATGCGCCGGCGATCTTTTTCGACGGCTGCATCCAGAAGGCGGGCATCGGATTCCTGTGGATGGCGCTGCTCTTGCTCGGGCTCGCACTCGTCGTCGAGCGCGCGACGATCGCTCGATGGATCGGCACGGGCGCGGCGCTCGGCGCGTTGATGTTGACGCGCGAAGAAAGCGTGCTCCTCGCGCCGGCGCTCCTCGCTTGGTGCGTCCTCGACGCACGCGGTCGGACTCACAAGCGTCGCGCAGCACACGCCGCGGCGTTCGTGCTCGGCCTACTCGCGCTGCTCGGACCGGTCACGGTGCGGAACGGCGTCGTGGGCGGCGAGTTCGTGCTCACGACCTCGCAGGCGGGACCCAACTTCTACATCGGCAACAACCCTCGTTCCGATGGGACGTACGTTCCTCTGCGCGCCGGTCGACAGAATCCGGAGTACGAGCGTCAGGACGCATTCGAGCTCGCCGCGGCAGAAGTCGGTCGAGAGCTCACGCCGAGCGATGTTTCGCGCTTCTGGATCGCGAGATCGTTCAGCTGGATTCGCGACGATCCCGCGGCGTGGCTCGCGTTGATGGGGCGCAAGGCGGCGCTCCTCGTGAACGCCTACGAGCTGCCCGACACCGACGACATCTACTTCTACGAGCGCTACGTGCCCGTGCTCCGCGTGCCTTTCGCGATCCTGCACATGGGCATCCTCGTTCCCCTCGCGACACTCGGATTCGTGCTGACGTGGTCGAGGAGACGCGAGCTCCGACCGCTCTACCTGGTCCTCGGCGTGCTCGCTGCCGGCGTGGTGCTGTTCTACGTGTTCGCGCGCTACCGCTATCCGGTCGTCTCGAGCCTGCTCGTGTTCGCGGGAGCAGGGCTCGCGGGAGTCGTCGTCCGGATCCGCTCGCGCGAATGGCGCTCACTCGCCGTCCCGGCGGGTGCCGCATTGGTCGCCGCCATCGCAGCCAATGCGTGGACGCCGTATGCGCGCGACCACTCGCTCCCCGCGTCGCTCGCCAATGCGTCCGTCGTGCAGAAACAGCTCGGAAACGCGGCACTTTCGGTCGAACTCGGCGAGCAAGTGGTCGCGCTGCGGCCGACTTCGTCGGAGTACTGGGGCAACCTCGGCCTCTCGTACATGGGCCTCGAGCGATTCGGAGACGCTGTCCGAGCGTTCCGTCGTTCCCTCGAGCTCGGATACCCGGAGCCCGCGCGCGCACACCTGCGCTTCGGGACCGCACTCCTGAAGGCGGGTGACGCGGCGCGCGGGCTCCAAGAGATCGACGCCAGTCTCGCGATCCTTCCCGACGATCGAGAAGCCCTGGGTTCGCGCGCCCGAGCTCTCGTCGAACTCGGACGATCCGTCGAAGCCGTCGCCGTGCTGCGCGCGTTGGCGCGGACACCGACGGATCGCGAGACGCAGCTGCGCTTGGCCTGGACCCTCGCGACGGCGCACGACCCTCGGGCGCGGAACGGCGCGGAAGCCCTGACAATTGCTGCAGCCCTCGATCGGGAGGCCAAGGGCCGAGATCCGCGGGCTCGTGACGTACTCGCAGCTGCGCTGGCCGAGACGGGACGAACGGCCGAAGCAGCCGCCATCGTGCGCGAGATCGCGGAAGCACTCGAAGGTCGCTCGGATGCGGCGGGCGCACGCAAGTGGCGCGCGGATCAGGCTCGCTACGAACGCGGCGAGCCGACGCGAAGCCCATGACCGGCGCGGTCGCGGATCGGACCCCCTTTGGTGACCCAATCTTTCGCACCCGAAGAGAGGCTGACGGCTCCTTCTCGGCCAGGGGCGGCGACGACGCGGGTTCGTTGCAGCCCGCGTAGGAGCGGAAACGGAGCCGGGAAGCGCGATCGGGTCACCCGCTCGCGACGAACTGCAAACGACGGCAGCGTCCGTGAATCGCACCCGGCCGCTCGATCGAAGACACTTTTGGGGAAGGTGCGAATTTCGCTGAACTCGCTTCGAGGCGCGCGACTTCGCTTGGGTAACCCCGAGCCCCACGTCTATCATGCGCGCGTCGTCCCTTGTTCCGCTGGCAGGTCCCGAAGCACACCATCGTGCTCGAAGGCTAGGCATCGTGAACGGGACGCTCCGACGATCGTCCGTGGCCGAACCCATCCTGCATCGAGTAGCCGCCGGCGAAGCGGGGGCTGTCCAGGAATGCCTGGATCGCTTCGGCGGACTCGTCTGGTCGTTGAGTCGGCGATTCTGCCCGAATCGCGAAGAGGCCGAGGACGCGGTTCAGGACGTCTTCATCGAGATCTGGAACAAGGCCGGCCGCTACGACCCGACGCTCTCGAGCGAGATCACGTTCATCGCGATGATCGCGCGGCGACGCTTGATCGACCGCGGCCGTCGACGTCAACGCGCGATCCAAGCCGAAGTGCTCGACGAGGAGAAAGTTCGCCCGTCGGACGATCGATCGCAGGAGCTCGTCGACATCGGGGACGAGGTGACGCGCGCGGAGAAGGCGCTCGCGAAGCTCAGGCCGGACGAACAGAAGGTCTTGCGTCTCTCGATCTACGACGGGCTTTCGCACGATCAGATCTCGAAGGCGACCTCATTGCCCCTCGGAACCGTCAAGACGCACCTACGCCGCGGGTTGATCCGCGTGCGCGAGATGCTGGGCATCGATCCGCTCGAGCCGGCACAACGCGACGAAGTGCGCGAAGAAGGGGTGCAATCGTGATGCGCCGCACGCTGCGCGATCGGCCCGAAGGCCCCGAGGAAGATCGACTGTTCGACCTCATGCGCGATCGCGCGGTTCACGGTCTGGACGACGACCTGATGCGCGAGCTGAATCGTCTCGCGCTGCTGCACCAGGACATCGACGTGGAGTGTTACGACCGCGCGACTGCGGCGCTCGAGATCGTCTACGCCGATCGTCGTTGCACGGCCATGCCGGAAGGGCTCAAAGTGCGGATCGCCGCCGCGGCACTGGGATCGATGCCCGCGCCTCGTGTTCGCGCGGAGCACGACGATTCCAGGTCCGTTCGCCATGGTGGTTCGACTCGGACCTGGCTCGCGTGGAGCGGGTGGATCGCCGCTGCGATCGTCGCCGTGATCGCCTGGACGCGCGGTCCTCTGGTGCCTGGTCGAAATGTGGTGACGCAATCGCTCGTGCGCGCCGTGGATTCGGCCCCGGATCACTTGGTCCTCGAGTGGAAGCCGACCGAAGACGCGGACGGCCGCACCGTCAGCGGCGAAGTGCACTGGAGCACGGCCCTGCAGCAGGGATACATGCGCTTCCGCGGATTGCCGACGAACGCCCCGACGCAGAAGCAGTACCAGCTCTGGATCTTCGACGAACCCCGCGGAACCGATCATCCCGTGGACGGTGGCGTGTTCGACATCGCGGGTGAAGACGTCCTCGTCCGAATCGATGCCAAGATCCGCGTGAGTCGCCCGGCGCTGTTCGCCGTCACGACCGAGGCTCCCGGCGGCGTCGTCGTCAGCCGTCGCGAGCACATCGTTTCTTTGGCCAAGCTCTGAGAGCCTGTGATGAATTCACGGGCCTCAGGAAGTCGTGTGGTCCGTCAGCAGCGGCGCGGGGTACTCGCCACCGAAGTTCGGCCGCGCGGGAAGCGTCGGCCCTCGGTCGATCTCACGTCGCTGGCAGCGTCTGCGATCTCGGAAGTCAGTCCGGCGTAGTGGGTTGCACTGCGAACCGACGCTCGAGTCGAGAACCGGGCTGGACGGAGGAGGGGCCGGCATCGGGCCGCCTACGCCCTCGAGCACTCGAAGCGGCGGCGAAGTCCGGGGAAGTGGCTCGAAGCTCACGTGGGTGACTCGAGGTCTCCGTAAGCCTGGATCCGGGTGTTCCGCACATCCTTCCGGCCCGCGTTCGGCCCCCGAGGCTACACGTGGAGCGGATGTGCGCGGAATCATCGGCGCGAGTGAACTGTGCGTGCGCACCGGACCTCGCGACCTCGGTTGCGGCGTCCTCGGTCGATCGCTCGAGACGAACGGGTGTCGACATGATTCCGCCGGTCTGACGGTGCGACGGTGCGACTGTGCGACTGTGCGACGGCCGAGGTTGAGGGTCGAAGCCGAGGGCTGAGGGCCGAGGGCGGCGCGCGGCGTGCCGACGGCCGACGGCCGAGGGCTGAGGGCTGAGGGCCGAGGGCCGAGGGCCGAGGGCTGAGTGCCGAGTGCCGAGGGCTGAGGGCTGAGGGCCGAGTGCCGAGTGCCGAGTGCCGAGGGCTGAGGGCTGAGGGCTGAGTGCCGAGGGCTGAGTGCCGAGGGCTGAGGGCCGAGGGCCGAGGGCTGAGGGCCGAGGGCCGAGGGCCGAGGGCAGAGTGCCGAGGGCCGAGGGCCGAGGGCTGAGTGCTGAGTGCTGAGTGCTGAGTGCTGAGGGCTGAGGGCTGAGGGCCGAGGGCTGAGGGCCGAGGGCTGAGTGCCGAGGGCCGAGGGCTGAGTGCCGAGGGCCGAGGGCTGAGTGCCGAGGGCCGAGGGCTGAGTGCCGAGGGCCGAGGGCTGAGGGCTGAGGGCAGAGTGCTGAGTGCTGAGGGCTGAGTGCCGAGGGCT
>Ga0163147_10001054_pt1 | contig 42703 bp, 39 predicted proteins | sample OliLakLV19MP6G1_FD_148597 | JGI IMG/M metagenome (GOLD analysis project Ga0163147, IMG submission 148597) | Freshwater microbial mat bacterial communities from Lake Vanda, McMurdo Dry Valleys, Antarctica- Oligotrophic Lake LV.19.MP6.G1 | ecosystem: Environmental > Aquatic > Freshwater > Lake >...
TCTCCGTACCGGAGCTGAGGAGAGGACAGGTTTGAGTTTCTCCCTCATTGACCTCACCCCCCAACCCCCTCTCCGTACCGGAGAGGGGGAGTCTGCGTCGAGCGTTCCCTCTCTGCAAGAGGCACCTCGCCACGCCGTGGAGAGAGGGCTAGGGGGTGAGGTTTTTGAAAAGGTGTCCTCTCCTCAGCCGGTACGGAGAGGAGGTCGGGGGGTGAGGTTTCTTTGATTATAATTATCTTCTTGACGGACTACTAGTCCGTCTCACTCGAAAGCGCCTGACGTTCTTCCTCCAACAGCCCTTGATAACGCTGCAACCATTGATTGAGCGACAAGGGGCGCAGTTGGACTTGGCTGAAAATTTTCGACAGATCGACTCCAATCAGACGGGGAACGCGCTCACGAATAACGTAGCGGCTCAACTCTGGCACGGCTTCCCATTCATCGACCCATTCCATATCGGGCTGAGAGAGCAGCGACGGAATCAGCGCGCCAAGCGGCGTTTTGGGGCGGTCAACCACTTCATCGGGCAGCGTACCGCGCATCGCTTGGCGGAGGATATATTTTTCGTTGTTGAACGGCTGCGGCGGCAGCGATAAGGCGAATTCAATCAGCCGTAAATCCATAAAGGGCAGCATCACAAAGCTGGGCGTAAATTCATGGCGGGTCGGCATTTCACCCACGTTCGCCGATGCGTACTGCTCTAAACGTTTATAGGCTTCGGGCTGAAGCATTGGGGTTGTTTTTCCGGGCTGCCAATTCATCATCGAGTCCAAACGCTCACGGAGCCGGTATTCGCGTTCAAAGTCGGGATTGAGCCAAACCGGATAGCGAATGCGCGCTCGTTCGTTGTACTTCTTGCGCAGCGCGTGTTCACGCGGGTCGAAACGCATCCGCAGGTAGGGCAGCAGCCCAATTAACGGCGGACGACGTTTTTGAAACTGCCACATCCAGAGATAGAGCGACGCGGCTTCGTGGACTGGCATGGAGTGCAGCACATCCCATAATGGGGTTAAGAGCAGCATTTCATCCGAGCCATCGCCCGTCAGCATCAGCTTGCCCCGCTCGGATACGAGCTTCGACATCTCCACTGCCCCGCCCGGATAGCCCTGACTGAGGTGGACACCCATCGGCAGCGGGTTGGGGATCCGAAACTGGTCTTGCGGCACATACTCAATCGCAAGCTTAAATTTACGCGCCACCAATCCGGCGTAATAGACTTCGGTATCGGGCATGATCCGCTCATAGATCGCGCATAATATCCGAAGCTCGGCGTTCACCTCGCCACGCGCAATGATATCAGCAGCCAGCACGGCAATGGTGGTGCTGTCGAGACCGCCGCTCATCGAAATAACAATTTTATCGCTGCGCATCCGCTCCCGAATGATGAGGGTCAGCAGGCTGCGATAATGTTCAACGTAATCGCGTTCGGTTTTGTATTTCAGCATCGACGTTTGGATCGGCATCTCCCAGTACTGCTGGGTTTGCAAGCCGGTGCGATCTGCCAGCAGGGTATGCTTGGCTTCCAATTGGCGAATGGCTGTATAGCTGGTCTTGAACTTATCAATCCAGATGGCGCTGCCGGATACCAAAAAATCACCGACTGATTGTTGATCCAATTCGCTGGAGACGAGCGGGTGCAAGCGAATGGCGATCAATTCGGTGCTGACCACGAGAACCCGCCCGTGATCGGGGTGTCTGACTTCGGCGTAATAAAGCACCCGCGTCGCAAAATAGTCGCGCGCACAAAAAAGCTGCTGGCGGCGCGCGTCCCAAATCATGAAGGCAAAATCGCCGCGCAGATGCTCGACACAGCGAGTATCCCACGTCAAATAGGCGTTTAGAATCAGTTCCGAGTCGGGGATATAGTCGGCGCGCCCATGCGGATCGTCAAATTGACAGCCAGCCGCTTTCAGCTTGTCGAGCAGGGCGGCGCGCTCGGTCAAATACGCGACTGCCGTGAGGGTGACAGCGTGACGGGTGAGGGGCTGTACCTCATCGCGCGATTCAAACGTAACGCGGTTGACCACCGCGCCAATTCCATATGAAGCGCCTTCGTCCACAATCAGGCGCTGAGGCTGTCCGCGATAGGCGATGCGGCGCATCATCAACGCTAAAGTAGGCTGATCAACGGGGGTTTGATCGAAATGAAAGACGCCGAAAAATGCGGTCATTGGGCGCGTCTTGGTCGATACAGATGAAGCCGTTTCGTCATTGAAGGTTCCCAGTCATCGATTTGGACGGTTGGCTGCTGATGACGGCATCGTACAACTGATCTAAATGCGCGATTTGATTCGGCAGGGTCAACTGTACAACAGGCACCATCGATGCCAGCCGCGCCAGAAAGGCGAAGTTGCGCCGATGGGCATCGACTTCGCTCAGATGATACAGGTAGTTGTAACGGTTAAGCCACGCCATCGCTTCTAACGTGGGGAGCGGGGTCAGCGCGGCGCGCTCTGCCCATGCAGCGATTAGGTAAATGCGGCTGATGGCGAGCGGCGCGTGGGCGAACTGAAACTGCTGGTCATCGAGCGCCAAATATTGTTTATCCCATTCCGGCGCAATCGGGCGGACGGTGGGCTGTGCCTCCATCAACTGCGGCGTGAACGAGGATTGAAACAAGCGCAGTGATGGATAGCCAGGTGTAATCCAGAAGCGCCCATCGTGTTCGTGCAGGGCTGAAATATCGTCGGTGATGACGGGGTGTCCGTGCTGCGCGAAAAATGCCGCTGTGGTCGATTTGCCCATGCCCGATTCACCGAGAAACAGCACCGCTTGATCATTAATTGAAACGGCGCTGCCATGTAAACAGGTGAAGTGTCGCAGTTGCAGATTATAGGCAAGCCCAATGTTCAGCAGCAGCGCGGCGGTATATTCAAGCGTGATGAACTGATGGTAAATCACCCACATCGTTCGCGCATCCTCAGTATAAATAAACTCCACCCCAGTGGGATGGCTCAGGCTGATTAAGGGTTCATCGAGTGAGTGGGAGAGCGAAAAACGCGATTTAGGGTGGGGATTTAATAAAGACAGGGAAGACCAAGCTCCCCTGCTAAAAGTCTTGAAATCAGCCGGTAATCGATCTTGGTCAGATAAATGAATCTCGACATCGACTTGCTTGCTGTTTGCCAGCGACAAAGACAGACCGGGCAGCGCATGAGTCACCGAAATCGACAACCCGTAAGCCGAATAATGATAACGATCCACGAACGACGCCAGCTTAGATTGTGAACCCCATTGCAAGGCTAATTAGGAGTTCTTTTCGAAGTAGATAAACATCCCGGAAGGAAATGTGAATTTCTTGCCGTCGTTGTTCGAGGCATTGAATTGGTCATTGACGAAGCGATCTAGGCGGGCAATCTCATCGATTTCAGGCTTGGTGTAGACTTTTTTCTCAGTGGACATTGTGTTTGCCAACCTTTGCTAGGTTATTCGAGTTTTAGGACTTCTCCATCCTGTTGTCATTATCGACAAGAAACTGTAGTTTGTCAACTTAGGGACATTATGACGGGAGGGGAATTTACGAAAAAAGGTTTAGCCACAAGAATCCTCAAATGTCCTCTCGGTGTCAAAATCAGATTGTATAGCTACCACGACTTGAGGCGCGGCACGCTGACCGCACAGCGCGAGGGGCTGTCATCTCACTCGAACTTCAACCGTTTGGCGATCATTTCGGGGAGCAGTTGATCGTCGTAGAGGATGGCAAATTGAGAGGCAATATCTTGATTATCGGTCAGCACTAAGTTTTGATGCTCGACCCAAGCATGACCGCCCGTCAGGTTGATGCCGATGCGGACGCGGGTCGAAATCCCCAACCAGCGCAGCACCCACCACACGCTAAGCGCCCGCCGTAGACAATTGACGTTGGTTATGTTGACCGCGCCCCCAATGGTGCTGGCGATGGCATAGGCGCGCGCTGCCGAGCCGGGATAGGGGGCGGAGGGGGGCGTGGGCGAGAGTGCCAGCATCCAACGGCACGTTTGCCGATAGCCAACGAGGCGCAGACTCATGTCCGTTATCAGCAGGACGATGACCGCGCCAACTTTGGCGATGGCAACTTTCAAACGTGTGAGCAGCGTCCGCCGGGGGCGGTCACTCATGCGTCTCGACCATCTTGACGGATTGAAGATACTGGATCAGCTCGTCCATATCTTGCTTGAGTGTTTCGGCATCAATATCATATTCGGATAACAATTGGGCTTGCGCTTGCTCGACCGACTCGGTGCTGGTCAAGACTTCCCACATCCGAATCGCCATGCCGTTCAGGCGATAATATTTCTCATTGTTCAGGTTCAAAATCACCCCCTCATCACCAAATTGGTGGATGAGCAGGTTGCTGGCAGGGGTAATTCGGTGCGACACGGAGGCTCTCCTTGTTTGGTTTGGGATCGGATATCCCGCTAGATGCGCATCACTCACTGTATTGCTGCGACAGATTAGCGACGTGAGCTAAGGCTGCGTCATAATCTTGGAAGTAGTCTGGAAATTTTTCAAGTGTGTGTGCAGCAATCTGTGCCAGCACGACATCGCCCGTCTCCATCTGCTCGAAGATGAACGCATTGACTTTGCCTGTTTTGCCTAAGCGCGGTTTATAATTCGTGCCGCGCTTGATCAGCCCCGTAATCGGCTCGGCAAACAGCGTCGATTGCATCAGTTCAACACGCGGTTTTTCCGTCTCATCCGCCGCATAGACGCGCGTCAGCCAACGATAGATATAGCCGAGTCCAACCAGATCGGCGTCCAATGTAAGCACGACGCGCTCGCCCAGCGCCAAATCAATCGACTGTGCCAGTGGCAGTGAGATACTGCCGTAGACATGCGCGCGGTTCGCGCCGGGCGCGTTACTGAAGCCGATATCAGGCGTCAAGTCGGCATCGAACCAGATATGGACAAAATGGATTGTGCGCGGCTGTTCGACTGTCCATTCCAGCGTCTTATGAATGCACGGGTCGTGGCTTTCGCCATAGATAATTTCCGTCCACAACTGTGCTGGCAGCGCGACCTGTTCGGGCGCGATACTGTCGGTGTGATTGGAGCGCGTGTTGACGATGAAGGGGAGGGCAGCCCGCATATCGACATTGTAAGGATTGGTCACCCACGGGGAGAGAACTTGGTTTTCGTACAATGGTGCATTGTCGAGCAGGGTCACATACAGCCGATCCCGAAACGGGATGATGCGCGCATCGGGCTTGAGCAGGCGCTGTTTGGCATCGTAGAAAGAGGTGATGAGAACATCCATCAGCGGAAGCTGACCGCGTAAATCCCCGACCAGCACATCAGCTTTCTCTGGCAGGTCGATGTTGGTGGTAAAGTCTCGAATGAACGTGATTCGGTCGCTAAAGCCGTTGGCGGCGCTCATCGGCTTGCCGAGTTCGATCAGCACATTGGGTTCGACGGCGTAGACGTGTCTCGCGCCCAATTGACAGGCGATGAACGAAAAAATGCCCGTCCCCGCGCCGATATCGAGAACCACGTCACCCGGTCGAATAACCTGTTGCAGCGCCTTGTAATGGGTATCCATGCGCACGGTGTCGCGGATCATCGATCCAAAGGCATATAATGGGTACATGATTGACCTGTTTGTGGTTGATAACCATTAAGGATGAGTACAAGTTGTCGATCTTGTCCGCGTATGGTGGTGCGATCCTGTTTTTTACATGGATGCGCGCGACCCATTGCGCCAATAAGATGAATTCAATTATGCACAGTCGATCATCCAAAAGATAGTTTAAAGTGGATTGTTCATCAACCCCAACGGCGTTCCACTTGGCGTGAGCAGGCGGGTCAAGTATGAAACCAGATTGGCGCTTCAAACGTTAAGGGAGAAGGGATGGTGTTTAAGGGGCGCCAGATCGCTAGAGGAAAAATTAAACGTAACTACTCAGCCGTCATTTGAGGGAGAAATAGGTTGTTTTCGACAAAAACCCTCAATCTTTTGAGGGAGAGCCTATTCTCATCGCAGACAAATTTGGCGTTTCAATTTGCCAAAATGAGGGGAAAAACGACCCCTGAGTAGTTACAATTAAACATCTGTTGAGGGGAATACCCTCAACAGGGGTTACGCCAAAACTTGTACGATGTTGACAAACGCGATGAAACCAAACGCGAGCAACAACGGAACAAGTGCGACATTGACGATTCGTCGCAATTTCGCTGCCATCGGGTGTCCCGATGTGACCAACATTTCCTTCTTGATGAGAAGGAACAAGAGTGTCAAGACGACAATTAAACCAAATGAGCCGTAGAATAACGTACTCACGACGGTTGAGACGGTGGAAGTGGTTACGGTTGAGGACATACGGGTACCCTATTATTCCATCCTACCTGAATCAAGTTTCAAGCGATTCAAGCATTTTGTCAAGTAGAATTAAGGCGTTTGAACAATTTGTAACATATTTCTGTGATTATACTACATATGGAGAACTTTTAGCCATATGGCTGAATCTTGCCTGAATCGGATGGATAGAACCATAATTTACAAAATTGATGAATTGATTCGAGTAAGATGAAACAGTTTTCCGTGCCGAGTTTGAGGTGTTGTGAGCGTAACCTTTTGCCAGCTTTATATCAGCTTGTCTTACAACCGACCCCAACAACACGTCGAGAAGATCAACTCCTCCTGCTGTTGCTGACTACCCAGACCAACGAGGCGGCGCTCAGCGCGGCGCGCGCGCTGATGAGTCACAGCATTGACTGGACGTACCTGATTGAGCAAGCCGAAGCCCATCGCGTTGGGGTGTTGGTCTATTTGCGATTGCAAGCGTGTTTCTCGGATGTTGTCCCCTATGCTGTGATGAATGTTTTCACCAACCACTACCAAACGCAGCGATGGAACAGCTTGCACAGCATGTCGGAGCTGATTAAAACGGTGACGCTGTTGGAAAAGCACGATATCGCCGTACTGCCGCTGAAAGGACCCGTGCTGGCGCTCACGTTATATGAAAATCTTTACGCGCGCCGCTACAAAGATATCGATCTGCTGATTCATAAGCCCGATCTCGACCGCGCGATCCAACTGCTGATCGAGGATGGATATCGTCATGCGGATTGGGTTGATGAGCCAATGAAGATCAGCAGCGAATTTTACGAATCGCAGCATGTCACGCTGGTGCGCGTCAATCAGGCAGCGCAGGCGCTGACGCAGTTAGAGCTGCATTGGTCAGTTGCCACCTCATTCGACTCGTTCGAGCATGACTCGGCGCGCCTGTGGGGACGGTTACAGCCCACTCAAATGGGCGGTTTTCGCCTTTTGGGGCTGCCACCTGATGAAGTGCTGCTGCTGCTGTGCATTCATGGCACCAAACATATGTGGATGGGGCTGCATTGGGTGGTTGATATCGCGGAATTTATGCGCCGCAAGTCGCTGATTGATTGGGCGGCATTATTGGCAGCGGCGCAGGCACGCCGAACGCAGCGGTTGGTTTTAGTCAGCTTATTGATCGCGCATTATATGTGCGATACACCGCTGCCTGCGCTCGTTGCGCAAGCTGCCCAGCGCGATCCAATTTCGGATATTTTGGCGCGCTATAACGCGGGGCTGATCTTTCACCCGGAACAGACCGAAACAATCTGGGGGCAAGTCCGCGGCGTCTGGTTTCACAGCCTATTGCGCGAGACATGGAGTGACCGACTGCCTTATCTCGCCTATGTCATTCGACACAAGCGGTCACAGTCAGCACGTCGATTAGTGTTTGCAATCATGACACTGATTATTGTTTTGGTATTTTTTATATTGTTAAACTAATTAACATATCATATTATAATGATTTTTCTTAAGGGATCGATGTTGACAAGGCGGTTTTTCCTCTGATATAGTACTTATAGCTATTAAACGACGCTAAAGTCACACAGTCGATCACTGGCTTGCCCCATTTCGGTTGTCGAGCGCAAGTCCTTTCATTAACGTGTAGGACACTTGGAAGCAGCACTTCATGCGCCGCAAGGTTTGTAATTACAAACGAACGTCGTCAAACCACACTGCGCGCAAACCAATCGTTCAAACGATAGGGACGATGGATATTGATCACCATCCATCAATAAAGGGTGTAAATCGAGTGGCAATCAAATCGCAAGTTCGCCTCAATCCCTCAAGCGCGTTTTGATATGGAGCGCGTGATGTTAAACACCTATGCAGACTTGATCGGCGCGAACGCCGTCGTCGTGATTCCCGCGTACAACGAAGAACGCTTCATCGGGAGCGTGGTGCTGAAAACACGCAAAATCGCCGATGTCGTGATCGTCGTCGATGATGGTTCGCACGATGCGACCGCCGAAATTGCCGAAGCCGCTGGCGCGATTGTTGTCCGTCACGACGGCAACAAGGGCAAAGGGATGGCGCTCAACACCGGCTTTTTGAAGGCGAAAGAATATCATCCCGACGTGGTGATCACACTGGATGGGGATTGGCAGCATATGCCCGAAGAGATGGCGCTCGTCGCCGCGCCCATCCTGAAGGGCGATGCCGATATCGTCGTTGGCTCGCGCTATTTAGAGCGCACCAGCGATGTTCCGATGCAGCGCGTGATTGGACATTGGGGTTTCACATCATTGACCAACCTCGCGTCGGGCGTCTCGCTGACCGATTCGCAGAGTGGCTATCGCGCGTTCTCTGCAAATGCCTTAGAGGCGCTCGCGTTCAGCTCCAACAGCTTTTCCGTCGAGTCAGAAATGCAGTTTCTCGCCAAGGATCATGAGCTAAAAGTTGTCGAAGTGCCGATCACCATTCGCTACGTCGATAAGCCGAAACGCAACCTGATGTCGCATGGGTTGGTCGTGCTGAATGGAATTTTGCGCCTGGTGGCACAGCATCGCCCGCTGTTGTTCTTTGCGCTGCCAGGCACATTCATTGTGCTGGCTGGCTTGGTTTTGGGGGCGCTGGTTGTCAACAACTACTGGCTGTACGATAACTTGGCAATTGGAACGGCACTGATCGTCGTGATTCTGCTGTTGAGCGGCATGTTCTTGCTCTTTACCGGAATTGTGCTGCATTCAATCCGCGTGGTGGTGATGGAACTCAAGAATTCCTACAAACCCTAGCGGCATACAACCCATCTACCCACAGCAAGGATTACGAATGCCGTTTCGGATCGAAAGTGTCCATCTGGGCGAGGTCAAAGTGATTGTGCCAGACGCATTTCACGATGATCGTGGTTTTTTCTACGAGGTCTACCGCCGCGATCAGTTCGAGTCGCTGGGGCTGCCTAGTACCTTCGTCCAGTTAAATCAGTCTGGTTCCGTGCGCGGCGTCGTGCGTGGGCTGCATTTCCAGTGGGAACCGCCGATGGGCAAGTTGATGCGCGTGACGCGCGGGCGCGCGTTCCTCGTGGCGGTGGATATTCGCAAAAACTCGCCCACCCTGAGACAGTGGTTCGGCATCGAAGCATCGGACGACGACCGCCGCCAATTGTGGGCGCCGCCGAGCTTCGCACGGGGATTTTGTGTGCTGTCGGACTTTGCAGAGGTGCAGTATCTCTGCACGGGCAATTACAACGCCCACGCCGAGTCGGGCATTCGCTGGGATGATCCGACCATCGGCATCGAATGGCCCGTTACCGAACCCATTTTGTCACCCAAGGATCGCAACGCGCAAACGCTCGATGAATGGCTGACACGTCCAGAAGCTGACCATTTCACGCATCCATAAAAAAGCGGCTTGATTTTTTCATCACCTATCAGCGTTGACAGGGAGGTTTGACGAGCATGACGCAATCAATTACCGAAATGACCGCCGTTGAACCAAATCACACCGAGAGATCGAGTCGGCTGGTGCAAGTGACGATCTCCGTCGTGATCGTCAGCTACAACAGCCGCGATTATATCGATGCGTGCATCGCGTCGTTGCAGCGAACGCTGCCGCCAAACGCTGAAATTGTCATCGTTGATAATGCATCGCCTGATGGCACGGCTGATTATATCGCCGCTCACCATCCAAGCGTGAAACTGATCGCCCACACCGACAATGCGGGCTTCGCTGTGGGGAATAACCTGGCGGTTGCTCATGCCCGCGGTAAATACATTGTCTTCATCAACCCGGATACCACTGTCGAGGCGGGTTGGCTGGAGCCGATGATCGATGTTTTGGAACAAGCATCCAACGTCGGATTGGTCACGCCCAAAATCTTGCTGATGCAGAACCCAGAGCGCGTGAATACCTGTGGCAATACCGTCCACCTGACCGGGCTAACGCTCTGTCGGGGAGTCGGCGCGCCGAGCGATGCCCCTGCCCTCGATTATGTGACCGAAGTCAACGCTATTTCGGGCGCGGCGTTCGTGATGCGGCGGGCGTTGTACGAGGCGCTCGGCGGCTTCGACGGCTTGTTATTCATGTACATGGAAGACACCGATTTGTCGCTGCGCGCGCGGCAAATGGGCTACAAATGCTTGTACACGCCACATTCGGTGATCTATCACGATTATCAACTGCGCTTCGGGTCCCGCAAGACGTTCTATCAAGAACGCAACCGTTATATCATGCTGCTCAAACTGCTGCATTGGCGGACATTGGCGCTGCTGGTGCCTGCATTCATCTTGTCCGAGCTGGTGACGTGGGGATTTACGCTGCTTAAAGATCGAGGCAATGTCGCCAACAAGCCCGCCGCCTATCTCGCCGTCTTTAAACTGTGGAAATCCATTATGGCACAGCGCAAGCAAACTCAAGCCGTGCGCCGCGTGTCGGATCATGAACTCCTAGCCGAGCTGACCTACAAAATGGAGTTCGAGCAAACCGGACGCAATGCGATCAGCGCGCTGGCACATCTGATCTTCGATCCCCTGTTTTGGACGATTCAGCGCCTCTTGCTGTTGATCGTGCGTTGGTGAAAGGCGTTCCACGTGCGCGTAGCCCATTTGGTCGCAGCCTTCCCGCCCTATCGGAGCGGGACGGGGACGGTTTGCTATCACAACGCGCTCGAAGTCGCCCGTTTAGGACATGAAGTCCACGTTTTCACCACCGCTTACGCCAGCACACACGGACACACCGCACACGCCACCGACGACCCGCCGGGCGTGCAGGTTCATCGACTGCGCCCGCTCATCCATGTGGGCAACGCGCCGCTGACACCCGGATTGCTGCGCTTGGGGCGTTTCGATGTGCTGCATCTGCATTATCCGTTCATCTTCGGCGCGGAACTGGCGACGATTCGCGCTCTGTTGGGGCGCACCCCAACGGTGATCACCTATCATCAGGACGTGATTTTAGACGGATTGATGGGCAAAGCGATCCTGCTGCATGAAGCAACCTTTGGAAAAACCATGCTGCGGCGCGCCCACCGCTTGATGTTCACGTCGCTCGATTATGGGCGGGCGTCGCGGGTGGCGGCGTTGGTCGGGCAAATGGGCGAGCGCGTGATCGCCATGCCCAACGGCGTCGATCCCGATGCCTTTCATCCCAATATCGATACGACGGCGCTGCGGGCGCGCTATGCCGTACAAGCCGGCGATCTGATTACCCTGTTCGTCGGCGGGCTGGACAGCGCGCATTATTTCAAAGGCGTCTCGGTGCTGTTGGACGCCGCCGCGCAGATTGACGATCCGCGCGTGAAAATTTTCATCGTTGGAGCGGGCGATTTGCGTCCGATGTATGAGGCACAAGCCGCGCGCTTGGGCTTGGGCGCGCGCGTCGTGTTCTGCGGGCGCGTCGCGCATGACGACCTTCCGGCGCATTTTGCGCTGTGCGATGTGTTGGTGCTGCCATCGGTGACAATGGGCGAAGCGTTCGGGATTGTGCTGCTTGAAGCGATGGCGTGTGCCAAGCCCGTGATCGCCACCAACCTGCCCGGCGTGCGTACCGTGGCGCTGCACGATGAGAATGGTCTGGTCGTCCCATCGGGCGATGCTAACGCGCTGGCAGCCGCATTAAACGCTCTGTTGGGCGATCCGGCGCGCCGCCGTCGCATGGGCGAAAACGGACGCGCGCAAGTTGAAGCCAAATACGCTTGGGCGCGCATCGGCGCGGCACTGGCGGACGTTTACCGCGAGGTGGCGCGTGGTTGAGACGCTCGATACCACGCTGCAACCGTGGCAGAGTCCAAGTTTGGTGATCGAACACGTCTGCGATCTGGGCGCACAAACGCTGTATCCGCTGCACGCGCGTGGACTGGGCATCGTCGCCAGCAGCGCCGATTACGCCCGGCAGTTCCTCAGCCGCTTCGATGGTGCGGCGGCAGTTTTTCCGTCGCGCACTTGGTACGATGCTGGAAAACAGCCCTATTTCCCCGCCGAGTGCATCCAAGCGCCGCACGATGCACCGCAAGTCGCGGGCATGATCTGGGCAGAGCCGACGCCGGATACTGCCGCTGTATGGATGCGCCGCATTGATGGACTGCTGTCGCCCGACGGCGTGTTGTGCGTCGTTGTCGCGGGGCGGCTGGCGGCGCGTGTCCCCGAACGGGGCGGAACGCGCGCTTTTGGTTGGCGCAAGACGATCCAATTATTGAGCGAACATCAATTTGAAATCCAAACCGCATTCACGTTTCATGGTTTATCAAGTTATACATTTGCCTTATTGAATGCATTGTGGGCGCGGGCGGGACGCCCCGATCTGGCTGACCGCGCCGAATTTCGGATGCGGGCGGCGTTCACCCGCGCCGTCGATTGGCGTCGTACCGTTGATTTAAGCCGGATTTCAACGCTCGGTTTCATCGTTGCCGCACGAAAGTGAGAGCCAGTTGGAATCTGACCGCATTTTAAGCGCCGTCCTGCGGCTTGATAGCTGGTTCGACACCATGCGCGCCGCTGCACCGCGCGCGGGCTATGGGGGACCCGTCGCCCATTGGTGGAAAAACAACCTCCAATTCACGGGCGCGGCGCTCGACTGGCGCTATGAAGGCATCATCAATGCCTATCTCAATCTGTATCGCGCGACGAATGACCGCCGCTGGCTGGAGAAGGCGGCGCGCGCGGGCGACGACCTGATCGCCGGGCAGTTTCCGAGCGGCAGCTACCCTGACTCCAGCTTCGAGCAGAATCCGTATACGAGCGGCAGACCCCACGAAGCCGCCGTCGATATCGGGCTGTGCGCGCTGGCAGCCGTATTGCGCGCGGAGGGCGATCCGCGCTGGCAGCGGTACGCGCAAACCGTGCAGCACAACCTTTATGACTATTTGATTCCGCGTCTGTGGGACGAGTCCGCGCGCAGTCTGCGCGATGCGCGTCATTTGCCCTCGTTCGTGCCGAATAAAGCCGCGACGTTTTGCGAGGCGGTATTTTTGCTGGCGGATTTGACGGGCGATGCCGCTGGCATCGCCCGTTATGCGCTCCCGACGCTCGACGCCATCTTAAAATTTCAAGTGCAAACAGGCGATTTAGCGGGCGCGATCTATCAAAATCAACTCAACGGCGTTCGGGTCGCGCGTTTCATGCCGTATTATGCAGCGCGCGTTGTACCCGCTATGCTCTACGGCTACGCACATACCGGACGCGCCGTCTATGTCGATGCGGCATTACAGGCGCTGCGCTTTTGCTATCGCTGGCGTGACCCCGATGGCGCCTTCGTGCAGATGATCTATCCCAACGGGCGTGTCAATCGCTATCCGCGTTGGGTGGCGGGCGCGGCGGACATTGTGCGCGCGGGTGATCTGCTCAAGCCGCACGGCTTCGACGGCGATTCTGCCCGTTCATTGACATGGATTCTCGACGGACAGCACCCCAACGGCGGCGTTGGAACCGCGCGCGGCTTCGGATCGCAGTCGTCGCAGCAAGCGCCGGGCGATCTGCCCGAATTTCGGGATATTTTGCCCGTTTGCGGCTGGGCGGATAAAGCGTTTCGCTATTTGACCGGGCTGATTCCCGCGAATGCGACGCTGCCCACGCTTGAAACCCCTGACCGCGCCGATATCGAATGCAGCCTCCATGGGCGTCCGGCACGGTATCATGAAGATCGCACCGTGATCGAATTGTGGCAGCGCGACACATTGCTTTATCGCTGGAACAAAGGCGAACCATGGGCGGCAATCTGTACGTCGGCGTTGCTGTGGAAATGAATCATGACTGATATTCGCACGCTCATGAATTGGGTCGATCTTCAAGCGGGTTGGGCGTTGGGGGTCGGATTGGTCGGGCTGTTTGTCCTGCATATCCGGTACGCCCGACGAGATCGCGCGTTGTTACAGCACGCCGTCATGCGCGTTGATACGCCTGTCGAGCTGGAGACCACGCCGCCCGTCAGCTTCTTGATCGCGGCATGGAACGAAGCCGATTTAATCGAAGCGCATATCCGCTCGTTCCAGACGCTGCGCTATCCCAATAAACAGTTGGTTTTATGCGCGGGCGGCAAGGACGAAACCTATACGATTGCGCGGCGCTGTGAGGGTGAAGAAATTATCGTCATCGAACAGCAGCCCGGCGAGGGCAAACAGCGGGCGCTGCGGCGCTGTCTGGAATACGCCACCGGATCGCTGATTTATCTGACGGACGCCGATTGTTTGCTGTCCGATGCCGTGGTCGAGCCGCTCATCGCGCCGCTCATTTTGGGCGTCGAGACGGTCACAACCGGGTCGAGCCGTCCGCTCCCGCAGCAAATGAACCAACCGTTCATCTTGCAGCAGTGGTTTCAGGAATTGTATATCCAGAACACGTGGGGCGAATACACACAAGGCATTTTGGGGCGCAACGCCGCCTTGTCCCACGCGGCATTGATGGCAAGCGGCGCATTTCAAACCGACGTGCCGACCGGGACGGATTTTTTTCTCGCCAAAATGCTGCTTAAACATGGAAATCGCATCCGCTTTGTGCGCCAGAGTGCGATACCGACGTTCTACACCGCCAATTTTGAAGATTACCGCCGTCAGCAAACGCGCTGGTTAAAAAATCTGGTCGTGCATGGTTCGCACTTCGGCGCGCATAACGAGGTGCTGAACGGCTTGACCCCCACGCTGATCGGGATTGGCATGTTGGTCGCGCTCCCGTTCGGACTGCTGATCAGTCCGCTGATGGTCGTGGGCTGGCTGCTCATCCTGATTCACATGCTGCTGCGACGCATCAGCTATGCGGTTTTTGGCGCGCGTCTGACCCGAAGCCCACATCTCATCCGCTTGTTGATCGGCATTCCGTATTTCGCGTTGGTCGATCTCGTGGTCTGGGCATCGGCAGGGTTACACTATCTGGACGCTAAACGGCTGACGCGCTGGTAACGTGTTTTCATTTATCGACAAGTAACGGATTATAATCCGAAAATGTGTAAGCGTTTCTATTAGCGAAAAAACCAGATTCTCTAATGGAACGCTCATTTTTTAATCTCCTGTATTTTTTCCTCCATCATTGACCCTATTTGCGCTCTAAACGCCCGTCCTGCCACATGCGCAGTTCAGCTTCGGCGGTTGCCAAACGCCGCGTCAAATCAAGCACCAACTCACGTTCTTGCTGCGCTTGTTGTTCCATTTTAGCGATGCGCTCTTGCAAAAAGGTAATTTCGCGCGTGAGCGAGCGCCGCTCGGTGTCCAACGAGGCATCCGCCGCCGCGCGTGGCACCATCGCAACGCGCGCGGTCACGCTTGGCTGTGTGATCGGCGGCAGGGTCGCCCAGTCATTTTCTTGGAATGCCGTCAGCGCCAGCGTCAGTTCTTCGAGGGTCACGCCCGCCATTTTAGCCTTGCTGATGTAATACAAAATGGCGGTATCGCGTTCGGTATATTCGCGCTGTCGCCCGCCCAACGGGACGGCATTGGGAGAGAAAAAGGCGCTGTAATCGCGCGTCCAGTTGCGAATGGTACTGGCAGTTACACTAAGAAGGTCTCCAATTTGTGAGGGTTTCATGTCTGACCTTTGCAATTTGATGAAATAAGGCTCAAATGGCTTCGAATGTAGTTAAATTTTACCCCGTCCTCAAATTTGTAAGAAAATCCATGCAGCTTTGCATGGAGATATTAGTCAGCTTTGAAAAGCTCAAAAGATGGCAAACTACATGATTAAAGTTATTTTACATTAAAACAGCCATAAAGCAACGTTCGGAAAAACGCGCTATCACAACTCCAAAACCTCAAATGAAGCGCCACAGGCAAACATCAAATCGACCCTTAAAACCTAAAACAAACCTTCAGTAAACGCTCGTTTTATGCTAAAAACAGCCCTGTTTTTCATCTTACAAGCTGCCTTAAGATTTAAAATAAAGTTGCAAGAATGATATTGGATAAAAATTTGCTCAAATGAATTTAAGGCGTTAGAATCAACTTCCATAATGGGGACGCATCCCTTTTGTAAGAGAAGGACGAGTCTCAAATGGCTAAAAAACGGGTCAAAAAGGCGCTAGGGTTGTCACCAGCCATTGAAATGGCAAAGAGTGGGGTTAGCGGGAGCCCAATGTCGAAAGACAACGGCAGGTCAATCAAGCGGGTTCACGCGAACCGAAAAAACGCCGATGCCGCCCTGCTCCGCCCGCACAAATGCCCCACATGTGGCACCCGGTTTCGTCCGGCGCGGCGCGGGACGATCTATTGCAGCGAGGCGTGCTGTCGTCGGGCGTGGCGCGCGAAGCAGAAGAAGCATAAGCCCAAGACGGCGCTTGACCCGGCAGCCAACCCGCAGCTTGAACCCGTGACCTGCCTGTACTGCGGCAAAAACTTTTGGGCGCACGCGGGCAAAGGGGCGAAGTACTGCAAATCCGGCTGTCGGACGATGGCGACGCGCGTTCGTCGGGTCGCTACCATTAATGCGTTCAGCCAGCACAGCGGAAAATCGATGAACGAGGCGCTCGACTTCGCAGAACTGCCCGGCGGCGTCAAGGCGATGCAGGCGTTTCTGCTCAAAAAAGGCTTGGTTTATCAAGCTGTTCAACGACTTTGGGACCTAGACATTGTGGACTGACGAGAGAGGACTGATTAAGGGCAAAGACTGAGGAGCAGTTGACCGCGCCAATGATCGTGCTTCTCGTCCCCTATCCCCTTTGAATCTTGGGTTTCGTGCTTGCGCTGCGTCCTGAGTTTTTCAACCTCAGTGCTGTCTTTTCATGCCGCTTGCCAAAATCAAAAAATCCCCCATAATAAGGTTAATCATTTGATCGAAATTTTACTTGCATCCTGAAAGGGGACATCGGGAAACAACCAGCAACCTGCTTTGCGTGGATCGTTATCCCAAGCGTTCGGGAATCAAAAAGTCACGTTCAAACAAACCGTGACTTCAGAGGAACAAAGTTTAGGGTGATATTCCGCCTAGCGCTATCCAAACAAAAACGGCAATACCAGCAAGTGATTTATAGGATAGCGCGAACAACGTGGGTATGTCAACCGGATAAAGGTTAAAATTCCGTGTATTGATGCTGGCTACAACCCTCAACATCATGGAACTCATAAAGCAAAACCTGCCGACACCGGCGCCCGTACTTCCGATCACGACCACCGGCTACGCGCGCGAGATGGTCGATTTGGCGCACAAACTGACCGGCATCTATGGCATGAACAGCAGTTATCACCCACTCTACAGCAAGATGTTGGGCAGCAACGACGGGGCGCTGCTGCTGTTCAAGACGCTGCAATGGATGGATTATTGGGCGGGCAAAAACCCGAACTGGGACGGCTGGTTCTATCACAAACATGAGCAGTGGCTCGAAGAACTGAACCTGACCGAATTTCAGGTCAAGCGGCTCGTGTATGGTTTGGGCGGGAAAAAGAGATCGACAGAGATGACGCTGTGCGGCATGGGCGTCGAGGTCAAGCTCGAACGGCTGAAGATCGGCAGCTTCACCACCCCCTATAAGGTCACGTATTATCGAGTCAACCTCGCTGCGCTCAAGGCGACGGTGCGGGCATATGTTTCGCGCTTCGGCATCCTGCCTAAGACGCAATTCGTAGCGGGCGACAGCGTGCCAATGGGGACAGCAGACGCTGAATTGGGCAGCGCCAGCACCCTCACCCCCGAACAAATCTATACCGCCATCAGTACATTGGTCACGTCAGAGGCACCCTTACAAATTGAGGGCATGAAGCCGCTCGTCGCGCCCCGCCCGAATTTTCCGGCGCACACCGCGACAACGCCAGCGGCACATGCACCCCAAGAAACTGTCGGTATCCCTGACAGCAGCTCGACCCATCCCAACGGCGCGACCGCACACGCACCCCAAGAAACTGTCGGTATCCCTGATAGCAGCTCGACCCATCCCAACGGCGCGACCGCACACGCACCCCAAGAAACTGTCGGCGCACTGCCCACAAACTTGACCGTTCTCCGTGACGTACAGCTAGAAACTGCGCCGAACACCCCCCAATCAGTGCCGGTGAACCCCCAAGAAACTTGGAGTGATGGGTTCATAAACTTGACCTATGACCCTAAGTTTATACGGGGTTTAACCGGGTCGAATCTTAGGGTGCAACCCCCCACAAACTTGCCGCACAACCCCCCACAAACTTGGGGACGTATATCTACAAAAGAATCTCTAGAAGTAATCCCTATAACAAAGAATCAAAATCATGAATCAGAAATCACTAGCTTGGCGACTCCCCCGTTAGCAATCTTGAAGCCGTCGCGGGAAAATGAGGATGATGATAAGGACATTGGCATTAAACCAACGCCCGGGGTTTCTGATTCTGGTCGCGCAGGGAAGCGTTCCTTTAGCGACGCCCGCAACGACTTTGAAAGCCGAATGGATGCACTGCCCGACGTTGCAGCACGGCACTACCGCACGCTCTATCGAGACACGCCCGACGAAGTAACGGACGGCTTCATCAAAGCCCGCGAAGCGCAGTTAAAGGCGACGCTAGAGAAATACCCGGTCGTGGGACAAAACCTACGCATGTACGACTTCGTGGCGTTCTGCTTGCGCGGGAACTCGACGTTTCACAAGTACGAGGCTGATCCGGTAAGGTTGACCCGCATTTATAAGCTATTGGACGAGATGGACGCCGCCGCTTATGAAAAAGCTTTCGAGGCGTCAGTGCAACATCGACCTTTCACATGGAAGTACGCCGAGAAGTTCCTCGAAACGATTGTCCAAGACATGTGGGAAGAACAAAAACGTGCGGCGCTCGCTCAGAAGAAACGCATCGACTACGACGACTTGAATCGACGCTCGGAGGAATTCACGACCTACACCCACAAGCCGAAGCGAATGTCCAAGGAAGATGCTGCCCACGAAGAATGGATGCGGCAAAACGTTTACAACAAGCCGCGCTTGGAAGTCGATAAAAGTCCCGGCACACGCCACTATCATGAACACGGACCCGTACCGAATCCGCCCGAAGGGTTGACCGTTCACGATGTCCGCGACCTGATGTTCGCTGATGTTTTGAACCAACGGTATTTGATCAGCAGCCGTTGTGCGGAACGTTGGGGACACATCCACTCCAAACTGTGGGAACTGGCAATGTTCCAACCGTGGAACGAGGACTACTACAAATGGCTGTGCGAAGCGATGGGAAGCAATGTTTCGATGCTGATTCATCATTCGTTCCAGCATCTCTACATTCCGCGCGATATTTTGAAGGAATTTCACACGTTTCCCTACAATACACAGCGGGAAATGGTCAAGAAAAATCATCATCTGCAAGATTGGCCCCCGCTGCCACCGGAGAAGCCGACGCCGAAGTGGTAACCCACGCAAGCGCGGTTCGGCATGGGCATGTGAAAGCGGCGCGAATGCCAGTATCATCGGCATTCAAGATACGACGAAATAACGCTACGGTGAGCGAAAAGGAATCTGGGAATGACCGCGATGAACGTGTTACCGCAAGCACTCCGGGCGTATGCGCCGCGCGCGCAGTTTTTGCCCTTCTCGCCCCCAGACATCAGCGAAGAGGAGATCGCCGCCGTTGTTGATACGCTGCGCTCCGGTTGGATTTCAGCGGGTCCCAAAACCAAACAGTTCGAGCGCGAATTTGGCGCGTTCATCGGCTCGGAAGCGGCGCTCTCGCTCAACTCATGCACTGCCGGGCTGCACTTGGCGCTCGTCGCCATGGGCATTGGCGCGAACGCAGGCGGGAGCGCGTCCGACGAGGTGATCACCACAACCATGACGTTTTGTTCGTCGGTCAATGTGATCGAACACGTCAATGCGACGCCTGTCCTCGTGGACATTGACCCGCAGACGCTCAATCTCGATCCGGCAGCCGTCGAACGCGCGATCACGCCGAACACGAAAGCGATCATCGTCGTCCACATCGCGGGACACCCGGCGGAACTCGCGCCGCTGCAAGACTTGGCGCGCAAGCATGATTTGCGCATCATCGAGGACGCCGCACACGCCGTCCCCGCGCGCTACGAGGGGCAGATGATCGGCAACATTGGGGATGTGACCGCGTTCAGCTTCTACGCGACCAAGAATTTGACGACGGGCGAAGGCGGGATGCTAACGGGCAAGGCGGAATACGTCGATAAGGCGCGGCTGTACAGTTCGCACGGCATGAACCGCGATGCGTGGAAACGCTACAGCGCCAGCGGCTCATGGTTCTACGAGGTCGTCGCGCCCGGCTTCAAGTACAACATGAACGACATGCAAGCGGCGCTCGGCTTGACGCAGCTTGCCCGCTTGGAAACGATGCAGCAGCACCGCTATGCCGTCGCTGCGCGCTATAACGCCGCCTTCGCGGACGTTGCCGCGCTCCAGACGCCGACGGCGCGCGCGAATGTGCAGCACGCATGGCACTTGTACATTCTGCGGCTCAATCTTGAGGCGCTCACAATTGACCGCGCGCGCTTCATCGACGAACTGAAGGAACGCAATATCGGGACGAGCGTGCATTTCATCCCCGTGCATCTGCATCCGTACTATCGTGATCGCTACGGCTACACGCCGGATTCATTCCCGGTCGCTTACGGCGAATTTCAGCGGACGCTCTCGCTGCCGCTGCGCTCGAATCTGAGCGAGGGCGATATCGAGGACGTGATCGGCGCGGTGCTGAATGTGGTCGAGACGTTCGGACGGTGATCGACGCATGAACGACGCGATCAAACGCGCCATCGACGTGATTTTCAGCGCGGGCGGGCTGCTCGTGCTATCGCCGCTGCTGCTGATTCTCGCGGCGGCGGTGGCGTTCACGTCGCCCGGCGGCGTGTTCTACCGCGCGAATCGGGTGGGACGCGGCGGCGCGCCGTTCAAGCTGTACAAATTTCGCTCGATGGTCGCCAACGCCGATCAAGCGGGTCCCGCCGTGACCGTCGCCGGAGATCGGCGCGTGACGCCCGTCGGTAAGCTGCTGCGCAAGACGAAAATGGACGAACTGCCGCAGTTGTTCAACGTGCTGAAGGGCGACATGAGCCTTGTGGGTCCTCGTCCCGAAGACCCGCGCTATGTCGCGCTCTACACGCCCGAACAGCGCGCGGTGCTGAACGCCCGTCCGGGCATCACGTCGTTGGCGTCGGTCACCTATCGAGACGAGGAGTCGCTTTTGAGCGGCGCGGATTGGGAAACGCTGTACATCGGCACGATCATGCCCGCGAAAATTGCCATCGATTTGGAATATGTCGCGCGCGCCACGCCCATCGAGGACGTGAAAATCATCTTGCGCACGTTCGGGGTGCTGTTCAAGTGAGCGAAATTCGTCCGTTCGTGACGGTGATCATGCCGATTCGCAACGAAGCCGACTTCATCGCGCGCAGTTTAGGCGCGGTCGTCGCCCAAGATTATCCGGCGGATCGCATGGACGTGTTGGTCGCGGACGGCATGTCCACCGATGGGACGCGCGCTATCGTACAGGCTGCGGCACGTACTGCGGCGTTTCCGGTCACGATCATTGATAATCCGGGCGGCATCGTGCCGACGGGCTGGAACGCGGCATTGCAAGCCGCGCGCGGCGATATCATCGTGCGCGTGGACGGACACACGCTGATCGCGCCAGATTACGTCTCGGCGTGCGTGGCGGCGCTGGAGCGCACGGGCGCGGACAATGTAGGCGGACGCATGGACGCGGTGGGCGAAACACCGTGGGCGCGCGCGATTGCGCTGGCGACCAGTTCGCCGTTCGGCGTCGGCGGGGCGCGCTTTCACTACGCGACGGGCGAAGCATACGTCGATACGGTTTACATGGGCGCATGGCGGCGCGAGACGTTTGACCGGATCGGCGGCTTCGACGAGCAAATGATTCGGAATCAGGACGACGAATTCAACTATCGGTTGCGCGCGGCGGGCGGCAAAATCTTGCTCTCGGACACGATCCAATCGACGTACTACAACCGTGCCAGCCTGTCGAAATTGTGGCGGCAGTATTTCCAGTACGGCTATTACAAAGTCCGCGTGCTGCAAAAGCATCCGCGCCAGATGAGTCCGCGCCAGTTCATCCCGCCGCTGTTTGTCGCGGGCGTGGTCGTGGGGCTGCCGCTGGCGCTGGTCAGCGATGTTTTACGCGCGCTGTATGCGCTGGCGCTGACGCTGTATGCGGCGGGGAATCTGGCGGCAAGCTGGCACATGGCGCGCACGTCTCCCCCTCTCCACGCAGTGGAGAGGAGGTCGGGGGGTGAGGTGAAAAGAGGCGAGCTGTTCTGTATCGCCCTGTCGTTCCTCACGCTCCATTTCGCCTATGGCGCGGGCTTCTGGGCGGGCGTGGCGCGCTTCGGGCTGAAGCGTGACGCCCCCTCTTCACATGGAGAAGGGGTTGGGGGGTGAGGTCGAATCGGATTTTGTTCGTCCACAATCAACTGCAATCGTTCGTCCGTATCGATTTGGCGCTGCTGCGCGAACGCTGGATAGTCGATGAACGGTATGAATCGTCCAAGCGCATCAATCCAGCCGCGGTTTGGAGCGACGTGCGCCGCGCCGATCTGGTCTTTTGCTGGTTCGCCAGTTGGCACAGCTTGTTTCCAGCCCTGTTCGCCCGCTTGCTCGGCAAACCGTGTATCGTCGTGGTCGGCGGCTACGATACCGCGAACGTCCCCGAAGCGGGCTACGGATCGCAGCGCGGCGGGCTGCGCCGGCGCATCGTGCGGACGATTATCGGCGCGGCAACGCGGCTGATCGTCAATTCCGAGAGCGCCAAGCGCGAAACGCTGGCGAACACGGGCGCGCCCGATGGTAAAATCACCGTCATTTATCACGGCATCGAGCCGATTACGCCGTCTGGCGCGCCCGAACGTGAGAAAATCGCGCTGACTGTCGGCGGCATCTGGCGCGAAAATCTGCTGCGTAAAGGCTTGCTTCCCTTCGTCCAAGCGGCGGCACACCTGCCCGATTGGCGCTTCGTGGTCGTCGGCAAAGGCTACGATGGCATCGATGATTTGCGCGCGGCGGCGGGGACAAATGTTGAATTGACCGGATTTGTGGACGATGCCGCGCTGGCGGACTGGTATCGGCGCGCATCGGTTTACGTTCAGGCGAGCTTGCATGAGGGCTTCGGGATGAGCATGGCGGAGGCGATGTCGGCGGGCTGCATCCCCGTCGTGACGCGCGTTGGCGCAATCCCAGAGGTTGTGGGCGATGTGGGCATCTACACGACGAACGCGCCCGCTGAGATCGCGGCAGGCATCGCGCGCGCGGCGGCTGGCTTCGACCGGGATGTACCCCGTCACCGCATCATGACCGAATTTTCGTTAGCACGACGGCGCGCAGCGCTGCACGCCGCCATCGAAAACGCGCTACATGCGTCGGGGCGACCCATCGAGTCGCCTGTGCATTAGGAGAGAACCAATGCTTTTACTCAGCACGCAGCACGCAGTCCTCAGTACTGGATTTTCGCCTTGCACATCATCCTCTTGAACCGGTGGTTTCCGCCGGAAACGGGCGGGGGCGGCGTCGCCACGCATAACGCCTTTTTCGCGGCGGCGTGTGTGCGCTTGGGACATACCGTCACGGTGATCGCGTCGGGCTGGAACGCGACGCGCAATATCAATGCCGATGGCGTGACCGTTCACCGTGTTCCCCCACTCGTGCTGCATAAATTGCGCCGGATTCCCGTGCTAGGACGCTTTGAACGCGCTTTAGCGATGCTCTTGTATAGCAAGCGGGTGACGGCGCTCCTTGCCCCGTTTACGCGCCAAAGCGGGGCATTCGTGATCGAGGCGGCGGACATCAACGCCGAAGCATTCTTTTGGGACGCGAAAAAACAGCCGCCGTTGGTGATTCGGTGTCATACACCTACGTTCATGTTGGAACGCAGCGGCGCGTTGGCAAGGAATTTCCAATCCGATACGGCGCTGTTGGCGTGGGCGGAAAACCGCACGCTGCGCCGGGCGAATGGCTGGACAGCGCCCTCAGCGGATATGGCGGCGATGATCGCCGGGGGAACAGGCATCGCGCGCGAGCGTATCGCAGTGATTCCCAACGCGATGGACGTGGATTTCTTCTCCCCTGCCCCGATTCTGCGCGCCACGACCGACGATGCAACCGTGTTATGGGTTGGGCGGCTCGATCCGGGCAAAGGGCTTGACGTGCTGATCGCTGCCGTCCCCATCGTCTTGGCAGCCGCGCCGCGCGTCCGGTTCGTGTTTGTTGGCGGCACGCGCACCAAAATAGGCGGCAGCGATTCGGCGGCACATGTGCGCGCGGCATTCGGTGCCGAAATCGCGCGCGGACAGGTCGAACTGCGCGGCTTCGTGCCGGACGCCGATTTGCCCGCCGCCTATCATGACAGCGATATCGCCGTCGTGCCGTCGCTGATTTACGAGAGCTTCTCGTATACCTGTGCGCAAGCGATGGCGTGCGGCGTTCCGGTCGTTGCCAGCCGCATCGGCGGGATTCCCGAAACGTTGGCGGACGGCGAATGCGGCATCCTCGTCCCGCCGGGTGATGTGGACGCATTGGCGCACGGCATCTTGGAACTCGTCCACGATCCAGCGCGCCGTCGGGCGTTGGGCGCAGCCGGACGCGCGCGCGCGGTGTCCGCTTTCCACGCCGAACGAGTGGCGCGCGCGACGGTGCAGGTCTACGAACAGGTCTTGGCGAACGCATGATGATCCGAATTTTCACCGACCCACAGCACGCGCCCGCGTCCGACTGGCGTAACCATCTGATCCTGATCCTCAAGGCGCATTGGGGCGATGGCACGGATTGGGATCGGGACAGTATCGCCTATTTGCGCGCTGACTTCGCGCTCACGGACGATATCACGGCGGCGGATATCGTCGCGCTGCCCCTGTCGTGGAATTATTACGTCGCGCGCGGAAAAATCGATCTGGCGCGCGCGTTGGCGGCACAGGCGGCGCGCGCGGGCAAATGGATCGCCGTCTGGAGCGAAGGCGATCATCATGCGCGGCTGCCCTTCGAGAATGCGCTGCTGTTTCAATACGACCTGCGCCGTTCGCGCCGCCGCGATGAGCGACGCCACATCTACGAGTACGCGCGTTCGCCCTTCACCCTCGATTATCCGGCGCTCTACCTGAACGGACAGATCGCCGTCCGCGAAAAATCTGCCAAGCCCTTGATCGGCTTCTGTGGACACGCGCAAACGTCCGATGCTTGGAAAATCCGCGCGCGCAACGTCTACCGTCACCTGCAAGCGCGGCTCAAAACGGTCTATTTCGATCCGCCGCCGCTGCGTTTAGCCGTCGATTTTCGCGCGGCGATTTTGCGCCGGCTGACGACCAGCCCGCACGTCGAAACGAACTTCATCATCCGCGACGACTACGGCGGCAAACAGCACAATACCGACGCCGTGCGCGAATATGTCGAGAATTTGCGCGACACCGATTACACCGTCTGTATGCGCGGATGGGGCAATTATTCGATTCGCTTCTGCGAAACGCTGTCGATGGGGCGCATTCCCATTTTTATCGATACCGACTGCGCGTTACCTTACGATTTCAAGCTCGATTGGAAACAATATGTCGTCTGGGTCGATGAGCGCGATCTCGATCACATCGGTGAGCGCGTGGCAGATTTTCATGCGCGCCTCTCGCCGGGCGATTTCGTCGCCTTGCAGCACGAATGCCGCCGCGTGTGGACAGATTATTTGACGCAAGCCACTTACTATCGACAGTTTGGCGCGCATTTGCAGCACGCGGGCATCCCCGTGTCGGCGTCGTGATGCGCCTTGCCATGATCAGCCCGTTTCAACTGCGCTTGGGGCGCGGGGTCGAACGCTTTCATTGGGCGCTGGCAGCGGCGCTGGCGCGGCGCGGGGTCGAGGTCGATATTTGGTGCTGGAACACGTCCACGCCGTTCGCTTGGGGGACGCCGCCGCCGGGCGTGCGACTGCGGCGCGTGCCATCCGTGCGCTACTATGAGGCGCGTTGGGCGAGTTGGTTTTATCGCCTGTGGCTGCGCGACGATTACGATCAGGTGTTGGTGGCGTTTGCGGGTCACGGCGAAGGCGCGGCGCTGCGCGGCTATGCGGACAAATACAGCCTTGTCTTTCACTTCCCGCGCGAACAAGTGCCGCATCGCTACGCTGAATTTGCCGCGCATGGCATCGCAGCGCGCGCGCACGCGCTGATCGCGCCGTCGGCATTCGTCGCGGAGGGCGTGCAAGCGGCGTATGGGCGCGCGGCGGTCGTGATTCCGCACGGCGTCGATCCAGCCCAATTCAAGCCCGATGCCGCCGACCGCGCGCGCTTGCGTGCCGAACTGGGCATCACACCGGATGCGCCGATCCTGATTACGCTGGCGGCGCTGGAACGGCGCAAAGGCGTGCAATTCGTCGTTCGTTCGCTGCCCGAACTGGTGCGCCGCTTTCCCAATTTGCAATATTGGGTCTTGGGCGAGGGCGGCGACCGCGCCGCGATTGAAGCTGAAATCGCGGCGGCGGGCATGGGCGCGCACGTGCGCTTGTTCGGTTCGACCAGCGGCGTCGAACGGTATTTGAACGCCGCTGACGTGAGCATTTTGTTGGCGTGGGGCGAGGCGTTCGGCTTGACATTAGTCGAGAGCATGGCGCTGGGGCTGCCGATTGTCGCCGCCGCGCGCCCGCCCTACCCCGAAATCGTCACGTCGGAGGTGGGTGTCTTGGTGGACGAAAACGATCCGCTCGCGGTGGCGGCGGCGCTGGCGGCGCTGTTGGACGATCCGGCACGGCGCGCGGCGTTGGGTGCCGCTGGACGCCGCGCCGTCGAGACGCGCTACAATTGGGATGCAGCGGCAGAAGCGTATCTGTCCGCACTCATAGAGAAAAAATAAACGCAGAGAAAATATCCTCTTTTTTTTCTCTGCGATCTCTGCGTTGAAGTCTTTTTTCGGTTCTCCATCAGGTGCATGAGAAAGTCGAACCTAATGCGCGTCTTGTTGATCACCGCGCGCTATCTGCCGCATGTCGGCGGGTTGGAACAGGTCGTCGAATCGGTCACGGCGCATCTGCACGCGCAGCACGCCGTCCACATCGTGACCAATCGCCAGCCGCGCACGCTCCCCGCCGCCGAGCAAATCGGCGGCATCGCGGTCACACGCTTATTTTTTCTGCTCCCGCGTTGGCGTTATCTCGTCAACGAGCGCGCCGCGTTCGTGTGGGGCGCGCTGGTCACGCCGATCACGCTGTTTCAATTGGCGCGGCTGATCGCGGCGTTCAAGCCCGATGTGGTCAATGTGCATTATCCGGGCAATACGGCGTTTTTCGTCTGGTTTTTGCATCGGTTGCTCGGATTTCGGCTGGTGATCTCGCTGCACGGCTCGGACGTGTGGCACGAAGCCGCGCGCACGCGCTTTGACCGCTGGCTGTTGGGCGCGTTGTGCCGCCGCGCCGATGCCGTAACGGCGTGTTCGCGCGCGCTGTTGGAAGCGGTCAGCGCGATTGCCCCTGAAGTCCGCGCGAAGGGGACAGCCATTTACAACGGCGTCGATGATGCGTTGTTCGCGGGCGCGCCGCCCTACGCGCATTCCAAACCGTATATTTTCGCCGTTGGACGGCTGATTCCGCGCAAAGGCTTCGCCGTTTTGCTCGATGCGTTCGCGCAGGTGTCCGCTGAAGCCGATATCGATCTGCTGATCGCGGGCGACGGCGCACAGCGCGCCGACTTGGAGGCACAGATCGCGCGCTTGGGCTTGACCGAGCGCGTCCATTTGTTGGGGACACAGACGCGCCCCGCTGTGGCGGCATTGATGCGCGGCGCGGCGGTGATCGCGGTGCCATCGTGGGAAGAAGCCTTCGGAATCGTGGTGATCGAAGGCATGGCGGCGGGGCGTCCGCTGGTGGTCGCGCGTTTGGATGGCATGGTTGAGGCGGCGGGCGGCGCGTCCGTCGCGTGGGTCGCGCCCCGTGACGCCGATGATTTGGCGCGCGGACTGCGTGCCGCGCTCGCTGCCCCGCTGCCGTCCGAAAATCAGGCGCTCGCCCGTCAAGCCGATTGGGCGACCGTGAGCGCGCGCTATGCTGCTGTGCTGGCGCAGGCGGCACACCTAGAGCTTGCCCCGCCGATAATGGAGTCAGCATGACCTTTTCCGTCCTGATTTGTACCTACAATCGCCATGTGTTGTTACGGCAGGCGCTCGAAGCGTTGATCGAAGACACGATTGAGAAGCCCGATCAAATTATCGTCGTCAACGGCGGTGACGACCGGACGGATCAGGTCGTGCGCGATTACAGCGGACGCCATGGCATCGACCTCCAACTGATCAAGACCGTCAACAAGAATCTTGCCGCCAGTCGCAACGTTGGCTTGCCCCACTGCACCGGCGCTATCGTCGCCATGACCGACGACGACGCCGAAGTGTTCCCCGATTGGGTCACGCAGCACAAGCGCCAGCACGCCGACCACCCCGAAGCGGGCGTCATGGGTGGGCAGGTGATCGGCGTCTCCAGCGGCAGCCAGCTCTTGAGCCAGCTTGCCGACTTGGTGACGTTCCCGCTGCCGAGCGCAGCGGGTTACATCCGGCATAATTTGCCCGGTGTCAACGTCTCGTATAAGCGTGCCGTGTTAGATCAAGTCGGCTTGCAGGACGAGACGCTGTTTCGCGGTGAAGATGTCGATTTCAACTGGCGCATCAAACAGTTGGGCGTGCAAATTTATTTCCACCCGGATATCAAAGTCATTCACCATCATCGCCCGACGCTGAAACAATTTTGGCGACAGCATTATATGTATGGGCGCGCCTATTTTCTCGTGCGCCGCAAATGGCGCGATATGTACAGCGTCTATCCGCGCCAACTGCGCACGCCGCGCGATGTCCTCAAGGGTGGCTACTTCGTGGCGGCGATTGTGCTTCAGTCTGCGCAGACCGTGATGAAGCTGCCTTCATGGCGGGATCGGCTGCTCGGTTTTCCGATTCTGACGGTCAATCATGCCCTGTGGAAATATGGTATGATCCGCCAATGGTGGCAAGAAAGACGGCAGAAAAGCGCATGATCCTCAAATGGAATTTGCATCAATGGGCGCGCCTTTTGGCAATCCCGATTGTAGTGTTCATGGCGTGGCAAGTGGGCATCTATGCCGGACGACGCGGTATCACCTACATTGAGGTCTTGTCGGGGCTGTTTGCCATTCTCGGCATCATCATTCTCGGACGGGGGCGCGAGGGACTGCGCATCGGCTATGTTGCGTGGATTGCGATGCTGGCGTTGGGCTATCGCACGGCAGATTTGGGGAACATTCTCAAACTGCATCCGTTGGTCATTCTGATCGGCGTCTTGTTCGTGATCTTGCTGATTTACAAATCGGGCGACCAGCGCGCAAGCATCCGCATGTTCATCCCCCGCTGGTTGTTGATTTTCACCTTATTTTGGATGTGGGGCTTCCTCGTCGCCCTGTTGCGCGGATTGAATCTCCAACTCGCCCTTTATAACGTCTTTTCATTCACCAGCTTCATCCCGCTGCTGATTCTCACGTACCATCTCCTCACGACGATGCGCGATTGGCGCGTGGCAATCACGTCTTTCTACATCGTCGGCACCTTCATCGCGCTGTTGGGCATGATCGAGTTCTTCTTTCCGAGTCTGCGCACGATTCTGCCCGGCTTTGTCGGCGTGGGAACGTATGGCAACATCGATCAATTTGGCTTTACCCGTGCGTCATTTTCGTTCTACGGCAATCCCGTCGCCAGTTTTATTTGTGCGGTGTCGCTGCCGTTCGTTTTGGTGCTGCGCTCATGGTATCGAACACCGACCGCGCGTCTGCTGATCATGCTATCGGTCTTGGTGCTGCTGTTGGGCATTTATATCGGCGGCTATCGCAGTCTTTGGCTCATGGTGGCGGGTGCGTTCGTGGTGATCTATGCGCTCAAACGCGATCTGTCGAAAGTTGGCTTGATTGTTGCGCTGATTGTCACGGTTTACGTCATCACCCCACAGTCAGGTCAAGAACGGCTGATCTCGATTTTCTCGGCAGCAGAAGGTAATTTTGTCGATAGCAGTGCTTTCAAACGCTACGAGCGTGCAGAAATAAGTTTGAGCCTGATTTTGAGCAATCCGTTCGGAGTCGGGCTGTCTGGTTCCGGTTGGGTACACAGCGATATTTTGCAAATTACCGCCGAAACGGGCATTTTGGGCGGCATGGTCTTTGCAGGCGGCTTTTTGTCCGCCCTGCTGCGCTTAGGGCGTTTGTATTGGGCGAAAAAAGACCCGCTCGATATGGCGTTGTTGGTGTCGATGCTGATCGTCATGAATATTCTCATCTTTCAAACCGTGACGGTGCTGCCCCAGTTGGTCGCCCCATTGTGGTTGGTGTGGTCGTGGGTCGAAGTGCGATTAGAGCGCGAGCGACTCGCCGCGCCAGTCGCCCAACCCGCCGCCATCATGCCGCCGCTCGACGTGCAGCGTTCGCGGTTGCAGGTCTAAAATGCTGAAATCGCTGGCGAAACTCGCCTTTCGCATTCTGATTGCGCTCGTCTACGCCGCCTATCGCATCGAAGGCATCAACGCGCTGCTGCTGTTCATGCCCGCCAAACTGATCATCCCGACGCTGCGCAAATATGGCGCGACGATTGGCGACGAGGTGGTCTTGATCGCGCCCGTGCTGATTCACAACGCCGCCGATGACATGCCGCATTATCGCAACTTGATCATTGGCGATCACTGTTATCTCTCGCGCGATATTTTCTTCGACCTCAAACGTCCGATTACGTTTGAAGACTACGCCGTGATTGGGATGCGCTCAACTTGGCTGACCCATGTCGATTTGGGCGACCGTCCGCCAGATATCGATATCCTCCCGGCGGAAGCCGCGCCGATCACGGTCAAGCGCGGCGCGTATGTTGCCGCCAACGTCACGGTTGTGCATGGCGTCACGATTGGCAGCGGCGCGATTGTCGGCGCGGGCGCCGTCGTCACCCGCGATGTGCCGGATCGCGCCAAAGTCGGCGGGATTCCCGCGCGTCCACTCGTGAGCAAATCCGCGCCGCCTCCCCCTAACGAGTGATCATGGCGAGTCGAATTACGGCGCTCATTCCAGCGTTCAACAGCCTGAAATTGATGCCCGCCCTGCTCGATGATTTGGCGTGGGCGGATCAAATCTTGGTGGTCGACTCGTTCAGCACCGATGGCACGGTCGAATACTGCCGCCAACGCGGCGCGGACGTGATTCAGCACGAATACATCAACTCCGCCAAGCAGAAAAATTGGGCGATCCCTCAATGCGCGCATGAATGGGTTTGGCTGATCGATACGGATGAGCGCGTCCCGCCGGAACTGGCAGCCGAGCTTCAAACGCTGCTGCGCGCCGGCGTGCCGGACGATGTGGACGCCTACCGCGTGGCGCGTAAAACGATGTTTGTGGGCGAGTGGCTCAAGGTCATGAACCTGTATCCCGACTATCAAACGCGCTTGTTTCACCGCGACAAGGGGCGTTACGAGGACAAAGAAGTTCATGCCGATGTGATCGTGCCGGGCAAAATCGAGACGCTGACGGGCGCATTGATTCACAATGCCACGCCGACGCTCTCCAAGCAAATTAATCTGCTCGACCGCTATTCGCGCTATCAAGCGGACGAACTGTACAAGCGCGGCGTGCGCTACCGTTGGTACAACGTGACGCTGCGCCCGATTGCCGTCTTTTTCTATCTGTATTTGTTTCAAGGCGGTTGGCGCGTGGGCGTGCGTGGGCTGTTCATCGCCTTTCACACGATGGCATACACTTTTTTCACCCATGCGAAATTATGGGAAAAAGATGTGCTGGATACGGAGAAATAGGGCGCGCCACCGACGACGGATTGCTTGACCCGGTGCAGATGGGGCGCGTCGTTGTCCCGCGATGGATGTAGGGGCATGGTGTGCCACGCCCGATTGAGTACAGACCAATGACCGCTTTTCCCGCAGCATTGCCCTTAATCGCCCTCGTCGATGAGTCGTCCAAGATGGCGGGCGTCGAGTTCAGCACGCTCTATCTGGCGCAGCATCTCGACCGGACGCGCTTTCGCGTCGTCGTCATCTGCCCGGAGGAGGGCGACTTGCCCGCGCGCTGCCGTCAAGCGGGCATCGATGTTGAAATCTTGCCCGCGCCGCGCTTCATGACCACCAGCATCGAAATTCGCCGCATTCATGTCCCCAACCCGCTCTCGTGGCTCGTCAACGGCGGCAAGCTGATCGGCTTGGCGCAGCGGCACGCGGCGCTGTATCGGCGGTTGGGCGCGGCGCTGATTGTGACCAAGGGTGTCTTTGCGCATCTCTACGGCACGCTCGGCGCGCGCCTCGCCGGGCGTCCCGCCGTGATTCACATGCAAGATTTGCTCGCCAACGCCGCCTATATTCGTGTGTTCGGCGGCATCGCCAAATTATCCGCGCACATCATCGCGGACGGATCGCCCATCCGCGATCAGCTTGCCCCGTTCGTCGGTGCGGCGCGCGTCAGCTTGATTTACAACGGCGTCGATCTGGACGATTTTTCGGCGTCCGTCGATGGCGCATCCGTCCGCGCGGAATGGGGCGTCCAGCCCGACGACCTGCTGATCGGCAATGTCGCACGGCTCACCTCGTGGAAGGGGCAAGATGTCCTCGTGCGCGCCTTCGCTGCACTGGCGGGCGATCATCCGCGCGCCAAACTCGTCCTTGTCGGATCGCCCGTCTTTGGCGGCGACGCCTTCGAGCAGGAACTGCGGCGCATGGTGGCGGCGGCAGGCTTAGAAACGCGCGTGATTTTCGCGGGCTTTCGCTGGGACTTGCCGCAAGTCTTAGCGGCGCTGGATATTTTTGCCTATCCGTCGGTCAAGAAGGACACCAGCCCGCTGTCGGTCGTGTCCGCCATGGCAAGCGGCAGGGCGATTATCTGCGCTGATGTGGGCGGCGTGTCGGAATTGTTCACGCCCGACAGCGACGGCGTGATCGTCGCTGCGAACGATGCGGACGCGCTGGCGGCGGGCTTGCGGCGGCTCTTGGACGATCCAGCCATGCGCGCGGCGTTGGGGCGGGCGGCGCGCGCGAAAGCGGAGGCGGCGCTCAGTTTGCCCGCTTATGCCCGCGCGTGCGAAGCGGTGTTCGCGCGCGTGTTGACCCCCATTTGAAAATTGATTTGACCTCTCCACGAAGTGGAGAGATGCCATTTGCAGAGGGGGAACGCTCGACGGAGACTCTCGCTCTCCACGCAGTGGTTGAGGGGGTTCGGGGGGTGAGGTGCTTGAAAACCTCTCCTCACCCACGCAGTGGCAGGCGGTCAGCGGGTGGGGTGAAATCGTAGGGTGCGCTTAATAATAAAAAAGGCTGGCGCATAACCGCCAGCCTGATCGATCTCGAATCCCAAATCATCCGTACAACGGTGATGCAAAATTGGTGGTGTGTGGGCGGATAGGCGCCATAAACCCACTGCGTCAGACATCGCTTTTCTCGTTTTCTCCGCCGACGCCGCCTCACAAGCCGCATCCGTTTGCAGAGAACCATCAAAAAGCCATGCGCCGACGTGTGCCACGCTTCTCTAGAAGCGCCACAAGATAACACCATTCTTGTGCTTGGTACGTGAGGCGATTTCAGATGCTACATTTTAGAATATCCTGTATAGGAATATTTGTCAAGCTTATTCTTGTTTTTTGTAAGGACCCCGCTCTTTCATGTGTGCCATCAGATCAGGCAGCCACATTTGATAGCGATTCGCCAATTTTCGGATTTTGATTTTCCGCTCATGTTCGGGCAGTTTAGCTAACCGCTGCGATAACTTGGTCATATATTGAAGTGTATAGCCTGTAATTTCGGCAGCCTCAATCGTCATGACCCATACTTTGGCAATGTCCTGTGAATCGTCCTGCATGATGTAGTCGCGCCCTTCAATGCAATCTCTAGCTTGCATCTCCGCCCCATTATACGCGCGAATAGGGAATTGATTCCACATGCACGGGGAAAATGAGAAATCAAAAACGGACAGCGGGCTGATTCGCTGTCCGTCTTGAGCCAACGGGGACGCGCCCTCCGCGCCCCTCATCACGCGCTTACTGCCGTGTCGCCTGTTTCGCCGCTTGCTTGGCGGCTTTGCTGTTCGCCTTCGCGGTCTTGACGGCATCGCGCGGCGTATAGTAGTAGTAGTTGTAACTGTAATTATAGTTGTACTTGCCGCGTTCGTCGCGCGGGTTGATGCGGTTGACGATCACGCCTTTGATTTCCAAGCCGAGCTTGGCAAATTCTTCTTTGGCTTGCAGCGCCCCATCGCGCCGCGTATGTCCCGCATCCACCACCAACACAACTTCCGCCTTCGCCGTCGCCGCGAGAACCGCGCTGTCTGCGAACAATAAACACGGCGGCGTATCGATAATCACCACATCGATATTTGTGGACGCGCGCAGCGTATCGACCCAGCGTTCCATCAGCGCCGAGCCGAGAATTTCGGACGGGTTCGACGGGATAAAGCCGCTGGTGATCACGCGCAAGCGCGGGACAGAGGTGCTTTGCAAGCATTGGCGCAGATTGACGGGCATCTGATTTTCATCGCCGCCGCCCGCACTCTGATGCAGCGGGTCTGCGAACAGCAGCGTCGTTAGCCCGACTTGGTTATCGAGTTGAAAGACCTCGTGCATCTTCGGACGACGCAAGTCGGCGTCGATCAAGACGACCTGCAAGCCCGCCTGTGCCATCGTGATCGCCAGATTCGCGCACGTCAAACTCTTGCCCTCTTCCGGGTTCGGGCTGGTGAACACAAACACGGGTTTGCGCGTGTTCTTGGCAGTGAACAACAAGTTTGTGCGCATACTCCGATAGCCTTCTGCGATGTTGGACATCGATTTTTCGTTCGTGACCAACCGCTGTGTATAGCCATCTTCGCGTTTGCCAAAGCGCGCAATCGCGCCCAAGACCGGCACGGCGAGCGTCTGCGCGGCTTGTTCGGTCGTGCGTACCGTATCATCCAAATATTCGACCAACAGCGCGATGCCAAATGCCAGCGCCGCGCCCGCCAGCGCGCCCACCAATGCCGCGTTCACGCTGCTCGACCGCTGCGCCGAATTGGGGACGCGCGCCGCCTCGATGACCGTGATTTGGCTCGGACTTTGCAGGCTGGCAATCGCTTGCGTGAATGATGCCGCTGAGGTCGTCGCCTGGTTGATCTGCGTGAGCAGCGTATTCCGCTGTTCGGTCAGCCGCGCGACTTCCGGTTGATCATCGTTGGTCACGGCGACGGCGAGCAGCCCGTCCAACTGCGCGAGCTGGGCGCGCGAGGTGAGGATTTGCTCAGAAAGGGTGCGCTGCTGTTCGCGCGCGAACTCGATCTGCTGCTGCTGTTCCGCTGTGATGTTGCCCGGACTTTGAAGCTGCACCTGCCGCGCGACTTCGTTGGCGATATCCGCCGCGAGGAACGCATCGCCGAACCGCACGACGATATACAATAAGCTCGTGCCTTCTTCGCTGCGCGTGTTGACCGCGCCGCGCAGTTGGTCGCCGTTCAGATTCAGCCCCAACGCATTGACCGTACCTTGCAGCACCTCATAGGTGGTGGCAAGCCGGGCATATGTGGGTACGAGCGCCGATCCTGCACCGATTGTCCCGCTGGTGGCATTCGGGTCTTGCAGAATTTGACCGACGATCAAGGTTGCTTGTGCTGTATATTCATCCGGGCGCTGCGCGTTGGTGACGAACGCTGCGCCGCCCGCGACGAACGCCGCGACCGTGATCAGCCACAGCCATTTACGGATGAGGCGAATGTATTGTAAAAATTCCATGTGCGACTCCTACCTAGCGCGCCCTCCTGAAAGGCGCTGCTGTTAATTTAACAGAATTTGGCGCGAATGTGAACCGTTCCCCGTTCGCAAGGGCTATCAGGCTCATCGTCAGGGCTATTGCATCAAGATACGAGGTCTCAATTGAAGAATTCACCTCACCCCCTGACTCCTCTTCACTTCGTAGCTGAGGGGAGGACACTTTTTCAAGAACCTCACCCCCTGACCCCCTCTCCACTGCGTGGAGAGGGGGCTGGGGGGTGAGGTGAATCAGGGAGAAAACCAAACATGTCCTCCCCTCAGCTCCGGTACGGAGAGGGGGTCGGGGGGTGAGGTGAAGCGATCCAAAACTCAGGTTAGGACTATCGTTTTCGTTGGCGTTTTGCATATTTGGCTGTATAATTTTTACAGATTGCCGATGACGGCATGGCAATGGGCGCAAGCCCGCAATAACCCACGCTCATTATCGCGGGGGTGCCGTTACTCCTTCTCCTACCTGGCTGTGTCTTTGAGTTGGGGGCTAGGACCTGACTTGAGGACTTCTCTTCCTGACGAGGCTCGTCTCTTTTTTGGTAGAGCTGAACCGAAATAGAGTAGAGCCGGCAAAAGTTCACTGACCCCTACCATTCGGTATGGGGTCGGTTCTTTGAATGCCCCACGACTCCGATTGTCGCGTATAATTTTTTGTGATACGTTACGATCATCGAGCATTTATTGAGTTCGATTGCTAAACCCAATATGCGCAAATCTTTAACTGCTCCAGCAGCGCCACACACCAACGCCGCCGAAATCATCGCCAAACGCTTGAACGAGCGTGACCGAATCGCGCTGGTGTGTATCCAGCGCATCATCGATATGATCGGCGTCAAGCGCGCGTCCGCCTTAGCGGATCAGGCGCTGTACCTCGACGCGGGCAGCGGTATGCTCACGCTCGACGGGCGGCGGCGGCGGACGCGCGGCGGCATTTTCTTTCATCTGTTCAGCGGCACGGTCTCGCCCGCCCAACAGCGCGAAATTCGCCTGCTCCAATCGCGCTTACAAGAAGAACGCACCCTCCGCAAACGCCGCCCGCAGCCCGCCTTGGGACAATTAGGCAGTTTGAGCGTACCAGTGGATTTGGAGACGAGTCGCGGCATGGCGTCGCGGCTGCACGATGATGATGCGGGAAAGGGGGACGCCATGCGTGTGAAATTAATTGGCAGACCGGGCAGCATCGAACGACGCGACGGGCTGATCGTGTTCCAAATGCGCGTCGATGAAGCGCCGAAACTCCCGCGCGTCCTCCCTCCCCTCCCCGAAGCGTCCCAAATTCACGTTGTCTATCTCGCCGCGAAACATTGGCTGAAGGTCGCCGCCGCGGTCGAGCAGTCCGACGCCAAGATCATCGTTGAAGGCTACGCGGTCTTCGATCCCAAGCTCGGTAAACTGGTCGTCTATGCCCGCGATGCCTATCTGCCGATGCGCCGCGCGCCTAAACCCGCGCCGTCGCCATCGGACGACGATACCGCTCAGACGCCGATCCCCCGTCTGGACGCCAACGCCAACGAATCGCGCGATTCGCGCCAAGCGCACGATGCGCCCATGCCGCCCGCCGATATCACTGCCCGCTTGGCGCAGCTCCGCGAGAGCGAAAGCACGTTACAGCGCAAAATCGACACGATTAAAGCGATGCCGTTTTCGCAGCGCCGCGATTTAGTCGCGGTGATCGGCGAATTGGAAGCGGTACAGCGCCGCATCGAGGCGTTGGAAGCCCACCAATGAAGAACCGGAACACCATCGTCCCCGAATTTCGCCCGATGCCGCCCCCACCACCGCCGATCAATCCGCGTCGAGTCGTCTTGCTCCTGCTGGCTGTGGGGATCGTCGGTGCGCTGGCGTTACTCATCGGCGCAACAATGTATGGGCTGGCGAGTCTGCCGACCCCGACGGTAATTTTCCTCTTGCCGACGCCCACACCAGCCACCGCTACGCTGGACGCCGCGCCGCCGCTGACCGTCAACGCCATCGTGCCGAGCGCGCCCGCCCCGACGCCGATGCCCGACGAATTGACCGCGAACGTCTTGGCGGTTATCAACGTCAGCACGATTGAAGTTTCGTTCGGGGGCGCGCGTCATTTGGTCTACTATCTCGGCTTGAGCGCCCCTGCCACCACCGACGCCTGTTTCGCCGCTGGACGGCGCGCGAATGCCGGGTTGGTCGAAAATCAGATCGTGCGCTTGGTCAAAGATGTGACCGATGTTGACGAAATCGGGCGGCTGCCGCGCTATGTCTATGTGGGCGATCAACTCGTCAATGCGACGCTGCTTCAACAGGGCTATGCGCGTTACGTCCCGTATGCGCCCAACACCCGCTTCGATGGCGCGTTTCAGATGGCGGCGACCGATGCGCAAGCGGGCGCGTTCGGTTGCTACACCGAAAGTGGCAGCGTCACTCCCTCAACGCTTGACCCGCTCGTCAGCACGCCCCTTGAGAATGAATGTGGACGCTATCTGGCGTGCAGCGAATTTGGGACGAAGCTCAATTTTGATCTGTATGTCGCGGTCTGTCCGCAGGAACAACCGTTGTTCGACGCGGGCGGCGATGGCATCGGTTGTAATCAACGGGTCGATTGGGGCTATCCGCCCTGATCGGGTCGGGGATGTGCTTCGTGTCCACACAAGCCAACATGGGGTCGCTCGGAAGAGATCGCCCGATGCTGCTCAAGTTTAGCGTGCTTGCCACCGTTTATGCTGCTGCCCAACCTGCGGCGTCTTTCGAGCGGATTGCCTGACCCACGAGTTCAGTCCCGAACTGTTCGCATGGCGTCAGTCTGAAAATTGAAAAAAGCAACGTTTTGATCCGCGACGACCAGCGCAAGATCGTCACAGACGCCCCGATGAGAACGTGTAGGTAGGCGCTACACAAGATAAAACGTTTCTACGGAACACCAAAAAGTATATGGTTGATTCTATTCTTTGTCAAGCGATTCCTTGCGCTTTCGTTGGGGTCCGTATTTGTTCGCGTAAGCCATCAAATCAGGCAGCCACATTTCATACCAGTTTGAGCGTTTTCTGATTTTGATCCGTCGCTTTTCCTCAGGCAGCCGCCATATTCGACCAACTAATCCAGTAAGATAAAGTTGATTATATCCTGTTAATTCTGCGGCTTCGGCAGTCGTCACCCACACCTCAGCCGCCGGAGTTGTTTTGTCCGTCATGATTTCCAGTTCCGTAGCAAGCCTAACGTACAGCCTACCTGTACGCTGAGAGCATTATACCCTCAAATGGGCGTCCGCGTCACGATTTGAGGGGAAACGTGAGGCGAAAACTCCCCCTCTCCACATGGAGAGGGGGTCGGGGGGTGAGGTGAACTACGACTCCACACCCTTCGCCTCCAACCACAACACCAGCCGCGCAATCCGCACCAGTGCGACCATATGCCCCGGCAGCAGCCGTCCCCCCGCGCGCCAGCGGCGGTACGTCGCTTGAACGGCGCGCACATCGACATACGCGGCGGCGCGCCCCATCTCCGCGAAGATCGCATCCATCACCGGCAGATCGTAGGCGCGCATCGCATGTAAAAACGCGGGCGTGAAGTCGGTCTTATCGCCGCGGCGCGCAATCGCATCTGGCAGCAGATCGCCCATCGCGCGCCGCAGAATCGAGCGCGTCAAACCATCGCGCAGGCGTTGTTCGCCGGGCAAGCCGAGACAAAACTCCGCGATGCGACGGTCACTGAGCGGATGCAGCGGGACGATGCCATGCGCCGCGCCGATGCTGTCGGCGTCCTCGAACGCCAATGGCAGCCGCCCCGACCGCAGCACCCCAAGCTGTTCCGCGCGCGCGGTCAGCGGTTCGGCTTGCTCGCTGTCGCGCAGCCGCGCTTCGAGGTTGAGCCGCCCCACGAAATCGGGATTGAGCATCGGGTTAGCCTGCTGCCAGCGCGCCCACCGCAGCGGTTGTCCCTGCCGCCAAAGCTGTCCGGCGCGTGCCAGTCGCTCGGACACGAAATAGTTCCGCCCCCAATACGCGCCCAACCCCAACGCCGACCCGCCGAAATCGGCGCTCAAGCGGCGCAGCATCGAGACCACCCCCCCCCACTGTCCAGCGCGCGCCCGCTCGTTGATGCTTGGAAACGCATATTTGCTCATCAGCGCGCGGGCGGGCGCGCGTTGGGCGGCGGCGAGGGCGCGCGTCTCCCGCGTGAAGCGGGCAAAGTCGCCGCCGCCCACCAGTTCGGTGAGCCAGCGCCGCCCATACGAAATCACCATGTCGCCATCCATCCCATCGAAAAAGGCGCGCACGCCCGCCGCCGCCGCTAAGCGATACATCGACAGCGACAGCGGCAGATTGAACCAAAATGTCGGCATGTCTAAAACATCGTAGATCGCCGCGCCGCCGCTGAGGACGCCCGGAATCGGCGCGCGCTGATGCGTCAGACCGCCGCCTGCCAAGACCGTATCGACATAGGCGCTCTCATCGGCGGCGGCGACTTCGGGCTGCATGTAGAAGGTGCGAAAACCGCCGCCGCCCGCGCGCAGCAGACACACAACCGATGACGAATCCATGCCGCCGCTCAACGCCGCGCCGATTTCGGTATCGCTCCAGCCGCGCCGCCGCGCCGCCGTCGCCTCGAACAGCAGCGCGCGGAAAGCGTCGGCATAGTCCGCGTCGCTGGAATAATGCGTCTCCCGATTCGGGTCGAGTTCCCAATAGGATCGCGCTTCAAGTGTCAGCCCGCCGCCCACCGCGCCCACCCTTATGCGTTGATGATCCAGCACGCGCCGGACAGCGTGATAAAACGTGCGCGCGCGGTCGTCGCCCAATTCCGATACCAGCGCCAAATAAATCCCGATCATCGCCTCATCGGCGCGCGGCGCGGCGTCCGTCAGCGCCAACACCGTCCGCACATCCGACGCGAAGGCGAAGCCCGCTTCGGTCTGTGCATAGAACAGGGGTTTGACTCCCATCGCATCGCGGACGATGATCAGCGATTGGGCGTTGCTGTCCCACAGCGCGGCGGCAAAATCGCCTTGCAGTCGTTCAAACGCCGCATCCCCCCAAGCGCGATATGCCGCCAGCATCAACGCGGCATCGCTGTCAAGCGCGCTGCCATCATCGTTCAGACGCCGCCGGATTTCCGTTCCGTTGTCGATGCGCGCATCGGCGACGATCACCCACCCATCGCGCTCATGAATCGGCGCGCGATTGCCCGATTGCGCTATGTCGCGCTGTCCAAGTTGGATTCCACCATTAGGCGCGCCCGCGCGCTCCCAAATGGTTGATGAATCTGCCCGCTTAATATCATCAGGCAGCATAAAAGCACGATCTAAACGCCAAATTCCCCAAATTTTAGTCATGTTGCTCTCTTAGTCGCATCTCTTTATACTTTCTATCGTTGCAGAAAAGGAGATTTGAGCAATAATTATAAGGAGTTCCCAAAGCGATTTTGTTCTACATGCTTGGGGTTGGTTTTAAAATGCGTTCAGGAGAGAAGGAGTTACTATGTTCGTTCCAAACCTAGACCGCCGTCAAATGGCGCGTTGGACGACACTCCTGCTGGTATTCGGCTTGATTGCGGCGCTGATGGTTTCATTTGGCGCACAACCTGCCTATGCCGCAGATGTCTTCTATGTTACTGCCGGTGTCGCTGAAGGTGTCAATGGCGATGCCGATACCGATTGCAGCCTCCGCGAAGCTGTGGATGCTTCAAGCAACAATCTCGTTAATGCAGACTGCACCCCCGTTTATGGCAACGGCGCGCCTAACCTGGACGTAATCTATGTCCCGGCAGGTACGTACAACCTGAGTACCACGACGGGTCCGTTGGTGCTGCGCCGCAATATTCGGCTGCGTGGTCCCAAGGTCAACATCCCCGCCGCCAACTTGACGACCTTCACGGTGCGCCCGGGCGGGGCGTCTGAAGCCACTATTCGCTACAATGCCACCATCAACAATCAACCCTTGGTGAACATTAGTGCGGCGAACATCGAAGTTGAAGGCTTGACCTTCAGCAGTGGTGGTGGCACCCAGACCAATGTCTATGGTATCAATATCACCAATACCTTTGCCAATATCGAAATCAGCAACAACGTCTTCACCAGTTTGACCCACGGCGTCACCTTACGCGGCACGACCGACGCGACCAACCCCACCGATGTGGTCGGTAATGCGTTCGTCAACATGAACAAGACCGGCACGCTGCGCGGCATCGGCGTTTACACCGCATCGGTCAACAGCACGGGTCTCCAAATCGAAGAAAACTTGTTCCAAGGGCTGGTCAACTACGCCATTCGTTTCCCCGTCATTGGCAGCAGCCCGATGACCTCGAACGTCAGCATTGCCAACAATGCGTTCAACAACGTCTACAGCGCCGTTGGCATGACCCGTAACGAGACGGTATCGATCAACAGCAACGTCATCAACACGATCAGTGGTCCGACGAACTTCAACGCTGTCTTCGATATTTTCGACTCGGTGGCAGTCGAAATCTTTAACAACACGATCATCAACAGCTCGCTCCCGGCGATCCGCACGCGCGGCACGCTCAACGACGCGCACGTCTTCAATTACAACCGTTTCATCAACACCGATACACTCGGTTCGGGAAACGCAATTGTCTTGGATGCCAGTTCCAACCTTGGTCCCGTCAGCATCGATGACAATTGGTGGGGCAGCAACGACGGTCCCGGCTTCGCATCGAACGACAACTACAGCGATCCGAGCGCGTATGCCGGGACGCCGACATGGTTGGCGTATCAAATCATTGGCTCGCCGAACCCGATTGGCTTCTCTTCGACGGATGCGGCGAAATCCGAACTGTTCGTCGATTTCTTCAGCACCACTGATGGCACAACCATCAATGATAATCTGACAGGCGTAAATGTGCTGC
>Ga0163147_10001062_pt1 | contig 42566 bp, 31 predicted proteins | sample OliLakLV19MP6G1_FD_148597 | JGI IMG/M metagenome (GOLD analysis project Ga0163147, IMG submission 148597) | Freshwater microbial mat bacterial communities from Lake Vanda, McMurdo Dry Valleys, Antarctica- Oligotrophic Lake LV.19.MP6.G1 | ecosystem: Environmental > Aquatic > Freshwater > Lake >...
TCGAGCATGGCGTAACGCACATTCCCGGTGTTCATGTTGACGATCAGGTCGCTGATCTTGCCCAGATTCTTGCCCTCGGCATTGCGCACCTGCATCCCGATCATCTTGCTGGTGCGCATGGCGCGGTAGCTGGAGTTGTGAGGTATGGTTTGCGTGGCGTTGGGGCTGGTCTTGCCGTCATTGGGGACGGGGGTCTGGGCGTTGGCCGATACAGCGACGCCCACCGAAAAGGCCGGGACGATGGCGAGTCGGAGAAGTCTCGAAAGTTTCGTTCTATGCATGACGAGTTTCCTTGTGCGTTGTGGATATGGTTTGGACGCTCTGCCACAAGGTGGTTCCGCTGATCTCTTTCCGGTTTGGCCCGTTCTTGTGTAGGCTCGGTCCGACAAACGCCCGGAACTCGTGCCAAGCAGCGATCGATCGAAAGCAGGTCTGTTTTGCAAGCATTCGTCAAAGCCGTTCTGACTTTTCTGGTGACCGCGGCTGCCCTGCTGCTGCTGTTCAACCTGACCTTGGGCGACAAGCAGATCGACGCTCGGATCGAAGCGGCGTATTCGGTGTCCGACCCGCAGTTCCAGCGCACCATGGGGGCGTTGCTCGGGCCACCGATCACCGGCGGCAACCGGGTTCAAGCGCTGCGCAACGGCGATGAGATTTTTCCGGCGATGCTCCAGGCCATTCGCGATGCGCGCGAGACGGTCACATTCGAAACCTACATCTACTGGTCCGGCTCGATCGGCCAGGAATTCGCCGACGCGCTGATGGAACGCGCGCGCGCCGGTGTGCGGGTGCACGTTCTGGTCGACTGGTGGGGCGCCGGCGATATTTCGGAGCGCTATCAGCGCCAGATGGAAGCGGCCGGCGTCGAAATGCACCTGTACAACCCGCCGAGCATCTCGACGCTGGCGCGCATGAACATCCGCACCCATCGCAAGCTGCTGGTCATCGATGGCAGGATCGGCTTCACCGGCGGCGTCGGCATCGCCGATCCATGGCGCGGCAACGCGCAGGACCCGCAGCACTGGCGCGACATGCACTACCGCGTCGAAGGACCGGTGGTGGCACAGTTTCAGGCGGCGTTCGGCGACAACTGGATCGCCGTCAGTGGCCGGGTGCTGCACGGGCCGGGCTACTTTCCGCAACTGCATGATGCCGGCACCCACGCGGCACAGGTGTTCACCAGCGCAGCCGGTGGCGGTGCCGAAGACGTGCAGCTGATGTACCTGCTGTCGATGGCCGCAGCGCGCAGCACGGTGCGGCTGTCGATGGCGTATTTCGTTCCGGACACTGCGGCGGTCCAAACCCTGGTGGCGGCGCGCGCGCGCGGGGTGCGAGTGCAGCTGATCCTGCCCGGGCCGCATATGGACCACAGCTTCGTGCGGCGTGCATCGCGTTTCGAATGGGGGCCGCTGCTGCGCGCGGGCGTCGAAATCAACGAGTACCAGCCGACCATGTATCACAGCAAGGTGATGATCGTCGACGAGCTCTGGACCTCGGTCGGATCGACCAACTTCGACAGCCGTTCTTTCAGCGTCAACGACGAGGCCAACCTCAATATCCACGACGCCGGGTTCGCACGCGAGCAGGTTCGCATTTTCGACGACGATTTGGCAGTGTCGCGCCGCGTGACCCTGGCGGAGTGGGAGGGCCGCGCCTGGCGCGACAAGTTGCTCGACGCGCTGGCGGGTATCTTCAGCTCGCAGCTGTAGCGCCGCTTGCTCGCCTGATCCGTGACAGGGCAGCGCATCGTGCCGCGGTCTTGTGTTGGCGAGGGCGCGATTCAAGCGGTCCCGGCAATAGATGCAAACATGAACGGCTGAACGGCTGAACGGCTGGCCGGACCAGTTTCCCGCACATCCCACGACGCCCACGCCACCGCGGCGGGGCCGGTCAGGCGACGCGCTGGAACGTGAGGCCGGCGCTGCACTTCCCGCGGCGACGCGGGCGGGAGCAAGCGCTCAGCGCCGCCCGAGGCGGTCGCGGAACTGCAGCGTGATGGCCCGCTGCGCGCCCTCGGGGTAGGCGGTGATCTGGAAATCGAGCACTTCGCGCGGCAGGAAGCTATAGGAGCCCATGTAGGTCACCATGTCGTCGGCGACCACCTCTCGCATGTCGACGCCGGTCTCCACACCCAGCAAGTTGCGCGCACGCACCTCCACCCGCGCTGGCATGTTGCGCAGCACACCGTCTGACGCGTGCCGCACGGTCACATTGAGCACGGCCGTGTGCGGGGCAGTCGAGATGCCGTACTTCTTGCGCATAGCGTCCGGCAGATTGGTGGCGCTTACCGTGCTGGCGCGAAGGATGTAGTTGCCGCTCGTCTCCACATGGGCCTGCGCCTTGGAGCTTGGTGCGGCGACCGACAGGCACACCAAGACGGCCGTTGCCGCGGCCGGGATGATGGAGGAGAAGGTCAGGGTCATGGCATTCCCCGAACAGCAGCACGAGCAGCGGCATGAACAGCAGCACGAGCAGCAGTACGAGCAGCAGCACGAGCAGCAGCAGGAAACGCAGCACGAGGCGGGGTCAAGAGGTCACGCATGCTCAATCCTTTCGGCCAGGTTTTTTCGAGCGGGTCGAGCCAGGCCCGAGCCCGCGAAATGGCACTAGCATTAACCTCGATAGTCGAATAGCTGACTCGGATTGCTCGATATCGCATTTGGGCATCTGGGCATCTGGGCATCTGGGCATTTGGGCGTCTGGGCATTTGGGCATTCGGGGACATGAAAACAGAATGCGTGTGACGCGGGCACTGGTCTGTGCGCCGTCGCACTCAGCGCAGTTCGGGCACCGCAGCCACCTGCTCGGCAGACGAGCGCCTGCGGGTGGGGCCGCAGTTCGGCCACTTCACGCGAGCGGTGCTGAACAACAAGGACGGCGCCGCGTGACCCTGGCGCCTGCCGGCAGGCGCAGGCGCACAATGAACAGCCTCATCATCGATACGAGGAGCCGACCATGATGTACACGTTCAAATGCAAGGCTGCGGGCGACGTGACCATGACGCAGGCAGATGGCGGCCAGTTGCTTCAGATCATCGGCAAGTTGCCGGCTGCCAAGGGCATCATCGAAGTGGCGGCGATTCCTGCGGCAATCGAGGCGCTGGAAAGCGCAATCGCCCGGGACGAAGCAAATCCGGACCAGGCCGGACAGTCGGCATCCCCCAAGGCTAGGAGCGTGGGTGGCAGAAGGACGTCGGCTGCAACGCGCGAGAAACCGGTCTCGCCGGGTATTACCTCCTGCGCCCAGGGGGCAAGCCCTGGGCTTGTCGGTACTCCCCCGCGATCCTCGGTTTTCGCACGTTTCGCTTCGACGCCTTCTGCCGCCCACGATCCTAGTGGCGAGTCGACCGAAGGCGAGGTTGTCGAGTTGCACCAGCGCGTTTGGCCCCTGATGGAAATGCTCAAGCGGGCGCGAGACGCGAACGAGGTCGTTGTCTGGGGTGTCTGAGCCGGCCCTTGGCTGTCGGCGCCTCGGTTCAGCGCGCTTTGGGTGCTTCTTCGGTCGATGGCGGAGACGCCATGGATCCGAAGGTCCGGGCATAGACGCAGGTGAACTCTGCGCCCATCAGCAGGATCTGCGCTGAAAAGTACACCCAGACCAGCACCACCACCAGCGAACCAGCGGCCCCGAAACCCGACGCAATGTCGCTGCGGCCGATGTAGGCGCCGATGACGTACTTGCCACCCGTGAAGAGCAGGGCAGCAAGCAAGGCCCCGAGCCAGACGTCTGTCGCCAATACAGATTTGCGCGGCATGACCTTGTAGATCAGGCCGAACATGAAAGCCACGAGCAGGAAGCCCCCGACGGCGTTGCCGACCTCCAGCGCGGCCTGCCAGCCGCCGAGGACGGGGTCCAGGCGACGACCTGCGGCAGCGAGCAGGGCACTGGTGAGCAGCGAAACGATGAGCAGGAAGCCCAGCGCGAGGATCATGCCGAATGCCAACAGACGGGCACGCACGAGTGTCAGCCAGCCGCTCTTGCGCGTCCGCCCCGGCAGCCGCCAGATCCGGTTGAGCGCATCCTGCAGTTCGGCAAACACGGTGGTTGCGCCGACGAGCAACAGCACCAGGCCCACTGCGGTGGCCGTCAAGCCCTGGGAGGGTTCGCGCACGCTGGCCAGCAGACTCTGTACCGCGCCTGCGCCGCGTTCACCCATCAGGTCCTGCAGTTGTGCCTGAATCTCGCCACGGGCTGCGTCTTCACCGAACACGAGCCCTGAGACCGACACCACGATCAGCAGCAACGGCGCCAGCGAGAACATCGTGTAGTAGGCCAGCGCCGCCCCCATGCTCGGCACGTAGTCGTCGCTCCACGAGGCAGCCACCTCTTTGACGAGACCCCACCAAGCGGCGGGCAGGTTGGCTTGCTGATCGGCAGACGTCACGGGGCGTCGGCGCCGCCCGCCGTTGCCGTCGGCTTGTGGTCGGTGGGCGCCAGTTCCCTGACGAGGTAGTCGTAGATGGCAGAACTTGGTTTCGGCATGCATGCACCCAGCGGCAAGGATTGATCGAACTTAGCGTCTTGGCGGCCCCATGTCGGTTCAATAGCGCACGGTCGCACCACAAGGAGGATCGCCCAACGGCAGCTCAGGTGTGCTTGCCGTGGCGGAACCGATCGGCACGATCGAGCAGGCTGCGCATCTCTTCAGCGGCACCCAGGGTCAACGGGTGTGGTGTGTATCCGGGCCGCGGCGAAATGAAGTCCGCCATGTCGCGGGCCAGCGTGCGCTGATGCTCGGAGGCATCGGCCAGCAAGGCGATGACCAGGTTCTCCAGCGCGATGACCCGAATGCGCAGTTGGTCTGCTTCGGTGTCGCGTTGCAGTGTTGCGTCGACGGTGATCGACGCCAGGCCCGCCCCGCCCTCGTTCTCCCATCTCGACAACGCGAGCTTGCGGGCTCGGACACGTTCAGTCGCGGCAGGCGTGTGCTCGGGCAGCCGGTCTTTCATCTGGTGGCTCTAGACTGGGAACTTGCGACCCGATGCAACGCGGTGGGGACCTTCAGCGCCGTCTGGCTTCCGTTCCGGGCAACGGCTGGTCAGACGCCTTCTCGCGATGGTCGTGCAACCGCCCGAGCGTGCTGTCCAGCAGACGCGCCAGTTTCTGCGTGGCGCCACTCACGGCCTGCTCCAGCGTCGCGGCGTGGTCCGTCACCGCCACCGGCTGACGGCCTTCGAGTCGGGCCTCCAGCATGCAACGTTGGTCCTTCTGCCCGCTCTTGCCGCCGTTTTCGTCGCTCAGATGAACCTCCACCCGGGTGATGTGCTCACTGAAGTGATCCAGCGCTTGCTCGATCGAGGCATTCACCTGGGCGGCCAGCGCCTCGGTACCTTCGATGTGGACGTCGGTATTGAGTTGGATCTTCATGGGGGTTCCTTTATGGATGTCTTCTGGCTGGCAAGCACAATCTGCTCAGCTGTGTGAAGGCTAGATCCATATCCTTTCTTTCGGGTTGGTTGATAGATTGATTGATCCGTCTGTCTAGCCGCTAGCGGCTTGACACGCTTGAGCGCGCGCGCTCAAACTAACGGTCCAGCTCGCGGATCAAGGTCTTCATTTCGGCAATCTCCCTGCGCTGCGCCGCGATGATGTCGTCGGCCAGTTGCCTGACCCGCGGGTCGCTGATGTGCGCCCGCTCGCTGGTCAGGATCGCGATGGAATGGTGCGGGATCATCGCGCGCATCCAGGACACGTCTTCGACGGTTTCCTGCGAGCGAACCAACCACAGCGACGCGGCGAAGAGCAGCGCGCCGGCTGCCAGGATGCCGGCATTGGCAGTGGTGTTCTCGTACATGCGCCACATGAAGGCCAGCATTACCACCGCCATCGTGGCGCCCATCAGTACGGCCATGTAGGCCCGCGTCTCGCTGAAGAAGACGTGATCGAGCGCATAGTTGTTCAGGTACATCAGCCCGAACATCACGAGCGTCGACGTCGCGATCATGGCGCCGAAGCGGGCGTACGGCTTCATCGCATGTTCCTTCTGAGTGAGGCCGCGATGCGAACGGGGTAAGGGGCCGTCCGGGCCGGGCAAACCGCGCCCCCGGACAGGAAGCAGGAGATGGCGATTCGCCGCCCCGGCTCCAGCGCCTGCTCGACCGTGGCACTCACCTGAGCGGCCAGCGCCTCGGTGCCGTCGATGTGGACGTCGGTGTTAAGTTGGATCTTCATGGGGTTCTCCTGTGGGGCTCGGGACAGAGGCGGTGTGCGGCGCGGCGCTACCGTCATGAACAGGGACAGCGACGACGGATCAGTACCGAAAACTCGCCGCTACGCCGGTACGACAAGGCATGCGCTCGGCCGGCAGGACATGGACCTCACCCCCCATACTTTCGACCAGCGTACCCAGATCGTCGAGTACGTCGTCCACGCGCGGGTTGCCGAGATCGGCAGGATCGATGCGACCGGTCGACCCGTCGATCCGCCCGGCCACCTGGCGCTCGGCCTCGAGCAGCAGTGTCGACACGCGGCCGGCCACTGCGGCATAGGCGACCTGCGACAGGTCCTCGCTGCCCAGCCCGTGGGCCGCGGCGGCCGCGTAGGCATCGCTCCATGCTGCTTGCTGTGCCTCCTGCTGTGGCGCCGCCACATCCCAGGCGCGCTGCCGCAGGTCGTCATGCGTCAGGCCCTGGGGGTCGGCCATCAGGCCGCTGGCCATCAGGAACGGGTTGTGGCTGACCTCGCGGAACCGGTGGTGGTGTTCGGGCAGGGCAGCCAGCATCAAGGGCAGACCGGATGGGCGCGAGTGGTGTTCCAGCACGGCACGGTCCACGGCACGGAAGAAGCGCTCGGCGTCGCCGTCGATCTCGTCCATCTTGCCGCCTTGGCCATGGTGCATGGCCATGTGGCCGCCGCCGATGCCGCCATATGAAGACACGGTAGTGTGCGGCTCGGTGCGCTCGTCGCCCAGTGCCGCGGTCATCGTCTGCGGCACGCCGGCCGCCAGCGCCACGGCATCGAGCGTGTTGCGATTGCCTTCGAAAAGTTGCACCTTGTTCAGGCTCAACGCCAGCACCTGGTAGCGCCCGGTCGACTGCAGCCACTGGCGCAGCGGCTTGGTGTGGAAGCTGTCGGCCGCCACGGCCAACTCGGCCACCGGCCGCTGCAGCAGGAACACGCGGAACAGGCCCGGCCCGCCCAGTACGGCCAGGCCGTCCAGCGTGTGGTTCCAGAAGTCGTGGTCTTGTGCGAGGGCCTCGAAGGGCTCGACCAGGGCCTTGACGGCAGCGGTCGCATGTTGCTGTCGCAGCGAGGTCGCCAGCGCCTTCACCAGATAGCGAAACCGGATCGGGTCCTGCTGATTGTCCGGGTGGCGTCGATGGGTCGGCTGGTAGAGCGACAGGCAGGGCCGCCCCTTGAATGACGCCATTTCGGCAAGGCTCGCCTGGGTGAGTGTGTCTGGCGTGTGATTGGTGTTCATGTCGCTTCCTTAGCTTGTGTCTGTGGACCGGCGGCATGCAATGACATCGGCGCGCCACACTCTCCCTGAACAGGACGGCAACCAGCACGCAGTGCTGGGCGACCAGACAATCTGCCCAGCTCGCGTGACCTCGTCTGTGCGACAGCGCACGCACACACTCAACTGTTCGGCAGCGCACGGAGCAGCCGGCACGGATCGCGATAATCTGCGCGGATGATTCCTAAACGCGCAAACCTCCCGCCACGTACTCTGAGAAACCGGCGCACAGGCACGGGGCTCTTTGCCTGCGCACCATGAATCCGGGCGGTCTGGCGCGTGACGAGGAGTTGCTGGGTCGCACGAAGGCCGAGCGCGCAGGTGATCGCGTAGTACAGCCGTTCCAGCTATTCGCACAACAACAGGCCTCGGGCGGTCTGGTGCTCCTGGGCTGCGCCATCCTGGCGCTGGCCTGGGCCAACTCGCCGTGGGCGTGGGCCTACGAGCAAATGCTGGGCGTTCCGCTGGGTATGTCAATCGGCGACCAGATCTTGCGCCTGGACCTTCGCCATTGGATCAACGACGGCCTGATGGCGATCTTCTTCTTCGGCGTCGGGCTCGAGATCAAGCGCGAGTTTCTGGTCGGTGAGTTGGCCGAACGACGTGATCGGCACTGCCTTCCTGGCCGGCATCGGCTTCACCATGGCGCTGTTCATCAGCGGACTGGCGTTTGCCGGCACGCATTTCGAACGCGAGGCCCAACTGGCCATCCTGATCGGTTCGTTGCTGCTGGCCGCAGCGGTTGGTATCGCCATTCTGCTGACGTCGAAAGCGGCGCAGGCGCCCGGCCCGAAGTAAGTGGTTGACTGGGAGACCGTCGTTGTGTCAGCCGTGAAGTTCGCGCAGCGTCTGTGTCGCCGCCATGAAGGACGCCTCGACGTCGAGCAGATCGTCCGGTTCCGGGACCGCTTCCCGCGCCCCTCTGACAATCATGCCGGCGTGGCGCTGGAGGCAGGCCGCGTCCGGCAAGCGTTGCACGTGGCCTGCGATCTGGGCGATGGCATCGAGCATGCGGATCGCCACGGCCGGGTTCGAACGAGCGCTTTGCCTGATCTGGTTGAAGGCCGCGTCCACGATCCCCGCAAACGTGAGCCCAGGCGCCACCAGCCGCAGCCGCCCGTGAGGGTCGAATCGCTGGGCTGACGGCATGTCGCGTCGGGCCAGCCGGCACAGGCCCGAGCCCAGTCGATCCACGCAGGCGATCGCCGTGAACGGATCGTTGATGCCCGGGGACAGCGCCCGCACGGCGATCTCGACCAACTGGTGAAAGGAGAACTCGACATCTTGGGCGGCGGTGCGCTGGTTGCCGAGCACGAAGGCCGCGTTCAGCTTGTCGATCAGGGTTTCGGTGACACGATCTCCGGGCCAGACCATCGCCATCGCCCGCCCTTTGACGAGGTAGTGCCCGGGCCGGCGCTCCAGCCGAAGCAGCAGATCTTCCTCGCTGGCCAATTCCATCAGGGCGTCGGCATCGATCATCTGGAGATAGCCGTCTTCTAGGGCGCCCACAGGACGGGCCTCGCGTTCGAACGCCGCTGGCAGCTCGGCTTCCCCCGGCGCTTTCGAGACTTCGGACTCAGGTTTGCCAAGGTGGCCGGGAAACAGCCTGTCGATCCCGTCGTCCAGTTCCCTGCCGACCCGCGCCACGACCTCGTCCGCCTGGATCAAGACCGAGACATGATGGATGAAATAGATCAGCACCCCAATGCTGACCATGGCCAGCAACACGCCGAGGCTGACGGACAAATGAGGCACGAAGGCCCCCTCGTCGATGCGCCGAATGGTGCGCAGCACGAGCAGGCAGTACACGAACGTGGCCACGAAGGTGCCCAGCACCACTTGGTTGACGGTGTCGCGCATGAAGTTGCGCAGCAGGCGGGGGCCCAACTGGGACGAGGCGAGCGACAGCGCCACCAGCGTCATCGAGAACACGGTCCCGGCGATGGCGATCATCGACCCGGCCACGGTGCCCAGCAGCAGGCTTGCACCCTCGGCACCACCTGAATAGCTCCAGCCCACGCGCTGCAGCCAGTCCTCGGCGACGGCCTTGTCGAGCTCGACCGCGCAAACGGCCAGTGCCACGGCCAGGCACGCCATGACCGCTGGCACGAACCAGAAACTGGATCGAAGGCGATCCCAGTATTTCAGCAGAAGTGCTTTCAAGAAGCCTCTCTTCAACCTGTAACCCTCCAACGGAGCGCCCAAGCTGGTTTCGGTCGATGGGATGAGCATAAATACTCGAACGCAAGCACTCTGTTCGTTTCCACACCAAGACACCGACGACGCGAGCCGTGGAATTTGCGTCGGCGATGGTGTTGCCCTGAGCTCTAGAGAGTCAGGTCTCTGCCTTTTTACTCTTCCCGCGAGCTCGATCAACGAGGACTCGAACGCGACGTCGCTCACGCCCGGCAACTGCACGCCAGCAACGATGGCCCGTTCGGGTTTGTCTTTGACTTCAATTTGCAATCGGAGATCGCTTGAATCAATGGGACAGCGAGAATACTACCTGCGTGGAGGGATCGATCAGCCTTGTCGACTTCGAATCACCGGTGACCGTCTGTTAAACGGCCATCGCCAGAACCTCGGCCTCCGTGCGCGAGAACAATGTCTTCAGCAGCGGATGCTGATAGCTGCGCTTGACGGTGATAGCGTAGAAGTTCTCGTAAAGATTGGGAACCACGCAGTACTCATGCAGGCGGCCGTCGCGTAGCTCATCGCGCACTACCACGGACGGTAGGAGCGCTATGGCATCGGTGTCCCGCGCAAGCACGCGCAACATTGCCATATCATCGACCTCGGCGCGCACGCGGAAACGGATGTCAAGTTGCTCGCAAAGCAAATCGAACGCCGTTCGGATATCGCTGTCCGCGCTGGGTAACAGAAGCGAGAAGCCGGCGAGGTCTTCGGGGAATCGCATTGTCTTGCCCTTCGGAAGGGGCCGGCCGATCAGGCTGACTTGCTGACGAGCTATTCGGCGACAGCGCCATTCGCGCTCTGAATCTCCCTGCACCGGCCGGTTTGAGAGAACCAGATCAAGGGTATGTGTCCCGAGCCGGATCAGCAGGTCGCTGAGGCTGCCTGACTGCAGTACCAATTCGACATTGGGACGGGCGAGCAGCGGCTTGACGAAAGATTCCTGGAAATTGCGCGAGAGCGTGGCAACGGCACCGATCCTCAAGACTTGGCGCTCGCGCCGGCGCCCGTCCTTGAGTGTGGCAACCAGTTCGGCGCCTGTCTCGAAAATCTGCTCTGCGTAGGCCAGCGCGATGCGACCGGCTTCGGTCAGCGAAAGAATTCGCCCCTCTCGGATGAAAAGCGCCTGACCGAGTTGATTCTAGAGCTGCCGAATCTGCACTGATAGTGCCGACTGCGATACGTGAAGGCTCTTTGCGGCACGCGTGAGGTTGCCTTCCTTGGCCACAGCCCAGAAGTAATGCAGGTGATGGTAATTGAGACGCGCCATGATTGATCGTAATGACTGTTCGTACTGACTGTTCGTAATTACAGAACGCTAATTGAATAAATATGAATTATACAGAACGATAGAGATCGCGCAAAGTACGCCGCATTCCACTGCGCGAAGCCAGCCGACATGATCGAAGGGATTTATGATCGAAGGGATTAGACAGTTGCAGGTCGCCGTCGGCCCTCTGCTCCTTCTCATTCCGTTGTGCTATGCCCTGGCGGCGGCCCTGTCTGGCAGTCGCGCGAACCCTCGCCTGCCCGTCTTGTGGAACCGCGCACTGTTCCTGGCCGGCAGTGCGCTTGGTCTCGCCATTTTCCTTGCTGTCACCCTTACCGTCTTCGGCGAAGTCTTTTTCCGGATGCTGACAATTCTCCCGCTCGGCCGAATAGGCGCGCTAACCCTCAGCGTTCGCCTTGATCTTCTGACTGTCATCATGCTGGTGCTGGTGTCGTTTGTCGGCTTGATCATCCTCCGGTTTTCCCGCCGCTACCTCGACGGCGATCCCGACCAGGCGCATTACGTGCGCTGGTTCATGGCCACACTGGCGGCCGTGACACTTCTGGTGATTTCCAACAACCTGCTGCTACTCGCGCTCGCCTGGATCTGCACCAGTCTCGCACTACATCAGCTACTGACTTTCTACTCGGATCGGCAGCAGGCGCTTATCGCCGCACACAAGAAGTTCCTCGCAAGCCGAGTTGCTGATCTGTGCCTGCTCGGGGCCTGCGCGCTCATCGGTCTCAATTTCGGCAGCTTCGAGTTGGATGAAATCTTTGCCCGCGTTAGTACCATGCCTGCATTCCCGACCGCCCTCCAGTGGGCCGGTGTGCTACTGGCGTTCGCCGCAGTGCTCAAGTGCGCGCAGCTGCCAATTCATGGTTGGCTGATCCAGGTCATGGAAGCGCCGACACCGGTATCCGCACTTCTTCACGCTGGGGTTGTCAACATTGGCGGATTCCTGATGATCCGGATGAGCCCTCTGATGGTCGGATCGGACGCCGCTCAGGCGGTGCTGGTCATCGTGGGAAGCTTGACCGCGGTGATCGCTGCCCTGACGATGATGACGCGCATCAGCATCAAGGTAATGCTGGCGTGGTCGACCTGTGCGCAAATGGGCTTCATGCTGATGCAGTGCGGACTCGGCGCATATGAACTTGCCGCGCTGCACCTGATCGGCCACTCACTCTATAAAGCGCACGCCTTCCTCTCCTCTGGCAGCGTCGTTGAGCAGTACCGTCTTAAGCTGATGTCGCCGGCGCCGCGACAGCCCGGATTCGCGCGCTGGCTCGGCGCACTCGTAGTCTCGACCGCGATCGTCGCGGTGACGGCGACAGCGGCCAGGATCGGGGTCGACGAGGAGCCTGCGCTCTGGGCGCTGGCCTGGGTCGTTACCATCGCGCTGACGACATTGCTCGTGCATAACGCCACGCGCTTCGGTTGGATGCATGTCGCTCTGCTTACCGGCGCGAGCGCGATGGTCCCCATCCTCTATTTCATCGCCCACGCGGTGCTGCTGCAAATCCAAGTCGCGCCGTTGCCGATCAGAAGCGGCCCTTCCGATACACTCGTCGCCTGGGTGATTGCCTGCTTCAGCTTGCTCTTCGTCCTGCACGCATGGATCCGTGCCTATCCGGATGGCCGACTATCACAACGGCTCTACCCGCACCTGTTTGCCGGACTCTACCTCGACGACCTGTTCACTCGCCTGACCTTTCGCCTCTGGCCAGCCAAGCTTGTGTCGCGCGATGTACGGGCCCCGTCAGCCACCGTTAATCCCAGAAGAGCTCAATCGTGACCGTGACCACCTTGGTTCAAGCCAGCAACTCGACGCGCCAAACCTCTCCCGAAGATCCGGAACTCGCAGAAGCCATCGATGCGGCCTGCCGGCGAATCGCCCCGACTTGGCCGCTCGACCAGTTCATCGCTGTCAACCCGTGGTGGGCCTATGTCGGGCAGCCGATCGCGCAGGCCGGTGCGACGCTCGCTGCCGGGGGGGGCACGGGTGGTAATGCCGCGCACCTGGTACCGCGAAGCGTTTGTCTCCGGCGGTTATACCGAGCGGCATATCACTCTCGCACTCGAGCGCGCTAGCAGCAAACTCGGCGCGCAGGAGGTAATCGCAGCGCTCGAACACTGTCCGGCATTGCCAGCGCAGCGCAGTCGCATGGCCGATGTCGCCGATGCTACGCGCGACCTCGCCCACCAGATGTCCTGGTGCTCGTTCGTCACGCACAATGTAAGCCAGTTCTGCGCCGCGTTCTTCGACCAGGGTCAGTCGAGTTGGTCGTTGCACCGCAGTGCCGGCCTCTACCCGACATGGCGCGAAACGGCCCGGCACGACCTGAGCCCGAAGCTGCTCATGGGTCTGCCGGGATTCGGCAAAGCCGTCACGACACTTCCTGCTGAACCGCTCGCACTGATCGCAGCGGTTAGTGATGCGCTTGGGGTGCCGCTTGCGGAGCGCAGCGAGTATTACGCATCGTTACTGATGAGCGTCAACGGCTGGGCTTCCTGGTGCGCCTACTTGCGCTGGCAGGCGCGACTTCGGGACGCTGACGACGATCATCTTGTGCACCTCCTGGCGATTCGCCTCGCATGGGAATGGGTGCTCGCCGAACAGCTGCCTGTCTCCGGCATCAAGGCGCTATGGCAATCGGCAAAGGCGCGCTGGCCGGACACGCGGCCTGCCGTAGCCCGCGCACAGGAAATCGACTGGCTCCTGCAGCACGCGTGCGAGATTGCCTACCAGGAAGAAATCTGCGCCGACTTGATGCGCGCGCTTCCGCCGACCGACACAGGAACGCCAGCAGTTCAGGCGGCGTTTTGCATCGACGTGCGTTCGGAGGTTTTTCGCCGTGCGCTTGAGGCGGAGTCGCCGCGGGTCCGTACGCTCGGTTTCGCCGGATTCTTCGGCTTGCCGCTCGAATACGCGCCGCTTGGCACATCGATGCGTCGCCCGCAACTGCCCGGTCTGCTCGGCGCCAAGCTGCAGGTACGCGATATTAGCGTGGAACCGGGACGTGAACGTGAGCTCGCCGCGCAGCGCCGGCAGTCACTCGACCTGCAACAGGCGTGGAAGCAGTTCAAGACGGCGTCGGTTTCTGCCTTCTCGTTCGTCGAGTCCATCGGCATCGTCTATGCGCCCAAGTTGTTGACCGACGATCTCGGCCGCACACGCCCCGTGCCGCAGCCCCGGCTCGGTGGCCTGGGTGCCGACGCAAGCGAGCTCAAACCGCGGCTTGCCGGCCGAGCCGGCGACGGCGCTGCTATCGATCTGGACGAGCGTGTCAGTCTCGCCGCCGGCATCCTCGGCGCGATGTCGCTCACTACCGGATTTGCCCGCATTGTCCTGCTCGCCGGGCACGGCAGCGCAACCGTCAACAATCCGCACGCTGCGGGTCTCGACTGCGGCGCCTGCTGCGGCCAGACCGGCGAAATCAACGCGCGCGCCCTGGCGGCGTTACTCAACGACACGCAGGTACGTGCTGGACTCGCTGCAATTTGCATGGACATACCGGCGACGACCTTCTTCGTCCCCGCTCTGCACAACACCACCACCGACGAGGTGCGACTCTACGACCTGGACGAATTACCGGCGAGCCACATGGACGACTTGCGCGAGCTACTCGGCTGGCTCGCCCGGGCCGGCGCACGCGCGCGCGCCGAGCGTGCGGCGTCGCTGGGACTTGCCGGGTTGGCGGACCGCGACGGCCAAGACGCCGTCGCGGAACTGCGCGCAGCAATCGACACCCGCGCCCGCGACTGGGCACAGGTACGCCCTGAATGGGGGCTCGTCAATAATGCCGCGTTCATAGTCGGTCCCCGCAGCCGCACCCGGCACATGAACCTCGCCGGACGCTCGTTCCTGCACGATTACGACTGGAGTGCGGATCTTGATGGCTCGGTGCTGGAGTTGATCATGACCGCGCCGATGGTCGTCACACACTGGATCAACATGCAGTACTACGCCTCGACCGTTGACAATTTCCACTATGGCAGCGGCAACAAGGTGTTGCACAACGTCGTCGGCGGAAACATCGGTGTGTTCGAAGGCAACGGTGGCGACCTGCGTATCGGACTCCCGATGCAGTCACTGCACAACGGAGAGCGCTGGATGCACACGCCGCTTCGTCTGAGCGTTTTTATCGAAGCTCCTCGCGCGGCGATCGAGGGCGTCCTCAAAGCGCATATGCAGGTACGGAAGTTGGTCGACAATGATTGGCTGCATCTATTCCAGATCGATCCGGTCAATGGTACAGCTCACAGGTACATGTGCAGCCAATGGACGCAAACGGGCAGGGCCATCCATCTTTGAACGGTAATCTGCGGTCGACGGGCTACCGAAGAGAGCGCAGTGCCCTCCTGACGAAAGAACGCGTCATCGCCCCGCTCTCGATCCGTGTCATAGCCATCGACGCGTTCGACGCTAGCACCGAGAGCTTCCAGGAAGTGGTGCTGCTGATTTATGATCGACAGCAGATCGAAGTGTGCGGAATCGCGCAGGCGCCCGCGCAATCATCATGGATTATTCGGAACCGGCGAAGCGCTCGACGATTTCGCTCGTAAAGCCGGGTTTCCGGATCATTTCCTTGTAATTAGACCGGAAAGTGATCATGCGCCAGATCGCCCCACATCCAATCCAACAGACATCATTTTGTTACATTACAAACATTTTTCAATATATTGCTATCAAGCGTTTTTCTACTCCCACTCGATCATCAACGACATATGTAAGCCATTGTCCCATCTAGAGCTTCGTTCTGCGAGTAACATTTTTACCGTCAGATTTACCGTCAATCTCATCTAATACCCCGAAATAGCTTTCAGCATCTATCGACATCTATCGACATCTATCGAGGGGCATCGGCGCCTCGACACAGGCCACCTTTCGAGATGTATCGACATCTATCGGTTCTCGCGACGGTTCTTGGCAGCGTCAACGAGCCCTTCTGCTGTTCGAAATGGTGCCAAAAAAGTACCGGCATCAAATGAGCCTTTTTGTCTCGTAAAATCTTTTCGTCAATTTTTTTACCGTCACGGCACCGCTCTAAACACACCAACCGCCCCGAAAACACCAAAAACCGCTGCCATCAAATAGCTTAACTTGTTGTCACACCGAGAGTTTTCGATGAATTGTTTACCGTCAGGTCATTCTCGATAGCGGAAGGTATCCCGACTCGAAGTCACTCAGGTCCCGTGCCAGCGCCTATAAGCATCAATCCATTCTGCCCCCTTTGGCTGCGGGTCGGGCAACGGCAGATCAAGGATCGGGATTGTTTGACTTACCTTTCCACGAACGCAAATGGCGACGATTTGGTCGCGCTTGGTGATATCGACCTTGGCGACCGTCACTTCCTGGCCAAGCACCTGAGTCACGAATGGAAGAGCGAGGTTCTCTTCGATCATTACGAAGAACCCGCCCGCCTGCTCTGATTCGTTGTAGGCATCTGTCGTCGCCTGTTCGATCAGTTCATTCAAATATTTCGTGGTGAGCTTCAATTTCTTGCTCATTCTTGCTTCCTTTGACCGCTACGATTTCTTCCAGAGCTTGGCATCCGAGAGGCGCCTTGCCAGGGCACCGCGTTTTCCATGCCGGGCCATGAAGCCTGCCAGTTTGAGGTCGAAGTCAGCTCGGGAAGCGCAAAGCGTATAGGCATCGGCCAGATCAACGAGCGCGTGTTGTACCTCATCGTAGGCGGAGGCGATGCCCCGTTCGGCTCGCTCATCGGCAGCTTGCCAGCACCGATCGAAATCGGCGGCTAGAGTGCACAGATAGACTTTGCGCTTGGCCTGCCGCTCGCCTTCAGCTTTCTTGCGCTGCAAGGCTTCCTGCTGTTTTCTCGTTTCGGCAGCAGACATCGCCAACTTCTGAAGTTCCGCAACAGTACGCCGCTGCGGTTCAGGCGTTCCGATCGGCTGCCGTTCGCGCTGCCAGGCAAGGAAGCGCAATTTCAACCGACTCTCGGCTTGCTGCGCGTGCCCTGTCAACAGCAGTTTGAGCGTTGCTGCTTTCTGTGCCGTTGGAAGTTCGGCGATCCAGACATCCAGTTCCACATCGGCCTCGGTATCGAGATCGGGTGCTTGCTGGTCAAGCAACCCGGCCGCCGTTAGCAAGTCCGGGCCGATTTCGAGAAATTCCGCCAGCGACTGCTGGGCAGCAGTGAGTCGAGAAAGCCCGGGCGGCCGCGGGGGCTCGATGGCATCTTCGTCAACTTCGCCGGCGCTCACGCCAGCCAGCCAACCGAGATACAGCGGGCGCAAATCGCCACGCAGCAGCTCATCGCGCAATGGTGTCAATCTGCCCATCCAGCCCCGGCCATCTTCCTCGCCAAAGCGGTCGTAGTCTTCACCCTCGTTCAGTACCCATTCGAGTATCCAGTGCGTATTTGTCCGGTCGACCGTGAAAGCGAATTCGGTTTCAAAGGCCTTGAGAGTTCTGGTATCCAATGTGTCCTTCGGCACCCGCAGGAACAGCCAGCAAGAACACCAGTTGGCAACATAAACGTGTGCATCAAAATATTGCCCCATCCAGTCGACCGGCTCTCCTTTGAGGTTGCCCCATTGGTAGTCATTGACGAAGCTGGTCGGAGTAATGCTGGCGCGTGACGAGCGCGAACGCAGTTCGGCCATTTGCGTCGGCGTCAATGGCTTGTCGATGGCGACGAATTCGTAGTACTGGTACTCGCTCATGCCAATTCACTTTCTGTGAGGTGTGGCCATCTCGATTTCAAGCATATTCCCCTCAAATCCATCGGACTCAGCGACGCGATCGGTGGCGTGTGATTCATTGATCCGATATCCCATAGCCTTATATCCACGCTGGCGCCTGTCCCACATCCGCAGTAGCGCCGGGTGGCCGGTGTCCACGAAATCGATGATTCGCACGTCGGTCTTGGCGGCATGCTCGCGGTGCAGTCGACCGGCGTACTGCTGCAACGTACCCTTCCACGACACGGGCATTGCTAACACCAGCGTGTCGAGCGCGGGATGGTCGAATCCCTCCCCGACCAGCTTGCCGGTCGCAAGCAGGACGCGCGGAGCATCAGGCGGCAGAGCATCGAATTCCGTGATAAGCGCGGCACGCTGTTTCCTGGGCATCCGCCCGTGCAGGACGAATATCAGTGGAATCTTGCCACCCAAAGCCGCTTGAATGGCATTGAGATGCTCGGTGCGCTCGGTGAGTACCAGAACTTTGCGGCCTTGGTTGTAGGCGATCTGTACTTCCGCAGCTATGACGTGCGTTCGGGCCGTGTCATTGGCGAGGTTTCGAAACACGTCCTGAATCCCGGCCTCGGACGGAAGATCGATACGTGCGTAAAGCGAACGCGGCACCACCTCAAGATCGCGGGGAGCAGTGGCCGACTTGGCCGCCGTATAACGAATCGGCCCGCACTGCATGAAGATGATCGGCTGTTGCCCGTCGCGGCGGAATGGGGTGGCGGTCAAGCCCAGAACGTATTTCGCCTTGGTCCGCTTTAGGATGGCGTCGAACGACACTGCGCCGACGTGGTGGCATTCATCGACGATGACGTGACCGTAGCTCTCGACCAGCGGGTTCACTTCGCCCTGCCGTGACAGCGATTGCATCACGGCGATGTCGATCTTTCCAGTGGCCTTGGCTTTGCCTCCGCCGATGCTGCCGACCACCTCCTTGCCGACGCCAAGGAAGACCTGCAGGCGCTCCTGCCATTGCTTCAGCAATTCTGTGCGATGCACCAGCACCAGGGTGTTCACACCCCGCCTCGAGATCATCGCTGCGGCCGTGACTGTCTTTCCGAAGGCAGTGGGTGCGCAGAATACGCCGGCATCATGGTGCAGCATTGCGGCGACGGCCGCTTCCTGATCGGGGCGCAACGTACCAACGAACGTGACTTCGAGCGGTTCTCCGCAGTACCGCGCATCAAGCAGATCGCAGCGGATGCCATTGTCGCTCAGCAATTCCTGCGCGGCATCGAGGCAACCGCGCGGCAGCGCAATGTGCTGCGGATAGTTTTCGGCGCAACCGATTACGCGTGGTTTGTCCCACACTGACATTCGCATTGCCTGTGCCCTATAGAACTCTGGGTTCTGGAATGCGGCGAGGCGGATTAAGCGGTTGGCCAGCGACTGTGGAAGCTGTGCCTTCTCAAAGTAGACAAGATTGCCCAACGTCACGGTGAGGGACTCCGGCATCGCCCCCGAGAGCTTCCTCGTCGATGGTGCAGAACGCTTCCACGGCGTCGCCAAGTCCTCGTCGTCGATGAAAGTGACATCCAGTGGGTGCGCCCTGCCGGTGGCGCGCAGGATGGTCGGCTCAATGTCGTGCAGTGCCATCGGCTGAATCGATGCCAGGAAGTCCCACTGGTCGGGATATGGGTGCAGGTCGGCGTCGACAAACACGCTGCATCCGTGTTCGCGAGGTTTCTTCTGCAGCGGCAAGGCGATCAGGTTGCCGAAGCCACCTTTGGGCATCGAGTCCTGATTGGGGAACAGGCGGTCGTACGACTCCAGCTTCAATTGCCGGGTACGCGAACAGGTGTGACTGATGATGGCCGTGCCCAAGCGACGCGCATCGCGAGCCGACACCCTGCCAGCGAAAAACACCCAGGCATGCGCCCCTTTACCTGAGCGGGAAATCTCGAGTGCAACGGGGACGCCAAGTTCGGTGCACGACTGCACGAAGGCGCGTGCATCCTCTCTCCACTCGGCTTCGTCGAAATCGATAGCGACGAAGTAGCATGTGTCATCCGTCAGCAGCGGATAGATGCCGATCGTCGAGTCACCGGTCAGATGATCGTAGATAACCGCGTCCGATAGCGGGATCAGCGATCGATTGCTACAGTCCCCGCACTTGATGCGCGGCTTCTCGCAGACACCGGCGCGCCACTCGTTGGCGCATGCAGGTGAGTAACCCGACTTGGCCGTGCTCTTGCTTTCCCAGCGGATCGGGTAAACATCCGTGCGGCCCCGGAACAACCGGCGAAATAGCGCCACCTTTTCGCCCGTGGATAAACGTGAGGACTCCGGCATTGAAGCCGCCGGTACATGCTCTGTCTCCACGCGCCATTGAATGCCGTTCGCTTCCAGCAGCGCGACCAGACGGGCGTTTTCGGCCTTCAATTCCGCCGATGGATCGTGTTCAGCCATGGGGCCCGCAACCGATAATCAAGTCGTCCGTGCAATCACGCACGCCGCAACCAATCCCGTGACGCCAGCAACCCCGGAAATTTTTTCACGCGCAATTCTTCAAGCGCCGGGGCCGTGAGCTTCCATGCCTCTCCTCCGATCTGCTCGATCAACTCGATCCAAACCCGCTCAAAGGCATGGATCGCGTCCGCTTCTACGAATCGAACACCAACCGGCAACAACGGATTGATGTCCTCGGTCAGGCTCCGCGTAAGTTTTTCCAGCATGCGTTGCTCGGCGATCGCACGCGTGATCGGCTTGCCTTCCATTGCCAGGTAGTGGTCAAAACAGGCGATGACCTTTTCCGGGGCCAGCGTGAGTTGCAGCAGTCCCTGATGCAGATCGAAGAGGTCCCGGCTCGCTCGTCGCTGCAGCAGCGCGCGCAGTTTCGTGCCAAACAGTTCCTCGGGCTCGAAAGACGCGATCTCTGCTTTTCCTCGGTACCAGTCGTTTTCCAATGCAAAGGGATACCGCTTGATGCCGAGCAGGTTTGTGTGCTCTCGTGTATTGATTTCGACCTTGAGCTTGAGTGTTGCCTGAGGATCGACCTCTGGTGCGAACTTGAACACCAGATGCATCGAGTGACCCGCCTGTTCCCTCTGGCATCTTCCAAGCCACGACAATGCTTCACGGACCGCGTCGACCGTCGCGCCAATGGGTTCCGCCGTCATTTGCACAAGGTCGATATCCTCCGAATAGCGCAGCGGCTGCTTGAACAGCAGTTTGTGGATGGCCGTTCCGCCGCGGAACGCGAGCTTGCCCTTCAATGTCGGTGCATTGAACAGGTCGCATAGCGCCCGACTGATGATCAGGTCCTGCTCAACCTGCCTCAGGTCCGGCCAGGGTGCCTGTGCACTCCACGCCTGCAGGAAGGCGACGGGAATCACTCTGCCAACTCCACCGTTTCATTGATCAAAAGCTTCCACTTGGCATTTCTCTCGTGAACCCGCGCCAGCGCTTTCACGAGAGGATTCACGGCTGGATCCAGTGGCAGCATCGTCTTGGCTTGCTTGACGAAAGGCTCCAGTGCATGGGCTTGGCGACCGTGCCCAACCTGATCAAGCAAGTAACCGAGCCGGCGGACGGCGGAGTTTTCGTATGCGGCAGCCGCCTTTGCCAGCGTGCGCGGGTTGGCCTTGGCGCCGATGTCCTTGGCGATCTGCGCGACGCCGTTAATTCCGGCTGCCTTGTGAAAGTAGCGTACGCAGTCGAGCAGCGTCAGCTCGATGCCGGCGACGTTGGCGAATCCGGCGTCGCTCTTCATCTTGCTCACAAGCTTGGGCGTATTGACTTGCGCGAATGATTCCGCCGCTTGGTAAAGGAATTGCAGGCGGTGACGGCCAAGGTCGAAATTGCGCAACTGTCTGGGAACAATGATCTGGAAGACCATGGCGGCCTGATGCGATGAGCCGTGGAACGCCGCCGCACGCAGCAGCGAAATACGGTAGTCGATCCCCTGATGCTTCATCAGCGGGTCGATCCACTTCACGGGGTCTGGCGCGCCGGTGATCCGGTCTTCCGGACGCAGAATGAGAAAAAAGCCGTGCCTGGGATTCGCCAGGCGGCGCTTTTTGATCGAGCGTGTGATCGCCGCGGCCAGAGCGGGGGATTTCAGGCCGAGCGCCGCAAGTGCCTCATCCCGGGAGAAGTAGGCACGGCCACGAGCAAGCAGGTCATCGAGATAGGAGTCCAGCGCAACCATGCCATAACATACTCAAAACTCGACTAAAAATCAAGAGTTTTGCATATGATATAGGTCACTCCCACTCGATCATCAATAGAACATCTAAGCCTTTGTTTTGTATAGGACATTATTCTGCAAGTAGCATTTTTACCGTTAAATTTACCGTCAACCCCATCTGATACCCCGAAATAGCTTTCAGCATCTATCGACATCTATCGAGAACGATCGGTGCCCCGACACGAGGTACCTTTCGAGATGTATCGAGATCTATCGGTCCTCGTGACGCTTCTTGGCAGCGTCAACAAGCCCTTCTGTTGGTCGAAATGGTGCGAAAAAAGTGCCGGCATCAAATGACCTAACGTATTGTCTCGAAAAATATTTTCGTCAGTTTTTTTACCGTCACGGCACTGCTCCAGAGGCACCAACGGCTCAAAAAACGCAAAGAACCGCCGGCATCAAATAGCTTAACTGATTGCCACACAAAGAGTTTTCGATCATTTTTTTACCGTCAGATCATTCAGCTTGCGAAATAGAAGTGCCGATAGATTCGTCAGGAGATCGACTTGGCGTTTTGATCGGAGCCCAGTGACCGTGCCGCGGAACGTATCACTGCAACATCGTCCCGCAATCCAAGGTTAACGTACTGGTCCATGAGTGCGTCGTAAGGGTCGCGTAGATAGATCAGCGCCTGAACGGCCGTCGTTAGCCGGCCCAGATCTTCGTCACGCGTCGCGATGTGCCGTCGGACCGTGGCCTTCAGCAGGTCAAGATCACGGGCTACCAAAAGCAGTTCCGCTGCACGGTCGGCCTCGATTTGCTCTACATCTCGCAAGAGCTGCCGCAGCTTGTCCGGGGACGCGGCGATCTCGTGAGCCTCAAGTGCTGCCCTAACGTGCGCATGGGCTTCACCAAGGGGCGAGAGGTTGATCATGTAGCGGGTCAGCGCAGCATGGCTAACCTCCCGACCAGATTCGTCACGGACGGTTCGCTGAATTCGATCGAGAAGATCTTGCTGGCGCGGCTGGCCGAACACCAACCGATACAGTGCAAGTCGCTCCTTGAGTTCTTCGTAGCGACTCGCATCCTGGCTGTCGGCATAGAAGAACAGGTGTCGGCGAATCCGCTCGACCTGGCCACCCCTTGGCTCGAAGACCCAGTGAGGATAGAGACCGTGTTTATAGCGCTGCACGTCAGGCGCGTCAGCGATCGCTTCAAACACACGCTCCCAGAAGCTTGGATTACCCCCTGAAGTGGCCTGCGCGAGGCGCGTGATCGGCCATTCTCTGGCGATGGCGCGACGAACCGCCAGACCGTCGCGCCGGTTGATGCGGCCCTCTCTCTGTTCGAGGTCGACCGGATTCGATGGCAGGTTCCAATGGACGATGTCGCGGCAAAAGAGGTGAAAATCAAGCCCCTCCTGTCCAACCGACGTGGTCGAGAGCACGAATGGCCAGAACGGCGAGTTGAAGGCTTCGCGCACCGCGGTCTTTCGGCTCGGCCCCGATTGCTCAAGCGGTGACCCTTGGTCGGCCTTGACGTCTTCGCCGAATGCGAGCGCGAAATGCGACCGGCGAGCCAACTGCTCCGTGCGGAAACGCCCCGTATCGGTGGTCACGTTGATGTTTGGGCTTCCCGTACCAACACCCAACACCCTGGCCAAATGCTCCGCCATTTCGCCTGTGGTGTTCCGCTGCAGAACGTTCTTCCCAACGTAAAGGTACTCGTCTGCGACCGCCTGGAAATGTGCGCGCTCGCAGTACTCGATCGCCGCACGTGCATAACCGCGTCCCGCGGGCGCCGCGCGCTCGACGATGGCACGAACTGTCCGTCTGTTGAAGTAACTGCGGAGCCCTCCAAAGCACAAGTCAACGAGACTCTCATGTACCTCGCCGCTGCTATCGGGGAACGTCGTCCAAAACGCGCGCAACAAGGAGACCGCCGGCGAAAAGGCAGCGATGCGCGCCAAGTGCGTCAGCCGGTCCTCCGAAATGCGCAGCGAGTCCTTTTCGACCATCCATTGGGCAAATGTGTCGACATGCTCTTCAAAACGCTCCGTGATGTCGTCACCGTTGTACGCGATGCTCTTCTCGAGGGCTCGCCGTATGGAAGAATTCGAGTGCTGTTCAAGGCGAGCGACAACTTGCCATATCGGCGAGCGGCTCGTGGCTGCGACCTCGACGCCAGCGTCTACGAGCGCCTGTTTCAAGGATTTCCGCGTTCGTCTGAGCAGTTCCTTGGCCGTAAGGTCGGCACTTGCCATAGCCGATGGATCAATGAGCCGGGCTAGCGCCGGAGATGGCAGACAAACATCGAAGATGTGGAAGGAGCCTTTCTCGGTAAAGCGCAACGGCGGCCGGTCATCCCCCTCCCACAGGCGCCCACGTGGAGCAATCCGTTGTTCGGCTTCGTGACTCGTCAGCAGGGCGATGGCCTTTGGCACAAAACGCCAGCCGGAAAAGATGAGCATCTTCGTCGGATCCGCGTCTTGGAAGAATTCGTCGCGGTAGTAGGTGTAGCTCGGTCGCGTCCACAAGAACTTCCACAGCGTATCGGGAGCGCCAAACATCGCGTGAAACAGCTCTCGGAACCGCAGGTTCCGTCGCGCCAATCCGGCCAGCTTCGATGGTGGCTCGACGACGCCGAAAGGCACAATGGCCTTCTTGCGCCTTGCCGCCGCCATCGGGGCGTACTGCGCATCCATGAACGTGAACGGTGCCGGGCAGGACTTCCAGTACTCGGTGATGTGCTGGGAGGTGTCGACCTTGTCCAGGAGAAACCTCCGCAGCCGGATGTAGTCGACTACTTCTTCCTTCTGCGGTACGACAAACGCATTTCCCGTCGGGCGTACTTCCTGTATGCCTTTCGTTGGGTCTTGAATGTACGCATTGCGCTCGGTTCTGCAGATTACTTTCCGAAGACGCTCCTCAATCCTCGACCGCAGCGCCAGCAGTTCCGGGTCGTTACCTTGGAGGAAAGCCCCTACCTCGAGCCGTTCACGGAACGCCTTAAGATCGCCCCGCAAGCGCGCGACTTCCTGTTTGCCTTGATCGGCAAAAAGAAAGCGCACGGTGTCCAGAAACTCGTCGTAGTGCCCCTGCCCTTCGTGATCCAAGGCCAGCATGCGGTACGGCGTCGCGGAAAGAATGAGGACGCCCGGGTGCCGGTCGAAGAGACGCGCCGCGATAGACTTGCTGCTGCTAGCTTCCGCGATAACTTCCCTAAACCGTTGGACCTCATCGAGTATGACGAGATGAGGCTGAAGATCGTCGAGTAGAACGCGCTGGGCAGCACTACGAAGAATCCCGACAATCCGGTTACGACGTTTCCTGCTCACGGCATCGTTCGGCTGGTATTGATCGACCTCACTTCGCAACACGTCAGACAACACCAGAGTCACCCCATCCAGCTCGATCGGCTTCCTCCATTCCTCGGCAATCCTCTGCTGCAGCCCGGAACGAAGCTTGCGATTGAATTCCAGGCGCAGGACGCGAAACCGCGTGGAAGCCTTCCAGCGCTCTTCTCCGGCGCCGCATCGGAAATACTCGCGCCACTTCCCTTTCCGAATGTCCTGCCGGAGAACGCGGTGGGCCAAGAAGAGTAGCAGCTGCCGTTCCCACGCCAGTCCCGTGCCCTCAGATAGAGACGTGCCGGGTGTGAATGAATAGAGTTGGAGGTTGTCGGTGCTGCTGGCGCTCCACGCCAGTTGCGTAATCCGCCGCAACGACGGGGGCGCGTTGGGTGCCAGCTTCGTCCGGTTCTGGTCGGCAATCTCGGAATTCGAACAGAGATAGACCACGACCAACTCTCGGCCCCGTCGGCGCCGCATGAGCTCTTCGATCACCCCACGCGCAACAACGGTCTTGCCGAGCCCGACTTCATCAGCGAGAAGAAAGCGGCGTGATCCACCGGTGTTCGTCAAACGCGCGCAGATTGTCTCAACCGCGGCGCTCTGAAACTCTGCGAGCTTCACGTTAGACACTGGCGCTGTCCTCTTCGATCGATTCCCGGAACACCGCCCAGAACTCCCGGAACGTGCTCATGTTCGCAGCGTCGCCACACGCAGCCAAGACGGCCTCGACCTCGTGAATGCGGCTAGGATCCGCCGTGCACGCTTCAAGGATTCGCTCGATAGTCGCTTGCCTCAGCAGCGGCTCACTCCCCTGCCCACCCCCGGATTGCCGGTCGCCCGAGGAGCGCGATGTTCCGCCGGGCAGGCCGGCGAGGACGTCCAGGAGCAGGCTACGAGCATCGACTCCCTCGAGAAGACGGGCGTTCACAGCTTTGTCCCGGTCGTCTGCGTCCCTGGCGCCGAGGTTCAACTCGAACTGGACGACGAATGGCAGCTCGATGTCCTTGTGGTGTTCATTCGAGATGACGATGTAGGCAAAAGCCGCGACGTCCTCAAGCTCAATTCCCGCGAATACCGCGCCTGATCCGTAAACCAGACGGTAGTCCGCCCGTATCGACTGATCCCGCTGAAGGAGCGGAATAATCTCGGCGCACATGCCGGCAGGCCATGCGTGTGCTCCGGCTGAGGCCGGCGCGAGCAACCGCAATGTCTTCTTGGTTGAGTCGTACTCCCCGCGAATCTGGTCCGCGCGCAGAAGGCGCTTGAAGTTCTCCATGCGCTTGGTCATCTCCTGCTCGGGATCGGCGACGTCGGGCTGCCGCACGTACTTTTCGATCCATGGTTGCAGTTGGTCCTTGGCTGGCGAGACAAAGGCCTTTACAACCGCATCGATGCCGAGGCCTGGCCTTAGCGAAACCATCGCTTCACAGTTCACGTTCGAACCACAGCCCCAGCCAGGACCCGTGGCGTTGGCGGAGCCAATCAAGGTTTCGGACTCACCCTCGGTTTCCCACGCCAGCAGCTTGGCGTGAAGATCAAGCGATGGCACGTCCTCGTCGGCATCAGCCGAGACGACGAAGACCCGTGCCCCCTCCAAGCGGCCGTGAGCGTCGTCGGACAGTCGGTCAAGCTCGTCTTGCGTGCTGACGAGCGTCAGCTTGCCCGTCCGATCGCAGACCCGCTTGAGGAAATCCGCGCGAACGAACGGTGAAATCAGGAGGGCGCGCGACATTTTTCGCGGCAACCGATTGATTAGCGCACGGTCGCCCGGCCACTGCCAATCGAATCTCAAGGCGTCGGCCGCTTCCCGAGGCGCGGCGAACTCGACGCTCTTTAGTTCTTCAATCAACTTCCACAGGGCCTTGGGAAGATCGCGGGAGGCCGCGACTTTCCGGCAGAAGGCAGATACATCGGAGCCGAATCTCTGGGTGCTGGCTCGCCGCGTACCCTCGAACATTGCGCCAAGTTCCCAGCAACCAGAATCCGTCACGTTCCGGCTTGCCGTGAGCAAGCGATAGATGGGCTCGACGCTGTGACGCTCGGGGCGCGCCACTGGGTCAAAACGCAGCGCCCAGACCTTCGGATGGAACGCCCCGGCTTCCATTGTCTTCGGCCGGAGTATCCGGTCATAGAGTGCGAACAGCCTATTGGTCGTCGCTGGCGGGTGAAGGCTTCCCCCGTTGACGTAGACCCTCAGGCGAGACCGCAGCCGCGCCACCGTCGTCAATACTGCCGGAGCATCGTTCAGGGGCTCCTCCACGTCTGCCCCAACAAAGGCGAGGAGCACCGCAGTGAACACATCAAAGCCGAGGCTATACGTTGTGCCAATGCAAGCACCCAGCACATATCCAGGTGGCGGGCGTAGCGCATCGGTGAAGGCGCTTCGCTGGCGCGTCGCATCGAGAACGCTCATTGGCCATGCTCCATGCCGTCGAGGATTTCCGATACAAACCGGGAGCCGACGCCGTGTCGATAGTCAAACTGGTAGACAGCTTCGCGCACCCGATCTGGCTTCCATTGCATCAGGTGCTTCTCATGCTTGAGCCGCGACTTGGCCGGTTTGACTCGCCGCTCTCGCTCTCGTATCAAGTCTCTTGCCTTCTCGTCGCTTAAGAGAGCGCCCGCCGTCGACGCAGCGACACAGCGCGCAAGCCAGCCATCGATGAACCACCGATCGCCTCGATTGCCGGGGCGCAACGCGGATGCCACCGTTGGCACGGTTACAAACTCGCTCGTGCACCATTTCTTCAGAGGGTCTTTGGCTTCAGCCCACCATTGCTCGAAGACCGGTTGCACCACATTCGTCGCCTTCTGGATCCCCAGCTTGTCGAGCTTTTCGATCAAGAGAGCGTAGTACTGGAGCGTTGCGCCGCGAACAAGGAGGCTCATGTTTCTCGCGTGTCCAAGCCAGACCGCGAGTTCCGGCGGGGGCTTCGGGCAATCCCACGGCCACTGAATGCCAACGAGGCGGTGCGCGAGCATGTGCGACAACAATGAATTGGGGAACATCGTCGTGAACCGCTTGCGCAGGTCGAGAGCTTCCGCCTTCGTGAGCTTGAACGTTTCCCCTGGCTTCACCTGCCCTTCTGAATCCAGGAACTTTGCCGGCGGAAGATCAGCCGCCCAATACTGCACCCCCTCGGGCCCTTGCGGGGTCTTGTCGTCGTCCCGATAGCCTCGACGATTGCGCCGGATGTCGTCGAACTGGTCCTGATACGCGTTTTCAGAGAGGCTGGATGTGAACATTCCAAGCTTGCGCAGTCCGCTCCAGTAGATAAGTGAAGGGAACTGCCTCAGGTCAATCTCGGCTTCCCGACCAATGACACCGACTGTTTCCTTGTCGGCGAGAACGTTCCTCAATTCATCCTGTCGCTGCCGAGCCAGTTGAGCCACTTGGCTGGAACGAACGCCTTCATGTTCGAGCAACCTGTAGATTCCAGCGACGAAGTAGAAATACCGAGCTGAGCGCATCAGCGTCGTGGTTGCAGGATGCAAAAGGTCAGAAAAGCGCTCCTGAAGAGCGAGAAAGCCGAGCTCGTCGATAACGCCTTCTTCTTGAAGCGATCGAATAAAATCGCGCGCTCGCGAAAGATCGTCAGCGCGAAAGTCGAGCCAAGTGACTGCATCGTGTTTCATGTCAGACCGCACAAGCCTCGTTCTTGCCGCAGCCGGCAAACGAGACCTAGCTCTTGCAATTTGCTTCGGCTGTAGGTCATGGCATGCGCGTCGTTATCTGAATCGCTCCGGCAGCCACCGGCAAGATGATCCACGACTCAATGACGGAACGGTCGGTAGCGCGAGCCAATGCGTCGGCGTAAATGGACAACTGCCCACCATGCTCGACGGCAACCTGATCCCACCTGTCCTTCGGGGCCGGGTTCGCCTTGTGGTCGAGAAGCACCCAACCGTCCTTCGTCTCCAGCAGCAAGTCGATACGTCCGTGCATGACTTGCCCGTTGGGGAGAATCGACTCGATGGGAATCTCCGCATGGCGTCGACAATCCGGCCAGCGGGAGGAAATCCACTGTTCCAATACACCGATCTGCCGCACGAGCCCGGCAGGATCAATCGCGCCCTTCATCCCAAAACCATCGAGGATGCGCGCCACCCGAGCCTCATCCAGCGGCACGCTCGGATCAGTGAACGCGGTCGCGATACAGGCGTGGATGGCGTTGCCGAGTGCGTTCATGTCGGTTCCCGCTTTCAGGGCGATCCGATTCCCGAGCGACGCGGTATCCGTGACCTTGCATGGTCGGACGACGGCGGTCGAAGCGATTAAGGTTGCAGGCAGGCGTTCCGTACGCGAGTCGGGAACGGGGAACCAACGAAGCGACGAATCCGGCTCGGCCGTCGCCGACAGCGCCGCGGTTGCCTGGAGGCTCTGGAAGTCGCACGAAACTTTCGAACCATCCGGCAGGGAAATCGAGTCGCCCGAAACGTCCGGCGCGAGCCAGGGGGCATTCAGAGACCCCAGCCATTCGCAGGCGCCCTTCTTCGCGGGAAACGCCAATACGAGAAAGTCGCGCGCCCGCGTCATACTCACGTACAGGAGGCGCTTGGCCTCGTCGATCGCCTCCGCGCGCAAGCGAACGCCTTCCGGCGACTGCGCGATAACGTCGGCGATGTCGACTTTCTTCTGCGCGCCGAACGGCCACGGCCAATAGCGGACCCAGCGATCTTTGAGCGGCGCGGCGACGTCGAGGCTCGCATCGGACCGGGCGCCCACCGACCAGAGCCTGTCCTGAATGTCCTTCTCCAGATCCAGCAGAATGACGATGGGCCATTCGAGTCCCTTGGCCGCATGGTGCGTCATGACCTTGACCGCATCGACGGGCGGCTCGGCGAGCATGTCGAGTTCCCCCTCCGCCTGCTCCCCAAGCCAGAGAATGAGCCCGGAAACAGTCGCCGGCTCGCGCCGCGCGAGACATGCCTTCTCGTAGGTTCCTGCGAGGCCCAGCACCGCTTGCAGGTTGGCAAGTCGCACGCGGGCGACCAGTTCGTTGCGCCGCCAGCGAAGCACGCGCCCGGCGAGGTCGCATTGGGCGATGACGAGTTCCATCGCCGCGTACGGCGAGAGAAGCGGCGCCTGCTCGCGCAGCTTCGCGATCCGCGAAAGCAGCGGGTGACCGTCCTCGGCGCCGTCCCGCCACTGGGCGCTGTCGCCCCCGCCTTCGAGGTAGCGCAGGCGATCCGCCAGCCAGGACTCGGGCTCCTCGCAGTCCGCGAGAGATACGATCTCCGCGCTCGCCAACGTATCCCGGGGGTCGTTCAGTCGTCGCAAGCACGCAACCGCCAGCACCGCCTCTGGTGTGGAGAGCAACCCGGACTGTTGCGTGGCCCAGGGGACGGAACCGAAGCGAAGGGCCTCTGCCACCGTCTGTACGCCCGCATTGGTCTTGGAGAGGACCGCGATGTCGCCAAAATGCGCAGGCCGAGGACTTCCGGTTGATGGATCGACGACGCGGTAGCCGGAGGCGATCAGGGCCTTGATGCCTTCGGCGAGTGCTGCGGCTCGCTCCTGCACGTTCTTGCCGTTAAGGACCCAGTTGGCGAAGGCCGCGTCCGGGACGAGCTCCTTGCGAACGGGCGCGAGTTCCACCTCTGCGCGCGACAGCCCGGGCGCAAAGACATCGGCGAAGGAGCCATTGACCAGACGAACCAGGTTCGGTCGAGACCGGCGCGATTGGCCAAGGACCTCCTTGGATCCGCCCAGATTCGGAAGTTCGCCGAGCACAGCCTTCATCAATTCGGCGTCGCTGCCCCGGAATCCGTAGATGGCCTGTTTCACGTCGCCGACCCAGACCGTCTCGCGGGCAATGCGCGACAGGCGCACGAAGAGTTCGAGCTGGATGGGGCTGGTGTCCTGGAACTCATCCACCAAGAGCAGATCGAGCTCCTCCGACAACGCCTCGACGACTGCGGGCTTTTCCAGCAGGCCGAGAAAAAGGTGCTCCTGGTCCACGAAGTCGATGACGCCCAGCTCGCGTTTTCTCTGTGCGTAGGCATCGAGCGCCTTTGCGGCGAGAGTGAAAATCGCCGCGAGATACCGCTCGATGTCTTGCCGCAGCCGCGGGTGCGTAGCGAAACGGCTCGCGGTGTCCGTCACAGGCTGCGCGACGGTCTTGAGACCCGCCTCCGGTGCGCCCTTGGAGAGCTTGACCCAGTCGGCCCACGCCGCGGTGCCGCCGCGAACCAGGCGCAATGTCTCGCGCGCCAGCCCGATGTAATCGGCCGTGTTCTTCTTGCCGGTGGCGCGCTTTTCGAGCTCCGGGACGGCGGCTTCGATCGCGCCGACGAGGGACGCGTCGAGGTCATCCGCCGCCGGGGCGGGAAAGTGCGTAAGCAAATCCCTCGCGTTGCGCTCGCCGAACGCGGCAAGGCGCGCGTGCGCAATATCGTTCGCCCGCGCCTGGTCGATCAGCGACTTGAGCGCATCTTCCCAACTCTCGATGCCCAATCGCCGAGCCAATTCGACGATGTCCTGCACCGTGGCACTATCGGAGACCGCATCGATCGCCTCTCGCACGAGCGCGCCAGACTGCGCTTCCTCCAGCACGCGTTGCTCGGGGGCGAGACCCGCCTCGAACGCAAAACGCTCGAGAAATCCCCCGCAGACGCCGTTCACCGTGCCGATGCGTGCCTGCCCCATCGAATTGGCCAGCGCGAACTCGCCTTTCTCAAGGAGCGCCGTTCGGACCCGCTCGCGAAGCTCCGTGGCCGCCTTGCGGGTGAAAGTCGTCGCAATCACCCCGCCGGGTGTTGCCTGCCCTGAGCTGAGTTTCTCGTGGAGGATCTGCGTGAGGCGGTAGGTCTTGCCGCTCCCCGCACCCGCGCTAACGAACCTGAGTGTGCCGGCCATCGGTCAGTCCTCCCAGCCGGCAAGCCAGCGATAATCGTTGTAGGACTCCGGCAACGATTCCGGTTCGAGTGCATCGGGTGGTCCCACAGATTCCGGGGTGGGTTCGATGCCGTCGGCGGCAACCTCGATCATTCCCGCGTCGATCTGGGACCGGCGCCATTTCCAAGCGGCGACGAACTGCTCCCAAAGCAGCGAGGTGGATCCCGTACCGCGAGACTGAACCTGTCGCGCCTGCGGAAAGAACGCGGTGTCCGGCGCGAGGAGACGAGACGCTTCGAGGATGAAGTAGGAAACCTGCGGCCACGCTCCGGTTTCCTGCCGCAGCATCTCCGCATAAACGGACAGTTGCAGGTGGCGATTCTTCGCGAGCCGGTCCTGGTAGTAAGTCGCACCTGACCATTTCATGTCGACGATGGCCCGCTGGCCGGCTTTGTTGCGAACGACAAGATCCGCATTACCGTCGAGATCGCCGCCAGGAAACTTGCCGGCAAGATCGCGCTCCGCCTCGACCGCGTCAATGCCAGCCGCGCCGAACTGCCGCTGGATTTCTCCGATCGCACGCTCCAGGGCGGAGCGCAGCCGCTCGTAATCCGATCGCCGCCCCGGCATCAACAGAACCGCACCCTCCTCCGCCACGACCACTGCGAACTCGCGCGAGTACCAGGCCCTCAATGCGTCGCCACGAAGGGCTTGAGCACCCTCGGTGCGAAAGAACCGATCGATCAGCCGGTGGGCGAGATTGCCGTAGAGCAGGTTCTCGTCGGCCACCGACAGAAGGTTGGAGGGGTTGAGCCGGGCCGTGTACCTCAGGACCCACTGGTAGGGAGCATTCAAAAATACGTTGAGGCTGGAATAGGATTCGTGGGCGCGAAACGGAATCTTCGCTTCGGGGGGCAGGTTCCACCACCGCCTGCGTCTCGGCAGAGGCGCATGTGCAATTGCCGGGAGGTCATCGCCGGCACGACCCGTCACTAGATCCTCCAAAGGCTCCGGCTGCACGCCCTCGACAAACCACTGGATTTCCTGCCACAGCGGGTGCATCTCCTCGCCCGGCGGGGGAAGGACGAGCACGAGCTGCTTGCGCGCGTTCAGGATCGGCCTAAGCCAATCCTCGCCTCGCCGCGCCAGTACCTCGCCGAGCGGCGGAAGTTCTGCGCCTGCCCTTGCGAGCGATGCCATCTCGCTCCTGCTCCAAGGATAATGACCGGGCAGCGACGGCGCTCCCATCTGCCACCAGATCACCCGATCGAAGGGCTCGACCAACGCGCCGGGGTCGGACGCCGAAGGCACACATCCGACTTGGGCATGCATCGCGAAGTTGGGCGCACCTTGCGCCGTGCACTGGGAAACCAGCGCATCGAGTTCCGCCGGAGTGATCGAGGATTCCCCCTGTGAAGCCAACGCTTCGAGTGTCGCCGTCACCGCGCTGGCCTGTGCAAAGCCCGTCGCGGCCGCTGCGCTGCGAATGGTGTCCTGATCTGAAAGTCTGGCGCCGAAGTAGTCGCGGACCCTGCGGGTTCTTTCGAGTAGCGCCGCGACGGGTGCCCCCTGCGCGGGGCTGTACCGCGGGTGCTCGACCCAGAATGCCACAGCCTGGCGAAGATCGGCGGCCCGCTCCGGATAGCGACCCGCGATATCTTCGATTGCTTCGCGCCAGCGCGGGCCACCGATGCCGGGATGCTGCGCGATCACCTCGGCCAGTCGCCCGCGGGCATAGCCGGGCACCGGCCCGATCGGATGAGAGAGAAACTGAAGGAGCGCATAGACATCGAGCGGCTCCCAGATCGTGGCTAGCGCAAGCGGCAGGACCTGAAGCGCGGGCACCAAGGGACTCGCATCCTGGAAACCCTGCCGAGCGACATCGACGGCATCGAGCGTCGCGTCGAGCAGCGAGCGGCTCTGCTCGGCGACGATCGCAACTCCCTCCTGCGGCGACGTAAAACCGTGCGCGACCCAGCGCGCGGCGACCAGACCCGTTTCCGCGCGCACGACGCGGAGGCTGCCGTCGTCGGACCAGGCGATTTTCCCGTCGGGCTTCTTACCGTCATGCGCGAACTTGAGCGCGATCTGGAGCTTTCCCAACACGGTACTCGCATCTGCCGACGGACCGTACGCTCTGACCAATCGTACCGGCAGCTTCGCCAGCAGTTCCCGCCAGCGCTTCGGAAACGCCTCGATCGCGTCGACCAACTCGACGCCCTCGATCTTGGATTGTTGCTTGGAGAGGGACTCGGCGACGTGTGCCAGACGCTCGCCGACCGACGGGAACAGAAGCTTTCGGGCGAAGGTTTCCAACGCAGCCATGTCGGAGATCCGGAGCCCCGCCCCGGATGGCAACTCGCCGTTCCAGCCGTGCAAATACCAAGTGTCCCGCCACGACAGGAGCGACGCGGATGTTCCGATCGGATCGATCCCGAAGGAAGCGTGGTAGAAACGATCCGGCGTGTCGCTGTGCTTGAGACATTCGCGGTACTGCGTTACTCGCTGCGCATGCACGCATTCGGCACGCAACAAGCCGAGCCGCGTCTCAAGCAGGTTCAGCAACCCCAACGGACCAAGCACCGGCGATCCCAGTCGATTCGTGGGACGCCAGCCCTCTTCACCATCTAATAGAAGTCCGAAAGTTATCTGCATTTTTTCGTCCGACCACATACCCCCGTTCCTTCGCCCTCCGGCGCGGTGCCCGGGTTCAGCAGGATTTTCAAGATGGCAGTCCTTCTTGTTCTACCGTGAATCCGGCGGCCGCAATCGCTTCTCCAAGGACAACCCAACCGGCTGCGTTCGCGAAATGTCGGATTCGGTCCAATGTGTGGGGCGTGGCCTTGCGACGTAAATCTGGCGGAACGTCTTCAGGGTGCATTGACCATGGTTGAATCGTGTGGCCAACTGTGCGTGCATCCTGAGCGAGCGTGGCTGCTATTCGAAACCCGCCTTCATCAATGTCGCCCCAGTGATAGACCGGAATGTCCGCTGGCAAGTCAGCCAGGATGCGCATGTACATGGATCGCCATGCGGGCGACGGCATGCCCGCCGTGTAGAGCAACAGCAAGTCTTCATTCCACCGCCGTCGTGCTTCACTGTGGAAGGTCGTCAGGTTTTCTATGGTGAGCACCATTTTCGGGACGCTCGCCAAGCGCCTCACAGTACCTGCGGGTAGTCCCATATAGGGTGTGTCCAACCGCGCAGTAACGCCTTCGCGTTCAGCGACAACATTTCCGGAAAGCAGCACCGGATGTTCTTCGCGGAAAAGCCCGAGCTCCTGCCAAACGGATGGAGCATCCCGTAATTCTCCCGCAATGGAATTGGCAAGGAGAATATCCAACGGAACCGTCAGTCTCTCGATGCGTTTGCTGTCGTTGAAAAGCCTCGCGCTTGCTTCGCGGATGGGCAGGGACAACGGCTGATTTACCGAAAAGGTCTTACAGAACTCGATCGTTCTGGCCGCGTCGAGCCAGTCCTCGACGCTTTCCGGGCCAAGTCCTCGCGTTTTCCGCAGCTCAGACCACCGCTGTATGACCTCGCCGACAACCGGGAAGGTTGCTTCCATCGGCGCCAGCCGCTTATGCGCCTCAGCGACTTTGTCCTGCGTGAGAGTCAACCCGAGGAACTTACCGAGTCGCCTAGCGTCTGTGAGATTGATCCTCTCGATAAATCCGCTACCGGCAGCACCGCCGTCCCAGATCACGTCCACGGCCCCCTCCGCGCGCGCGGCTATCACCGTCGATTCAAATGACTCCTTGCGCTGTAGGGAGGCAAGACGTCTGTACTCGTCAAGATCGCCCTTCGTCAATGATGCGGCACGCGAACGCCGACCCGCCGCGAGTTTCTCGCCGGACGAAAGCAGTCGCTCAAGACAAGATCGGGCCAGGGCATCCATGCCTAAGCACCTGCCCCCTGCAGCAGCACGTCACCACGGCCGGATCGCATCGCGGAGATTTCCTGCTCGACAAGGGCGGGATTGAACTCCGGAAGGTCCTCTCTGAACTGATCCCGAACCTGCTGCGACACGTCATGGCCCTCCAGAAAGACCGCGTTGTTGTCCGCGTCTCGGAGGATGTCGTAATAGCGGTGGAGAAATGCCGTCAGGGTTCCCAAGTTCTCGCCCGGGCTGGCCATGAAGACTTGTAGCCCCAATTCTTCAAGATAGCGCATGGTGGCGATGATGTTGGTCATGTCCATCTTGTTGAAAGCTTCATCCAGCAACATGAGGCGAAGACCGTCCTTCTTGCCCCGGTCCAGACGATAGGCAGAAGCCAGCGCCGCCCCCGCGATCACATAAAGCGGTGCGCGATGCTCTCCGCCCGATCCCGGCCCCAGACGTTTGCTCAGATGGCCCACTACCTTGGCGCCCTTGGTAACCGGATCCTCTCGAAGAATCTCGATGTCGAATTCGAAGAACTCCCGGTAATCATCCAGTGGGCTGCGCATACCAGCCGCCCCTGGTGCGATCCTGTCCTCGATGAGCTGCCGAAAGGCTTCGGGAACCTCACCCGCCCCACCCAGGAGATCGACCGCGGGTCCATACGATGCGACGTCCTTGACGAACTTCAATAGTGAATCGAGCTGTGGACGAACCAATCTGCGAAAGCGATAACGCTCCCCATTCGAAAACGCCGGGCAAGTCCTCAAAACGGCGTTGAGGCGTTCCATCGTTTCTTCGAGCCAATCGAGGTTGTTGCTCAAGGCAATCGCAACGTCATTCCGAAAGGTCTCCTGAGACGTTCGATATGCCGCGTCCATGTCTGCCCGATGATTCGCGAGTTCAGTTCGATCGAGCCGGTGAAGGAGATCCGCCAGCCACCGACCAGCACTTCTCCAATCGGACGTGGCCTCGACCGGCGCCTGCTCCCGGTAATTCGCGAGGAATGTCCCGAACTCCCCCATGCCTTTCGCCGTCGCAGCATTCATTCTCCTCGTGGCGTTCTCGCTCTGAGCAATGCAGTGTTCGGCCATTTCGGCATGCCGCTCACCAAATCTCTCAAGCAGCGGATCCCACTGACGCATCCAGAAGTCATGGTCATATTCAGAACTGGCGCGCGCTTCGGTGGCTTCGCTTCCGGATCGATCAAGCTTCAATTGAGCGTCGGACTCCAATCGCTCCCTCGTGGTCATCTCGGTGTTGGCCGCTCCGATCTCACGGTGCATCTGGGTGATTTTCGGCCCCAGGGACTGGGCGCGCTCGAACCAATTCCGCTCGTGTTCGCCCAACCCAACATATTCGGGGTCCGCCATGCCCTGCAGCTGCTGGGCCTTTGCATCCGCCTCATCGATCGCCCTTCGCGAGTCCGTCAGCAACCCCAGCAGATGCTTGATGACGATGTCCTCGCTGGCGATCTGCCGCAACACGGATAGCAACTGCTTCAACGAAGCACGCTCACGGTCTAGTCGTGCCAGCTCGGCTTTGTGTCCCTCGATTTCGCGATGGAGTGCGTCTCGCTGTCCAGAACCGCCGGCGCCAATCCGGAATGCTTCCGGCCGCACGAGTCGAAGTCGTTCGATTTCCCCTGCCGAAACGAGCATGCCGTCTTGTGTCAGGGTGCGCCTTCCGTGCGAAAGCGCCTCACTGTCAGTCGCTGCTCGTCGCAAATCCCCGAACTGTCGCCGCAGGTACGCCGTCGCTGCAGGATGATCCCCAGTAATCAACTCGGCAACTGAATCCGTTTCAGCTACCTTGCCGACCGGTTGCCGGCTCTCCATCGCGATCTTTGCCCCGTAGACCGCACGGGGACCGGTAAGCCCCCGGTATGTCTGGAACGCTTCGAGCTCCTCATGCTCGGGCACCAGCAACGCGTCAACGTGACGTCCAAGGTATGCTTCGATCGCAGGTTGCCAGGCAGCGTCCAAAATACGGACAAGATCGCAAACCGGGACGGGATTCAGGCCGCGGTCGCGCAGTTCTGTCAGCAATCGCTGTACTGCCGGATCCAAAGGCGCACGGCCCTCGCGGACACGAGCCATTGCCGACTCGGCATCCTTCAATGCGCTGGTTACCTCTGAGTGACGCCGCTCAATGGCGCTGCCTTGTTTGAATAGCTCGGATACCGCCGTTGCGGCGACTTCAAGGGGCCGCTTGAGGTTTGACTGAATGTCGCCGGCAGTGATGTCGTCTAGCCTCGCCATGAGCGACTCGACGGACTGCGCAGCGGACGTAAGTTCGGTTGAATGCGGCTCCAGCAACGGCGAGCCTGCCGCGTCAGCCAGAGTTCGCCGAATCAGGCTCATCGTGGCGCGCAGTTCCCTACCTTTGTCCTGGCCCGCCTGGCGCGCTGACTGAATTTCGGTTTGCAACGCCCCGTAGTCCTTGTGGGCCACATGCGCTTCGCGAGCTCGTCTGAATTTCGTCGCTTCCGCATTCGCATGCGCAAGCTCCAATTCGAGAACATGCAGCTCGGCATTTTTCCTGGCCAGATTCTCCTGAGCACTGATCCTGGACGCCTGTGCGTTCTCGCATGCCTCGCGATTTTCCTCCACAGTCGCCATCTTCGCGATGGTGGTCCAAGTTTGCGAGCGGCGAGCTTCGGTTTCCGCTTTCTCGAACTCGGCCTCGACCCGGCGGCCATCGGAAATCTTCGCTTCGATTTGCGCAACAAGCTCAGCCAGCCTTCGGAACGAATCCGTCACCTCGCGGAATTTCTTGATGTTCGTGGGGCGCGCCTCAAGTACGTCATTTCGAACAATCTGATCGACGGACTTGTCGAACCTCATGCGTAGAGCGAAACGAAAGGCTCGAACAAAGGCTTCGGTGTGCGGAGTGCTATCGGTACCCCGTAGCGCCAGGAGCGCTGCCTGTATGTAGCGCTGCGAGTCGTTGAACAGTGGATCTTCCCCCGAAACGCGAGCACGTTCGATCAGTTGATGTCGAAAGGTGCTCCATTCACGAGGCCTCTCGACTCCATCGACCGTTTCGAGATGGTCGCCCATGGAGAGTTCGATCTTGGGGAGTATGTAGCGGCCAAGGACGTCATGCCCCTCTCTGTCAGCGGAGGCCTGCAGGCACACTCCCATGGACAGGGGCTCGTTCGTGCGGGAATCCCGCCACACCAGTGTGATGTACGTGGTCGCGTGTTCCCTTACCCGATGCTCATGGCTTTCCCCGTACTGTCCCAGGCAATACGCCCGAAGGGAACGAGTGGTCGCCTGCTCGTCGGCTTGTGCATTCAGTGCAACAAGTCTGCTGTTAGCTCCAAGCATCGCGATCTGCACCGCATCCAGCAACGAACTTTTTCCGCTTCCGTTCGGACCAAAAATGCCGGTGATATCCTCAAGCTGAATGTCTTGGCTTTCGAAGAGGAAAAACTGGACGACTCGAATGTGTTCGAGGTATTTCACGTGGTCCTCCCGTCTTCGCTCCCGAATTGCTCATCATCAGGCTCAGGTTCTCCAGAATCGGTGGGTGCAGAGGACACGGCCCGCCACTCTGCCAGGCGTTGCAGTGCCGTCTCCCCCAGAACATCGACGATCGCGGGACGAATAAGCACAGCGTATGGCTGGGTCGAAGCCGGCTCACCGATGGCGTCTGGAACATGATCATCCGTTCGCTTTGCGATACCCCAGCGCTTCATGATCCTCAACAGCGCTTCGAGCTCCCCCTTCGCGGGCAACTCCCGGCCGGTCATCAGCCGATACTTTTCGTCCAACTCCACCAGGTCGCAGACAACCTCGCTGTCGTCGGTGAATTGACCGATCCGGGCGGATTCGTCGTAGATCGCCCGCAGCACAAGCGCCAGGAGGGTTTGTGCTGCGGAGGCGGTACCGGCCTTGGGATGCCGCGGCAATGCATACACATACCGCTTCTGCCGATTCACCTCTACCGTGACGCCCAGAGGCTCTAACGCACGTTTGAATTCCCGCTCATAGCGCTCGACCATCCAGTAGGCAGTTTTGCTGTGGCGATCGGCGTAATACAGGACCTGTTCGGTAACCAGGCGATAAGCGGTTGCTTCCAGCTCCTGCGGGGTGTGCTGCCCCGTGGATCGCTCGGCAATGTCGTCCCAAAACTGACTCATCGGCGCGGCTCCTTCGCTCCAGCGGCTGCGGGCTGACGCAATTCCACGACAAAGGGTCTGCCTGAAATCCAGGCGCTAGCCGCCTCCTGCTCTTCCCGCATGTCAACCCGAAATCCCCTGGCAAGAGTCAATGCCGAAAGGTATAGGCGTCGGCTGTTCGCATTCATGGCCAGACCTACCGTAGCCAGGGCCTGAAAGCAGCGAACATCCGTCAACGACTGAGGGCTCAGGTTTTCGCTCGTGATCCGCGCCTCACCGTTCAATTGCCTAAGGACATAGGCGGTCAGCTTCGGCGGAGTGACTGATCGAACGTCTCTGGCACGAAGCATGATCCGTGAGCGAGCCAACTGGGCCTCGGAGGGAATATGCCGTCGCAAACTGGAGGGAACCGAAGGTTCCTTGGCTTTGCGGGGTTCGGCAAGGTGCTCGCCGCTCACCATGTCCCCGGGAGGAAACGGATCGCCGAGAATCGGCGTCCTGTTTTCCTTTGCGGACGCAATGGCTCTGCCGACGAGATGATCGACGGGACGAAGGGAGCGCAATCGATAATCGAGAAATGCAAGCGCACGCCGGTTGGCCCGTCGAATCTCCTCGTCGAGGCGATCGAGAAATTCATCGATGCGTCGCAAATCGAAAAGTCGCTGAATATCCTTTTCGAAAAGATGTTCCGCGCGCGCTCGATTCCCCGGGCATCGCTTCGCTTCGTACCAAGCAATCAACCTGGCACGGTGGTCGTCCGACGCGTGCAACTCTTCGACGATCCGCAGAATCTGCGGTCTGCGCGACAGTGGATGTTCCCGTGTGCGCAGTTCCCGATAATCGCCGATGAAAACCTTCTCGATGTAGTCACCGAAGAATTTCTGAACGTACTGCGCCGTCGTCACGTCCTCGCCCAGAGACTCCATGATGTCCCGGATGTTTGTACCGGTGTTTCTAACGTGCTCAAGGAGATTACGCGCCTGCTCCGCGGTTTCGGCGAGGGTGTCACCGTCCGCTCGACCTTCCATGACCTGCTGAATGTTCAATTCGATGGATCGGATCTTCCCCGAAACGAATACCGGTCCGGTTTCGGCAAAGGAGACAAGGAGCGTGAGGAATTGACTCACGGTCGGCCGCATCGCGAGTTTTTTCTCAACGCCGTGGCGCTCCAATCGCATCCAGCCGCTTTCGAGGAGACGGTTGAAAACCGCATTGGCCCGAATGGCAAGCGGCGTGTCTGGCGTAGTGCCGTCCTCGTTCTCCCACGAGTCTTGTGTGACCAGTTCGTCTTCGATGTCCTGCATGACATCGCGGAGTGCTAGTCCATGGCTGGGCGGTAGCGGTGCATCCGGCCCGAATCGCTTTGCATGGAGTCGACAAAGCAGCGCCCAATATCGATGGCGATTCGGCGACGCCAACGGCGCAAACAGCCGATCCGGTAGCCGTTCGAACAGCATCCTGGCTGCGGAGCGGTTGCCGGCACCAAGTTGCACGAGACTCAACTCGGAAACAGCCATGGTCGAACCTCCTCAATGTTGGCCACGGCCAACTGGTAATCCGGCGGCTGCTGGGATTTTGTATCGATGGCCGCCCTCACGTCCTGGATGAAGTAGCCGATCAAAGCTCCCCGGCAGGTATCAACCCGGGCTGCGGTGTTATTGAAGTACTCGAAACGAATTAAAGATTCCTGGTCCGGCGTCAGATCAGGATGAGCGACGAGGCGCACACGCACCTTTGCCATCCACGCTGCATCGTCCTGGTCAACACGTTCAGACGGCGAGTCCAGAAGGGTGGCGTTTTCAATTCGGCCGAGCGCATAGTCTCGAAAGTCCTGATTGGTCGAGCAGAAGGCGCGTGCATGCCAGCGGCGCCCTGCCCTGATCAAGCTATGGGGAGAGATAACCCGCTGGTGAGGGGTTGGCTCCCGCATTGAGCGATAGGTGATCTGAAGCGTGCGACGAGCACGGATCGCCTCGGACATGAGCGCAAAGATTCTCGGAGAGGGAACAGAAAGCTCGGGGAAAGCTGCCCAGATGGTGCGGCTGGGGGACGATTCGGTGATTGCGTGAGGCACGCCAACCAGCGCGAGGTACTGGGAAAGCGAAAGCGCGTCGCTTTGCTTGCGAAGGTCCGCGTTTGGACCTGTGCGATAGGCTTCCAAGGACGCGTGATAGCTCCGCGTCTTGCTGTTCCATTCTGTCCAGTCCGGGTGTTTTTCCCGAAATTCCCGAATCCACTCGCTGGCTCGAACACTGCTGAGGCCAAACAGTTCCCGGAGGCGCGCATTGTTCAGCCGCCCTTCCCAAAGCAGGATGGACGCCAGTAGCGTCAGTCGTTGTTGCTGTATGTCACCTCGAACGATCATACGAAGAACCATAACTTACGAATAAGCATATATTACGATAAGTCGTAATATGTGTGCAAGCGTCTTTGCTCTATCCGATCGATCTCAGACTCCAGAGCCTGAAGTTGCCAAAGTGTCAGAAAGTAGTATAAATTTCTTCCAATCAGGAAATCGCCATGCAGACCCTTGCCAAACAAGTCCTAGAGCACGCCGCCGGGTTACCGGAGGGCACTCCTTTGGTCAGCAAGGAACTGTTGC
>Ga0163147_10001072_pt1 | contig 42359 bp, 65 predicted proteins | sample OliLakLV19MP6G1_FD_148597 | JGI IMG/M metagenome (GOLD analysis project Ga0163147, IMG submission 148597) | Freshwater microbial mat bacterial communities from Lake Vanda, McMurdo Dry Valleys, Antarctica- Oligotrophic Lake LV.19.MP6.G1 | ecosystem: Environmental > Aquatic > Freshwater > Lake >...
AATCGCCGCGAAGCAATGCATCCATTAGATGTTCTGCAAAAATGTCGCGTTCATCCGCCAGCAATTTCTTGCTGATTTCCTGCTCCCACTTCACGGCCCACGGCATGATCGTATCCGTGACGTACTCGATCGCCTGATGCTCGATATTGCTGAACGTAGATCGCAACAGGTGCTGGATCTTGTGCGGCGGCATACGGAACCAACGAGCCACATCTTCGATTTGGAATTGCCGAGTCTCGATAAGCTGGCCGTCGTTCGGTTGCACCGATCCGGCGGCGTTGAATTTCAGTCCCTCTTCCAGAATCGCCAGCTTGTTCGCGTTGTCCGGCCCTGAGTGAACCGTCTCCCACGACTTGCGAAGGTTGCCGCGAGCCTGATCGGATAGCTTGCCGGGGTGTTCGAGCATGCCGCCGAGGTTCATCCCGTTGGCAAAAAACGAAGCGGCGAATTTCTGTGCAGCAAGGGTCAAGCCCAGTGAATCCCGCCCGGTGCTAGCGATCATCAGCCCCACGATGCCGGTGATGCTGAATCCCTTGAGGTGCATCACCTCGTCCGAGGCCAACGTAGTTCTCCCGTCAATGATGTAGACGAGACGCTTATTGCTGTCTCGGTCTACCCGCACGCGCCACGGTTCGAGCGGCCACAGATACGCCGGATCGCCGCCGCGAGTTGTTTCAATCTCCGCGTAACCGCCGCCCCACAGAACCGCCGCCGCCGTTACCGCTTGCCGAAAATCGAAGGCCGTCATTTCAGGATTTGGATTGTCGTGCAGCAGTCGATAAATCGGATGTTCGGGGAACCGTTCTTTCCCGCCGCCTTCGATGCGGCGGTACAACAGCAGCGGCAACTTTGCCAAGTCCTCGGCAATATTCCGCACACAGCCGAACACCGCCGAAGCCGAAAGCGCCGTGATTTCATTGACGTTGACGCCAGCAGATTTTACGCCGCCGCCGAAAAACTCCTGCAGCCACTGCGGAGGATCGGTTACGGAGGCGCGTTGCTCGTCTTTCACGGCGTCCGGGTCAATAGTATTGCTGCAAAATTTCATTAGATAACAGTAATTCCGCGATCTTCGTACACGCTGGGGCCGACAATGGATTTCAAAGCGGGCTGCATGGCGTTCACAAGTGCCGCCATCCCGTCAATCTTGCTCCGGCTCTTTCGTTTATTGAGCGAGTAGTTGCCGTTTTTGTCGATATCGACCACCACATTTGAGGCATGCCAACGCATAACCGGGTGGCCGTTGTGCCACAGCCGCGACGCCTTCAGCAACCGCTCGATTTCTTTCGCCGGCAAATCCTGGCTCATCCAACCCTGGCCGGCGGCGAACACAGTGAATCCATCTTCAATCAGTTCCGTTTCAAGTTGCTGGCCCTGAAACTTCCGGTCGATAACCAACGCCTTGATGTTGAACCGCTGGCCGATCTCGTTCACATCTTTGCGGAGTTCGCGATAGTCAACCACGTTGCCGCTCGTCAACCGGAATAAATCCTGCTTGGCCCACGCCTGATACGGAACCTTATGCTTCCGTTCCAATGCACCGATGTTTTCCGCCGGCAACCAGAACCACGAAAGCAGCTTTGCCCCGCCGTCTGTAGGGAATAACAACACCAGCGCCGTCGTGTCGTCGGTCGCCGATAGGTCAAGGCCCGCGTAACACGGTTGGCCGGCAAGCGACGCCTCGTTAAAATCAGCTTTGCAGTCGTCCCATTGCTGCATCGAAAGCCACGCATCGGCGGCTTGAATCCATTGGTTTAACCGATACCGCCGAAAGCTGTTTTCCTTTGCCGGCGAATCTTTCGCTTCGTTGAAATCCGCACGAAACGCAGCGGGGTCAATCGTTACGCCGTAGCTCGGATTGGACTTCTTCCACGTTGACTCAAGCGACCAGTCATCTTCGTTCGCGGCCTCGGCAATGTAAGCGAAAAACGTCGGGTCGATAACGTCATCGGATAGCACCCGCTTTGCGTACTGATACTGCTCGCCGCAAATCGTTTGCAGGTCGCCGCCGGCGGTCGTGATGCTCAGGTGCAACGGCTGCGTTCTCGCCGCGCCCGCATACCGCAGGCAATCCCATAGCTCCCGGCCCGGCTGCGCGTGAAGCTCGTCGAACAGAATCGCCGAGGCGTTCAGCCCCTCTTGTCTGTGAGCGTCCGCCGACAATGCCCGATACCGCGAACCGCCCGGCCCGGTGAGAATCTTCGTTGACTCGCGAACGAAAACATGAGCCGAAAGTTCCGGCGACGCCTGCACCATCTTCATCGCTTCGCGGTAAATCAGCGAAGCCTGTTCGCGATCCGCCGCCGCCGAATATACTTCCGCCGCCGGCTCGCCATCAGCAATCATCAGGTCGAGACACAGCCCGGCGAGCAGGGTCGTCTTGCCATTCTTTTTCGGCGTGCTGATGTACGCAGTGCGATACCGTCTCATGCCCTCGGCGTTGGCCCATCCGAACAGCGGCAGCACGATGCCTTCGTATTGCCACGGCAAAAGTTCAAACGGTTGTCCGGCCCATCGGCCTGTCGAATGCCGGATGAACCTGCGGAAGAATTCCCGCACTCGCTCCGCACGCTGCACGTCAAGAAAAAAGCCATTCTCAATTGCGGCTTTGTCGTTTTTGGTCACTGGGCAATCTTCATGAATCCGGCCAGGTCATCGCCCGGTTTTGCCGGCTTCAATCCCCCGCCGAGTCGTTGCCGCGTCGCCGGGGTCAATCCAAATTCGGACAGATAACCACGAATCGCCGTGAGCGTTTTCGTTTTGATTTTTACAGCGGGGTGTTCGACGGTCGATCCCTTGTCGTTCACGATTAGAATCCCATCTCGCTTGATCGCGACCTCACTCGCCGCCCATTGAGAATACAATCCGCAATACGCCGCGAGTGCCACGCGGTCGGTTCGCTGCAAAATGTCCTGCGAGTCGAGCAGCAAAACCATGCGATGCCATTCTTCTATCGCGGTCTCATCCAAGTGCGGCGGCGGCGTTCCCGCACCGCCACCGAAATTCGGCTCGGGGCGAACCGCGCGACTGCCTTCTGCGATTTTCATGGCGTTCGGTTTGGGTTTTCGGCCTCTCATGGTTTTGTTTTTTCTCGAATAGGCGACAAATCGATTCAAGGCTTACACGTCGGCTGTAGGGCAAAAGATGCTAGAGAATACATGGCCCCCCGGTGCTTGGCAGCGAGTCGCTCTTAATCGAATTGCACATGAAGCAAGCTGCCTGCGTGTTCTGGTAAGAATGCTCGCCGCCCTTGCTGATCGGGTGAATGTGATCGACCGTTGCCGCTCTTGGCTCAGGCACAGCCCCTGTCATGGGTCGATGACAGATAGCACATTGACCATTCTGCCGAGTTACAAGCCTTCTTATGTTTACATACTCAATATAGTTGACCCTGACCCTCATCTCGCGGCGTCGCTTAGCTATCTTATTTTGGTCTCGGCGAGCAAGCAACGTGCATTTGTCACATCGCCTCTTCTTCCCGCTACTGGAATGCATCCGAAGTATGTTGCATTCCTGGCAACGATAAAATTTCAGTGATGCCGTATTCCCATAACCCAACCCATATCGCATGGTCGCCGATCGCCTAGTCATTCGTGAAAAATTTCGCCGCAGTAACTCAGCGAGGGGCAGTCGTTCCGTAATCTTCCGTTCCGTAATCTTCTTTCCCTTGGCGTTCCTGGTCTTGTAAGCAAAAGCGCATTGCCGAGAGTGGAACGTAACGCGATCAATGCTCTTTGGCATAAACGAGCAACCGCAATTGCGGCACGTCTCCACCTTCCGCCTGCGTCGCGATGATTGCCTACCGCATTCTGTAGAACAGTATTTACTATCGCGTCCGCTGTATTCCGTGCCACACCTATCGCATCGCATCACACCCTTTGGGAATCGGTTGATTGTTGAACACTTGCTCGAACAGACTTGCTTCGGACTACCTACACTACAACCAAACTCAACATCACAAATAACGCAGCGCCTCTTGATTGAAACTACCGGCGTGTATCTAGCAGCACATCTGCAAGCATCGGAACAATAACGCGATGGACTACCACGTCCCTGCCGACGCGGAAAAGATTGTCCGCACTGAATGCAGGCCATGGTTCCTAGCGGCGATCCTCTGCCGCCGTCTTGGTGCTGTGGCACGATTTGCATAACGATCGCAAGTTTGTCGAGTCGTACGATAAGTCGGGTCGATTGCGTCTGCTGAGAACGTGGTCAACTTCCGTTGCAACGATCATTCGTCCGCTTGCAATGCAATCATTGCAAAACGGCTGGTCGGCGAGAATCATCTTTCGGAGCTTGCGCCACGTCGTTGACCAATAGAAATCGCGGCCTTCGGCGTTTCGTTCAGAGTAGGCCCGTCTCTGTCCTCGCTTACGCTCTTCTTGTGAAACGCCTATTGAGAATGTGGGTGCCTTAGTTGGCATCTTCTCCGAGTATCTCAGGCAATGCGTATGTGCCGTCCGTACCCGTGGTGAATTGTATCTCTGTACCGTCGCCGCGAATGCCATAGTAGGTGGCGGATTGCAGCAGCGTCACTTCTAGCAGCCCGGTCGAGGCGTGGCTCGTCGCCGTGAATTCTTTTGAGTTGTAGCTGTTGGCGACGGTGCCTGGCCCGGCGACCATCTTAAACGTGACGACTACACTGCCGAGTACAGTACCGCCGCCAGTGCGCGTTGTGAGGTAGGCGTTGGTTTGACCTGCTGCGGCGGGGGTGATTGTGACGGCACTCATGCTGTAGGTGGCCGTCTCTGTACCGTCTACCACAATGGTCGTGCCGGCATAGGTGTACCCGGCTTTTGTTATTCCGACCGTCCATGTGCCGTCGTTCACATTGAAGGTGGCGATACCGCCGGCGATGGTCGTGGCGGTGTAAGTATCTACGCCGAGCGTAAGGCGAACGATTGCGCCGACGATGACTGTTGCACCGTCGTTTACGGTGATGGTTACTGTTCTTGCGCCGCTGCCGCTTCCGCCCGTAGTCGCCACGGCCCCCGCGGTGGTGTCGATTTCGCCTTGTCCGGTGCCGTCTTTGATCGTCACCTTCGGGAAGCCGGCGGTGTCGGGCGTGGCGTTTGCGGTGCCGCTCCAATATTGGCTATCGACCGGCGGGGTAAGCAGCAGCACAACCGTCTTGTCGATTGCTCCACTGATTTTGAACGTGAGCGTTGTTGCCCCTACTCCCGCGGCAATCGATGCGTTCACGATGCCCGCCTGATACATGCCCGGACAATTCGCCGCGTCTATTTCAATCCACCCGCCGCTTGTGAACGTGCCGAGCGTGGCCGTCGCCATCGTGATAGTAGTTGCCGTCGCCGCGCCTTGGCGGATGTACCGGCCCGTGACGCTGCCGAAGGCGATGCCGGTCTTGCCTTGGCCGGTGGTGCTGTCGCGGATCATCACCTCAATGATTTGCGAGGTCGCGCCGTCGAGTTTGATGTCTTGTGCGCCCATTAGTCATCCACCACGATTACGCTGCCGGCGGGTGCGATTTGATTGCTGCCGATGTCGAATGTTCCGGGTACTGAATTGTTGCCGAAGCTGATACTTGCCCCAGCCGACTTGAGTTGCAATCCACCCACCGACGCTCCATCAATGTCGTAGTCATCCGTGCCGGAATTAACGAACGGGTTGCCGTTCAGTGTGACGGCGTTGGTGACGGTCAATCTTGCTCCGCGTGTCGCCGCCGTTCCGTTTGCTCCGAAGGCGTCGTTGAAAGAAAAGCCGCGGCCCGTCGTGTAATTATTTACGTCGATACCGTAGGTTGTGCATCCGTAGAACAGGTTATTCGTCGAGCTTATCGGTGTGTTGTTCGCACCATAAAACAGCCCCACGCCGCAATAGGCGAAGGTACAGCGAGAGACAACAATCGGGTTATCAAATTGCAGCCCCGCCGTCGTGCATTTGTAAAATAACACGTTTGTTACACCGCCGTTTGATGTTCCGGCTGATCCGAATGTGCCACCCTTGATGATGGAGTCGGATAGCGATTTGTATGCGACGACACTTATCCCAAGATTTCCCGTGCAAACGATGCGATGAAACATCGTACCTTGACTGTTTACGGCACTTCCCCCGCAATTCTTCACGATGACGTTTGTAACTACACCAGAGCTGTTGCCACCAAATGCCACCGTACCCGTTCGCGTCGGATAGTCGCCGTCGATGATGATGCCAGTAACGAATGAAGCATTGGCCGAAATCGTAATGGCCGCCACTGAGTTTGCCCCACACCTTAACGTAGGAGCCGATGCTGTTGGTGCGGTGATGTCGCCGCGGGTCGTGTTGTATCCGATTAAAAACGATGGTACTACGCTGAACGTCAGCCTGCCCGCGGCGACGTTACTTGACGATGAAAGCGTATAAACCGCGTCAAGTGTTGCGTTGTTTTTAAGATAGCAGAGGTTGCCTGCAACCCAAGACCCGAATACCCACCCCGGCGACGCCAGCGCCCCGCCGAGCCGAAACGTACACGCCCCGCCCGTTGCCGATGTCGTGCCGTTGAGCGTGAGCGTGTTTGCCCCGGTGTCCACGCTGGTGACGGTGTAAAATCCGATCGTGCCACCGATGAGGCTGAGGATTTGCACCGCGTTGCCCTTCATCGCGGCGGTGACGGTAGCGGAGGACGTGTGAACCGTGATAACCGTCGCGTTGGCGGTGCTGGTAGCAATCGCGCCATTATCGTGTATCTGATAGGAATCCTGCTGGCTGTAATCGACGCTGCTGCCGTCGGCGGCGGACGCATCGTAGTAGCCGCCATTGGAATCACTTCCGGCGGTTCGAACTTCCCAAACTGCTGTGGTAGAAGCGGCCATTAAAGTGCATCCAAGTTAGTCACCACGTCCACCAGTTCGCCGCTGTTGAGCGACGCCAACACGCGGTCGGCAACGTCCGCCCGGCGGTTGTAGGCATCGGCCAGCGACTGCCGAGCGGTCGATTGTGCCGCGATGCGTTGATTGAGTTGCCGCGCGTCCGCAACGTCATTCGCGACAGGAATAAAATCGAGCGTGCGAACTTCGCCGAGTGCTTTGACGGCCGCCGCTGTCTCTGCCGACATAACGCCGACAGAAGCGAGCTGGTCGATGACGCCGCGTACCTCGGCCAGCCCCACGTCAACGCCCGGCCCGGTGGGGTCGAGCAGGCGCAAGATTTCCGAGCCTTGCAATGCGGTCGCCGCGTCGGAGCTTGCCGACATTGCCCGCAACGCACCGGCCAGCTTCAGGCCTTCGGCAAAGCCAACCGCGGCGTAGATGCTGGTAGTAGTGATGAGTCGGCTGAATAGCGTGACAGCCCCGCCCGCCACAGATGCGGCAATCACGGCGTCGGAACCGACGCGGCCTTGAATCAGGTCGGCGAGTTTTTTGCGTTGTGCGTTTGTCATTTTAACTTCGGGATGAATTGGCCGGGTGCTGGCATTAGATGAGCTTCTTAAACGGCCCACGGGTACACGCGACGAGCCGAGCAACCGCGACTGGATACCCCGCGAAACTTTCGGCGGTGATTGCGATGGATGGACTGTTGCCGCGGGCGTCCTTACTCAAAAATTCTAATCCGTGGGCGGACAGAGTGGCGTCGCCCTTTAGCAGGACGTGGCCGAAGCTGTCGGTGTTGGTTACGTTCACAGATGGGCCGCGATACTTCGCATATGGCTTTCCTTCCGCAGCGTTTGGGTTCAATCTGCCGATGGAAATCGAGCCGCTAATCGTGCTGTCGGCGACTTTGATTGTCCCGTGGCGGAGTTGCAACGCCTCTTTTTTCATTGTGTTGCTGGTGTTGTCGAGCGTCAGGTTTTTTAGCGAGCCGTTTGCACCCATGACCCGTAGGACTGCTTCCCATTCGCTCCCGTGCGGCGCGTCGTAGCCGTCAACGTCAACGCCGTTCAAGTCGCCATTGCCGGCGGTGTACCAATCGCCCAAGTACATTCCATATTTCCAGAGCCGTGCTTCGTGATTCACATTGCGAACCATGCAGCCCGTGCCGAAGTCGCCGTGAACGAGTCCGCCGCGGTCGGTCATGCGTCCGCCGTGGATCTCCACCTTGCCGCCGAAGATGCCGACGAGGGACACCCACCGCGGCACAGCGATTGTCGCGAAGCCCTTGAGGATTAGATGCCCGCCGGGTCGCACGACGAACGCACGTCGGCCCTTGCCCTGGTTCACGCTCGCCAACGCCGTGCAGTCTAGATGTTCGCCGGGCTTGCCGGTGATGACTGTTTTCTTCGTGATGATGTTTTCGCTGGTGATTCTCATACAAATCCATTCGCGTCATACCCCGACAGCCGCAGATGCTCCGTAGCCCCCGCTGGCGTATGTTCATCATCCAAAATTGCCGCGTAGCGTCCGGCGAGCCGCGATGCCACGTCCGCCACCGTGCCGCCCCAGTCAATCTCGTCAACCCAGCGAACCACTTCGCCGGTTTTGTGTGCGGTGAAAGCTAGCGTCTCGCGGTACGCTCTGAATAAGTTGTCCTGCGTGATGCTGTCCCAACTGTACAAATGCGGGTACGCCAGCGTCGGCGCGGGTTCGATGTAGGCTTTGCAACCGTCGCCCAACATCGCACGCACAAGCTCGATCGATTCAGACTCGCGAGAGTTGGGTTGGTAGTCATTCGACCAATCGAATGCGATGCTCATGCCCGCGTTGATGAGCGGCCTTACGCTGTCGGTGATTCTTTGCATGTAGTCGTCGCCGCTGTACGGCCCTTGACGGCTTTGGAAGTTTTTGTCGCCGTGTAGTGTGCCGAGGTAGGCGATAACTTCCACGCCGCTTTCGGTGATAGGACGCCACGCCGTTGCGAAGTCGCGGACGGTTATCAGGTTGGCGTTCTTCGCATGGATCGCTTGGTCAAAGCTGAACCAGCCCACGACGGCACAGAACGGATTGTGCAGCAATATCCGCGGCTTGCCGGCGCTGGCGAGCCAATCGATTTCAGGCTGAATCACCTGCTGAATGAACGCCGGCCAGCCGAGTGCGACCAAGTCCGCCCGCACGCCGTACTTCGTCGGCGGGGTGTTCAAATGCTGGCCACAAATTTGTATCGCGGAAATCATGCGTACACCAGCAATTCCGCCTTCTCCGCGATAGCCTTTTCAATCCGCTGCTTGGCAATCTCGAAATATCCTTTGTCGATTTCAACGCCGATGAACTTCCGACCGGTTCGTACACATGCGACGCCGGTGGTGGCGCTGCCCATGAAGGGGTCGAGGACGGTTTCGCCGTTAACCGTGTATGTGTTGGCAAAATATTCCATTAACTCGGTTGGCTTTTGGGTAGGGTGAACACCGGCCCGTACCTTGCGGAACCGAATAATTGACCGCCGCCTTTTGTGCGTAGCGGTTATCACGTCATCCTTATTCATTGTGTGCGACATACGCGACGAATCGCTAGGGCTTGCCGCTGGCTTGTATCTAATTGGAGTTTTATATTTTTCGCCTTCTGAGTTGTAAAAAGGCGATGAGTCGTAAAACACTACAACATCTTCATGTTGCCGCATGGGTTGGAATCTTGCGTAGTTAAACCCCGCCGGAATTTCTTTGTCCCAAACCCAGCAGTATCGAAAATGATTGCGATTGCTGTTTATCAACAACGTGGTAAAAGGCTGGCTTGCCGTCACCACAATTGCAGCCGACTTTTTTGCCGCGTGCCGGATGCCGCGCCACATCGGCGCAAACGGGACAACCGTGTCCCAGGCACAAGCGGTCGTCCCATACGGCGGGTCGGTAACAACCGCATCCACCCCGCTCAAGTGCGGCAGAATTTCCAGACAATCGCCGCAATACAACTGCACGCTTCCGTCGTCACTCGTCCAGTCGGGTTCCATCATGCGAACTTCTCGTCCAGCATCCTCAAAACCGCCGGCGTGAACATCACCTCGGCGATGAGGCGGTACATGGAAAAGCGGCAGTACATCATGTCAATGTCGCCCCGCGTATGGCCGTCATCACCGCAAAGTGCCCGATAAATTCCGTGCGGAGAAATTGAGCCTTTGCCTTAACCGTCACCCTGACCGCGGGCCGACCGTCCAGCGGCTGCAGCACCACCTGGAACGTCGCGTCGCGTTTGTCGGCCACGATCGACTTCCACGCATCCACAACAATTATTCGATCCGCCGGCGGGATAAGGTCTTGCCAGCTCCAGCCCATTAGTTGTTCACGGGTTGCTCCAACGAGCGTTCGGTAGCCTTGTGACGTTTTTGTCGCGCCGCCGCTCGCGTCGGTTGTGAACGTCAAGATCGTGTTGCCGATTTCGTGCGCCAAGGCCGTCGTGAACACGTCATTTTTCGCCAGATATTTTACTTCGATGGCCGTTGCAACAACCAAGTCTTTGACCGACTGGCCGCCGTTGGCCGATAGCTCGCATTTTACCAGTCGAAGAATCTCGGTCTGTTCCTGCTGCGTGTGCGTCATATTCGCTCGCCACGCATGATGAGTCTTGGCGCGGCGGAACGCCCACAGAATGCAATAGCCAACCGCCGGCGGCCCGCCGAACCAACCAGTGATGAACAGCGTCCAGTCGAGGATTGGCGAGAAGCCGGCGAGCATCACGCCTTGACCGCCTTCACTTTCGCGGTGACGCTCACGCCCTGAGCCGCCTCAAGCTCCTGCCTCTTTTCTAGGTTGTCGGGGATGAACGGTTCGACGGTGTTGACCACGGTGCGGAAAGCACTCTTCCACCGCTGCCCGCGGATGAACAGGTACAGCGACGCGGCTGCGGCGGCGATGCTTACCACCGCCTCGCCGTAGGGAATGACCGCGACGGGTACGTCCACCTCGCCGCCGGGGACAACAATAGTTATCGATGGTTGAGTTGCGGCGCCTTTGAATGCCGTTGCCGCTCGGTCGAGTGCCGCACAACCATTGAGTGCCGCCACCACAGCCGCCAGCATCGCGACAATGCCGATGACGACGATCGCGTAACACAGCCAGCCGGGGAAGATGTTGCGGGGTCGGGTCATGTCAGACTCCAATGAGTTCCATCTGTTCTACGTTCGCCACGCCACAACTTGGACTGAACCACAGAACCTCTTTGTGGCGGTTCGCGGCGTTTCCGGTTTTGGTTTTACTGCTCGCCGAGGAGGTGTACGAACTGCCTGTCGAGTACCGATGCCGCCGCCACGTCTGCGGTATCAGGTGGTCGTGTTCGTCCGAGTATCCGGCCAACACAATCTTGATTCGTGGGTCGTCCTGCCGATCCAGACACCATTGCCGCACCGCGTTCGAGATGTTGTGATCGTCGGTTCGGTACAAGTTCTTGCCGCGAACCGCGCCGAGATACGGCGGGTCAAGAAACACGCCGACGGTCGAGCCGGCACTCATCGCGCCATCAGTGACAACCCTTGCCCAATCCCCGCAGCAGACGCGAACGCGGCGAAGGCGGGCGGCGAGTTCGCCAAGGTACTGTTGTACGCCGCTGATCGAAGTTCGCCTGATACCTTGATCGGGGCCGAGGTGCGGAAGCTGGCGTGTGATACCTCGACCGGCATCGCCAAGGTGCGGACGCTGGCGGCGATCTACCAACTTCCCGTCCACCAAAACGTGCGGCCCTTTGCCGGTGCACCACCCGCCGCCGATCCAACTGCACAAACCCCAGACCCACCAGCCGGCCACCTTCGCATCGTAGAAATCCGGGTCGCCGTGCAGCTTTTCAATTCGATCAACGCCGGTGTTGACCAGCCAGGCGTGCCGTGCGTGCTTGTCGCATTCATTCACGGGCAGATCGCAATGAGCGGCCACCGCGTCCGGGTCGGCTGCCAACGCACGCCAGAAGTTCGCGATAAAACAATCGGCATCATTGACCGTTTCGATGCGTCCCGTGTGTGAATCGGGACGTTCAAGCAGCACGGCGATTGAACCGGCGAACGGCTCGATGTAGTTCGATACGTCGCCCAGCGCGTCCCAGACGATGCTGGCCACGCGACGCTTGCCGCCGAAGTATTGAAACGGTGCCTTCATATTTTTAGGTAAAAGCGTCGGCGGCTATGCGTCACCGCCGACGCCCGGGGAGGGAGAAGCGAAATCTGGCGTTGTAAACTGTTGTAAACGCGGTACTTACGAATAATCTGGAAATCGATCGATTATTCACTTGACAACCGAACGCGACTGGTTACAATGTACTCATGCAATCGAATACCGGTTGCAACCGACGCGGCCCGGACGGACGCGAGCAACCCGGAAACGGGTAGGAGAATCGGATGAATACGACGAAAATCAACCTGAGTGGGACAATCAAGACGACCGCCGCCGGCAGGCGGGTCGTAGACGTGAAATTCAATCGCGCCGTCAACAACTCGGATTACAATATGATCAATAATTCCGAAAATGACGCGGTGCTTTGCGTCGGCGCTCGAGAATTCACTTTTTCTGCATGGGGAAAGGAATTCAAAACCTCTGCCGGCGAATGGAGGATTTATTGTTATGTCGATGAAATTACGCCGGCCATCGATCCTGCCACCTCACGCATCTACTCAGCCTGTGGTCGCAGCGACTGTCGCCGCCGGATCGGCGAATTTTGCTGCGACTGCCATGATGCAGAATAATTTTTTCGCCGTCCAGCTTGTGACGGTGTGGCCGGGGCTTTCGGGGGAACCGTGCTGGACGGTATCCAGCAGCAGCGGCGAGAGCCGCAGGAGATTTACGATGAGCCTCACAATCGAAATCGTTCGCGACCGAATCCAGTTTGAATCGAACGAATCAGCCGAACGCTGGGCGACAGAAATCGAAAAGCTTTCCGGTGCCACAGCGATACTTGGAAAAGGGAATGACCGCAGGAATTTCACGGTATGGGTTTCAACTTCGGAAGGCCCGTTTTTTGTTAAATCGCGCGGACTTGAAATCGAATCCAATCGTCGCGGCAACGAGCCGACGGCTGAAATCATCGCAGCATTTGAGGCAGCGGAAGCTGCTGATACCGCCGGGTGGAAAGCGGTGACGGGGCCAATATTCTGGTTCTCGCCCCGCCGCGATTAACGTCGTTGCGGGGCTTTTCGGGGAACCGAGTCTGCCGGACGCAGACAGCAGCGGCGAGAGCCGCGAGGAGATTCAAATGTATCTGACCGACACCGAACTGATGGACATCGCAGAGAGATTTCAAGCCGGATTTTTGGACAACGACATGCGAAACGGCAAACTCGAAAAAGGCTGGCCGGGCGCGTACCATCCACAGTATCAATCGTATGACATCCACAGCCCGGAAATAGTCGTCCGGCCCGAATTGGATCTGGGCGACACGAGGCGGACCGCCCATACCTATTTCCTGGTCAACCGGGTCACCGGGACGGTGTCATGCCAGTCCTACGACATTTCTGGCGCGCGTGTCTAGATTTCTCTTCCCCCGCTGTCTAGGTTGAGACGACGGCGGGGGTGCTATTGGAGCAGCAACATGATCGTCGATCCAGTCAGTTATCGTCTCGGTTTTGCCGCCGGCGTTCACAGCGTCACCGCGCCGGGGGGCCGTGCGAAGTCGCGCGCGAAGTCGATTGCATGCCGCGCCAACGGCAAGCTGGGCGGGCGTCCGAAGGGCAGCAAGAATACGAAGCCGCGACAGCCCCGTAAACTAGTATCTGTATCCCCTTAGAAACGCGATAGGATATAATATGACCATGGAAAACAAGAATATCACAATTATCAATAACACCGGCAAGGATATTCGCATGTTTCACGCGATGTTTTTGGAAGCGGCAAAAACCGGCAAACCGCTGCATGAATTTATCATTAACATTTTTACCATGCGCGACATTATCCGTACCGACAAGGAGATTCGCGTCGTGGTTGAGTTTGCCTAACCGCGTGGCCGCCGCCGCTAGTCCCCGTCCATCCGCTGCACCGCCAACTCCCCCGCCATCTGCACCCGCGGCCACCCGTCGCGCACGGCGTAGACGTGCCGGCCTGTCTCGGTATTGATGCGTCGCAATCGAAACCCGTCAAGGCTGAGTTGTTCTATCACCTGCTCGACTTCGGCGCCGGTCACCGTTTGACCGGCAGCCCGGCTGAGGTCGTCGGCAACGAGTCGAATCGGCGCGGGGCGGGGCGACACGATGGTCAGGAGTACGCTGGCGAGGTCGGCGGTTAGTTGAGGGGAGAGCATGGGGTTGAACTGGTGACGATTTGTCACCGTTACATCGGAAGGTGACACTGGCTCAACTGGCAATGCCGCCGCCGTCCGGTTCGTTCACGCGAGGGGAGGCTGGGGTTGCGGCGACGGGCGCGGCGGAGCATGTCCGTAACCGAACTGCGGGCCATCCCGAACCGCAGCCCGATTTCGGCGTGAGTCTCGCCGGCCAGGGCCAGGTCGTACACGCGGCGTTGGCGGATAGTCATTTCTTGCTGTGCCACTAAATACGTTACACCGTATGTCGGGTTTGTACGTTATTAGGGTTTTATCGGGGATTTCCCTATGCCGACTCGTCCGCATCCGGCGGCGTCCACCCGCGCCGCGCCGCCGCCTCGCCGATGATTGAATGCGAGCCGGGCAACTGCCGCAGCGACTGCGGGCTGAGCGTGTCCAAGAAGCATTCGTATGACCGACACCCTGTCCTGACATACCCGAACGGCCAAACACGCCGCAGCGTGCGGCACAGGCGGCACAAACACGGTTGCATCGGCGTCGTCGTGGCCGTCGGCGGGTACTCGACAAGCTGCGAATGGAAAATCGTCCGGCTCGGCCCGCCCTGATCCCACGAATACCAGCCGCCCTGCCGCCAATAATCCTCGAACCATACCACGCTACACGTCCGCCCCGTCATCTTCCGTCTCGTCGCCTGACACTCGGCCAGCAGGTCCCGGCGTTGTCGCGACGGCATCGACTTCACCGCCGCTTCACTTTCCAGCATCGCGAGTCGTGCCGCCCACGAGAGGCGGACGCGGGGGAGACGGGTGCCGTCCGCCCCGGTTTTTCGTGGGGGCTTGGGGTAATTCGACCGCGGGGGCGGAGGACGTTTTTCCATTGATTGTTACCCTGACCTGATAAAAACTACGACATGACGCGGTAATTGCAATCTAGCCACCACGCCACAATGCCAACGCGGCCCGCGCCGTTGTGATTTGCTGCGTCCAAACGATTCGGACGGGTCTAATCACCTTTTCGGACTCGGACGCCGCAAATCGGCTCCTACGGGTTCCCGATGTGCAATCCACCACAGCCCCAGACCGACGGCATCCGCAGCGTCCAGCCCGGTATCGCCGGCGGCGGTCAAGCCGATAGCAGCCGCACGGCTCGATTTGTGACGCCCCGCCGTCCAGACGCGGGCTTGAACCATGTTCACCGCGTCCGCCCCCCAGATTTGCCGCGCGGCGTCACGGAAGGCTCGCACGGCCATCCCGTAAATTGCCATGCCCGCACCGATACCGCCCAGCCGCCGGGCCACCTTGCCGTCGGTGTCCTCGACAACCACGCAATCAATCCCCGCGTGCTCGTCGCGGAACGCCAGCAGTTCGGCCACCATCGTGTCAATTCTCGCGTGCGGCTCGTCCTTTGCCCGCCGAGGCTTGAGGAGGCCGTGCTCGATGAGCCGGCCATCGTCGGCGAGAATCGCGTATCCGGTTCGGGTGGATGATGGATCGATCGCAAGTATCACGGCGTCGGCCCTGCCCATTCGGTTACCCGCTGGTAGTCACCTTCCCACGCGAGCGGGATTTCACCGCACGGCCCGAATTTGTTTTTCAACACGATGGCCAGCATCTGCCCGTCACGGCTTGGGTCGTTCCGTTGCTGGCGATTCCAGTCCTCGCGGAAAACGCCGATGATGAGGTCGCCGTCCTGCTCGAGCGCCCCGCTGTCCCTCGCGTCGCGAAGCTGCGGCTTGGATGCGTAGTCGTCGCGGGATTGTCCGCGGTTGAGTTGGCAGCAACCGACGATCGCGATGCCCAGCCGCTTGCCGACCGACTTCACCGCCCCGCTGATTTTCGTAACCTCCGCTGTGCGGTTCGCGTGAGCGGGGGTTTCGCCGTCGATAATGTGAAGATGATCCACGAACACCACACGGCAACCGTGCCGCTGGACGAGCAGCGTCACGCACGATTCGACTTCGCTCATCTTCACCGGGGTATCGGCGATGTGGATCGGCCATTTGTACAGCCGATCGATCCCGGCCATTGCCGCGGTTAGGTCATCGGCGGCGAGTTTGCCGTGCTGGATCTTCCACGACTGAATATTTGCCACGCCACTAATCGCGTTCGTGGCAATCTTGCGGGCGTTTTCTTCGATGCTCACGATGCCGATCGGCGTACCGGCCTCGGCGAGCCGCAGCGCCATGGCCTTTGCCAATGCGGATTTGCCCATGCCCGGCCTGCCCCAGATTTGAGTGAATCCGCCAAGTGGCAATCCGCCGATGCAGTCATCCAATTCTGTGAAGCCGGTCTGGATCAACGCCGGCTGCTTGCCGCTGGTCGCTTCCTCGTACCAGTCCATCGCGACTTCGCCGAGCCGCCGGATGGCTTGCGTCGCGCCGCTTGAGGCGAGCCGTGCAAACTTCGCGGCGTAGACGTTTGCGATGCTGGGATAGTCCGCCCCGTGCGGCGCGTAGGCGTCGCGAAGAGCGTCGGTTGCAAGCCGGATGACAGACCGCCCGACGGCCTTCTCGCGGACGATTCGCGCGTAGTGCGTCGCGTGTGCCGCCGACGGCGTCGAGTTCATCAACGTGCCGAGATAGGCAACACCGCCAACCTCGTCGAGCTTCCCCGCCTGCTTGAGGCCGTCCACAATCGATACGGCGTCGATCGGCACACCGCGGCGGCGAATGTCGAGCAGCTGATCGAATATCGTGGCGTGGTCGTCGCGGTAAAAATGATCTCGCCTGACCGTCGCGGAAATCTCGGCCCACATCGCGGCGTTGTTGCCGTCGAGCATCAGCGAACCGAGCAGGCACGCCTCGGCCTCGATCGACTGCGGCGGTAGTTTTTCGGGTAGTGCGGTCATGATGAGTAAATCCTGGCACGGTCAAGGGGTTTGGAATAGCCGTTGCACTTGGCAGCAAGAAACTTCGGCAAGTCGCCGTTGAGCTTCGTAAGCGGATGGCCTTCGTAGAATTTGTCGTTGCTGGTCAGATACCGATCCACCACGGCCTTCGCTTCGATGATGTTGCGGCCGCAGCTTTCGAGGATCGATTTCACGGCGGCGGCGTCTTTTGTTTTGAACGGATACTTGTGGCCGTGGATGACTTGCCACGATTCTGTGAAGTGTTCGATGAGGGATTGATGGTCACCGGTCGGCGCCCGTGACGGCTTGCGAGTTTTTAAACCCACCGGCGAACCCGCGACAGCGGGAACTCCTTCTGCCTTTGCTTCTGCTTCTGCTTCTGCTTCTGCGTTTGTATCTGCGTCTGCGTCTGCTATGTACCGGTCATGCGTTACTGTACCGTCACGCACCGTTACTATTGCGCTACGTTTTGTAACGGTGTCGGCATTGCGTTTTAGCCTGTCGCGGTATCTTTTTTGTCTCTCGGCATTAGAAATCACGGCCTCATCTTTCGATGCCATGTCCCTATATTTGCGGTGGTTGAGCAGATGCCAGCCGCCGGGGATTTCTTCGATCCTGCGGCCCTCGTCGTCTGGCGTTCTTGAAAACTTGTCGGGCGACAGCAAACATTGGATTGCCGCAATGCAGTCGTCGATCGGCACGGAAGCAACACGGGCAAGTCCGGGGATACTGGCCTGCACCTCGCCGTTCTTGTCGGCAATGGCGAGTAGGGTTATCCAGATAATGCGGGTTGCGTTTGACTCGCCCCAGATAGTTGAAGTCACGATCGAAGAAAATAGCTTTGTGTATCCGTTTGCCACGTTGCACCTTGATTTCAACAACCGCCCAAACCGCAGCAGCAGGCCAATGGAAGAGCGACCGACCGTTAGGCTCGTACTGCTGCGGGCTGGGAGATTGTTGTAAGAAGTTCCATGTCGGTCGCTACCGCCATCCTAATTCATTGCTTGCCTTAATCAATCCCGCGACTCAATCCCGCGCATCAAACCGCCGGCGTCACGGCGGTTCTAGCTAACTTCATGCAGTACTCATTAACCGCTTGTGTATCCGTTCATTTTTGTCGTCCCTGACCTGAGTTGAATTGACTACGACGTAACGACGATGTCCTTAACGAATTCGGCAAGAGCCTGCTGCCTAATTGATTCGGTGAGCGGCAACTGTTCTTGAGTGACCGTATTTTCGCGATGGAATGTTCGGTTGTAGTCCCTAACGGTTCTCCAATAATGCCTTTTAGACTTCCTTTCGCGATGGCTAAAATAACTAACGGCCAGGGTTTTTCTGTCACCAAGAAAACAGAATTGCCAAATTTCCTGTTCAAGATCATTGATGTTGTTGGTGATTTCGATATTTGCCATACCTACTCCGTTCTGAGTTGATTTGTTTCAATCCCGCGGCACAACCCCGCGTCGGTACACCAATCTGGCGTAGTCGTCCGTGAATCCGATGTACGTCCGCTTCCCGCCGACCCGCTTCCGCGCCGGTCGCTTCCGTTTGCCGACCGTCTGATCCATCTGCCCGTCCTGCGGAAATTCCTGGTGCGGGAAAACGCCGTCGGGGGAGGCGCCGCCGGTGGGCATGCTTAGGATTCGCTGAATGATGGTCATGTTGAGACTCCAAAAAGCATTTGTTCCGGCGCGGCTGTAATGCAAGCTGGCGATAGCCACAGTCTTTCGCGTCCTTTGTTGGCGCGGCCAGTTGATTCGTCGTCGTCTGATTGCAGCCCGTAACCGCCAGTCGCTTCCCATTCTTCCACACGCCAATCGTCGGGCATCTGATGTTCGTCCTGATACCCAGCCAAAACTATTCTCATTAACGGGTTGCGGCCTTGCTCGATTGCCCATTCGCGGGCTGCGTGGGCCACTTGATCGCAGTCGTTGGCGTACAGCCCTTTCGTGCGTGTCGCGGTGTCGGCGTAGGGCGGGTCGAGAAAAACGCCGGTGATGCCGTGTAGAAAAGTGACCGACGGGCCGCAGACGCGAGACCAGTCGCCGCAACAGACGCGGACGTTGCGAAGTCGGTCGGAGAAGCCTTGCAAATATGACCTGAGCCATTCCGCCCGCTCCGCGCATTCGCTGCTACCGGTCGGCACTTTGCCGGTGTCGCCCAAGTGCGGCAGTTGCCGGTTGACGCCTTGGCCGGGGTTGCCCAAGTGCGGCCGTTGTCGGTTTACGCGGCCGGGGTTGCCCAATACCATTACCCCATCAACCGATTGCCACGGCCCTTTCCCGCTGCACCAGCCCGAACCGATCCAGCAGCATTGACCCCAGACCCACCAGCCCGCCGCCTTCGTGTCGTAAAAATCCGGGTCGCCCATAAGCCGTTCGGTGATGCGCGGCTTCTCGCCAAGCAACCACAGATGTCGGGCATGAAGATCGGCCTCATTGACTGGGTTATCCGCAGCTTCGGCCACAGCGTCGGGAGCGTGCTGCATTGCACGCCAGAAGTTTGCGAGCAGTCCGTCCGCGTCGTTCACGGTTTCGATATGGCCCGCGCCGCCGGGGCGTAGCAGCAGCACGGCAAGCGAACCGGCGAACGGTTCAACATAATTCGGCACGTCGCCAATCGCTGCCCAGACACGATCGGCCACGGAAGATTTCCCGCCGAACCACGGGAACGGCGGTTTGTAGGTGTTGTGTCGGCTCATACTTCCACCTCTTCCAGCGCCGGCATAATCTGTGAGTGATACCAATGCTCGGCCTTTTGCTTGCCGTCGGCGAGCGAGTCGCATTGGCTCGTGGCTCCTTCGTCGCTGCACGACCACGACCAGAACCATTTTGAGTTAAGCGGATCAACCGAAAACTTACCGAGGTACGACTCCGCTTCGCTTTCCATCCCGTTTTTTTTGTCGTTCCACACGAGCGGGCGTATTCGGTACGTCACTTCCCACCTCCCGCGTAACTCGGCCCGTTAATCAACAGCACTTCTGGCGCGACGGTGGTGTTGTTCGCGTCGCGTCTGCCCTGCGACACGAGCGACTTTGTCATCGCGCAATCAACTACCGTCCAGCCGGGGTACATCGCGGCAAGGTCGGGGTGGGCGTAGTAACTCACCACCACCCGCGTCTTTTGAAATCGGTTCAATGCTTCGGCGAGCCGGCGATGAGCCAGCCAATCAAAATCGTGTAGATACTTTGCGCCCTTCACCAGGTACGGCGGATCGGCGTAGATGACGACGCCGGCGGCATCTTCAATCAAACCACACAATGACAGGCCGTCGGTCGATAGGATGTTTGCATTGCGCATCCGCCTGCGCCACGCCGGAATTGATGCAACAGCGGAGTCGAATCGCTTGGCAGAATGTCCGCCATTTTTCGTGTACCGAACCGAGTATCCAAAGTTGTACCCCTTCGTTCCGGCAACCCCGTTGCGGCCAATCCACATTGCCGCAAACCAACTCACGGCGCGGTCTACATCGCAATGTCCAATTTGACTCGTGTCCAAACTAACAACGTGGTGAATCGGCTTGTCGCGAAGCTCGTCTGCGATTTCCTGGTGAAGTTGCTGGCTCATTAGCACTCGCCGGAGCCGTCGATAGAACATTGCGCCAGCAATCGGATGCCGAATTGTTCTCGCTACGTTTATCAGGTCGCCGTGCAAATCATTAACCGTCTCCATGCTCGCCGGCGGCTTGGCAAGCAGTACCGCCATCGACCCACAGAACGGCTCCCAATATGCGCGATGCTCGCCAAGTTCGGCGATGATGGTCGGGGCGAGTGTGCGCTTGCCGCCAAACCACGGCGCGATTGCCTTTATGGGCATGGTTGCCATGTGAGATACGCAGTCGCCCAAAACAACGCGAAATTCATCGGATGGATTTAATAACACTGTTTTTTGTGTGTCTGTAAGCATGTGCTTGTCCTGTATAGACTTATAAAAATTCTATTATTATTGCTATTTTGTTCTTGACTATGCTATTCAATACGATAGTATATGAGTATGAAAGCAACCAACAAAGTCAATCGCGGCGCTTCGATCCAGAATGCTTACGGGCTTCGTTATCCGGTTTATATTTTCCAAAGCGAAACCTTGGCGTTTCAGGCTACCGATCACTGTCATAAGCCCATGCGAGTCATGCTTGGAGATGCCCCCCAGTTCTGGGTTGTTTGCCCCCGCGATGCGGCAGTATTGGAAGCCGCTGGATACGAGCATGCTTTGAGGTAATCTATGATCCGCGAAGCAATCCAAAAGGAATTGGAACGGAAGGGATGGACTCATTACCGACTCGTAAAAGAGGCCGGCGTTAGTCCTGATCCCGTTTACAAATACCTTGCCGGCGAAAGGGAATGCACGACTGCGACCCTTGAGCCAGTTCTTAAGATTCTGGGTCTTATTATAAAACACAAGACGTCTCCTTGAATATCCTTTCCTGCTCAGCGGTTTCTTCGTCGATCCGCTTTGCGCCTCCTATTGCGTTCGCCCCACCCCAGTAAAACCCCGTGCGTCCGATGCTGAGCCAATGCCAGATTGCACTCTTCGTACACTCGAACGCAGCCGCCGCGTCGCCGGCGTTCGTGAACGTGCCGCGGGGCGTGACGATTTTTCGACTACATCGCCACGGGGTGAACTGCTTCGGGCGGCGCCGCTGGTGGCTGGCGGTGACGCGGCTGAGTTGGCCGAGGCAGGTGGTGATTTTTTGGGCGGTGGTCATGCTGCACCGCCTTCATAAATAACTACCGTTGATTCCGTTTCGTGAACGTCGATACGCCAGAGCGATGCTCTTTCATTAGCAAATCGGATAGCAGGAGCAACGCGACACCAAATCCATTCGGCAAGATTTTCAGCCGTTGACGGCGTGATGAACTCGTTCAGATTTCTGTGGTCTAGCACGTCTACAACCAGCCCACGGACAATCTTCCCGATTTCGGCATAGTCCATTACCCATGCCATATCGGGATCGCACAAACCGCGAACATAGACGACGATCCGATAGCTGTGCCCATGCGTCCGACCGCAAGGGTGTTCTGCTGGCAAATGATCCAAGCTATGCGCCGCCTCAAAACGGAAATCTTTTGCGACAATCACGGTGTCTCCAGTTCTGTGAAAAGTGTTTTTCGTCTTAAGTTTTTTCGCTGCTCGCTGTATCTGGCAATTCCCGAACCGTCGATACTGTCAACGCCGTTTGCCTCGCACCAGTCATGTCTCATCCATCCGTTGACTCGCCCAACATGCACCCATTTTCCTAACCACTTGGCGGATCGGATGATGTCGGCTGATGCCTGCGATTGTTTAAAACGGTCTGTCCCGCCGACAAAAATCGCGTCAAGTTTTGCCCACGGGATCGTCATATCTTCCATGCCGTCTTGAACAACCAAGGCTCTACGCCATCCCCGCACCACCCAATAAAACTCGCCGAATAATTCCAGCGTGCGGCGAGCATTCCCTACAACGTCAGGCAGAGTCACGAACAGGCATCTGTTCCGCTGCGAATAATGCCGGTCGATAAGATTCTTCCACAGCTGCGGCTCCGCCCGTTTGTATCCGCCGTTGTCGATCGCGAAGCGACTCGCACCAAAATCTGCCCGTCGCGAAAGCGGGGTCATGAGTTGCCCAACTTCTTGGCGATTGCACCCGATTTCGGTGTGAGCCGATTCAAACTGATCGCGATTTGAATCAAGCAAATAAAACAACATTTCATTGACCTTCGCTGTTCAACATCGCCTCAAGCTCCGCAACCCGGCGGTGAAGTACGCAAGCCGTCCGCTCACAATACAGATGACAACTGTGAACGCCGGCGCGTTCGGCTTCGAGGGCTTCGTGTAGGGCTTTTATCGCGTCGGCAGCTTCGATTAGCAGTTGGGCGGCTTGTCGCTTCTTAATGTGCGGCGATAGCCATTGCAGATGTTTTCTGATTTTGTGTTCAAGTTCGTTCACTTCCCACCCCCTTCGGCCCGTGTCGCCGCGAGTTTGTTATTCATGGGTTGCTCCGTGTAAGTTTGAATGCGCCGACCAAGCCATTCGATAACTGGCACCGCCATGCTGTTGCCGAGGCTGCGATACCTTGGCGTGTCGGCGGCTCCTTCAATGGCGGTAAAATTGTCGGGGAAGCCCTGTAGTCGCTCGCACTCAACCGGCGTTAATCGACGAACGCCGAAGGCATCAACGGCAACCGTAGTGCTGCTGTTCTCTTGTGCGCCGGGTGGGCGAGTTCGCACGCTCCCAGCAATGTCGGTTTGGCTTGTGTCTCTGGCCGTCTTATTGGTTCCGTGAATCGTGAACACCGCCGGTGTATGTGAGATAGAAATCGTCGGCGAAGGATCGCCATCCTTTCCGATGCCAGTTCCCGGCGCGCCACCTGATGAACCCTCGCGGCGATTGTTCGTCATGCGATCGCCACGGCTAGTTTGCCGCATATCAATCGGAATGATCGGCGTGCCCCGCCCTGTGCCGTCCTCACCCGCGTCGCATCCTTCGGCTTTCAGGGCGTGCGTGATATACGGTGGATCGTTCATAGAATTTAACGCCAAGGCGATGTCAGTTGTAAATGCGGCGTTACCCTGTCCAGACGTGGCAAAAACCGGAACGAAGTTCGGGCAATTAGCGTTAACGTGCTGGTCTTCTAAACCCCATTTCTGTGCCATTGCAGCATCAAGAGTTGACGCAATTTCAGCAGGCCAAGGTTCGATAATTATGGGGTCTTGTCCGCGTGATTCTCCGGCCCGGCTTGTACCTCTGCCGCTTGCGGACAAGGCAGCGACGATGTTGACATCATCTTCTCGCCTTCGTCCGGCGTATCCGCCCTTACCACTGCTTTCAGCGCCGCGTGTAAGGCTGGCGGCAACTCTTTCCTCCGCCGTGCGGCGCGGCGGAGTATTCCGGCGCAGGCCCGCTGACTCAAAAAGTATTTGTGCGGGATCGGCCCCACTTGCAGGGCATCGGACAACGAACACACGACGGCGGCGTTGGGCGAGTCCGAAATATTGAGCATCCAAAATTCGCCAAGCCGCAACGCCTTCGGCTCCAACAACCAAACCCGCGCTTGTCCACTTTCCATCTGGCGACACCAGCGGTTCAACTTCCCCGACCAACCCCGCAAGGAAACACCCGAAGGCGTTGGATTTGTCGGATAAAACGCCGGGGACGTTTTCCCAGAGAACGATTTGCGGCCCAACGCCAGCTTGTTCGGCGGCGGCAAGCAGTCGAACAAACACAAGGGTAAGATTTCCTCGCTAATCCGTGAGTCCCTTCCGTAGTCCGGCTACGCTGAATGCCTGGCACGGCGTTCCGGCGCACCAAACGTCAACCACGGGGAGATTCCCGCCGATGATATTGGTCATGTCGCCCAAGTTGTTATCAGTGAATCGAGCAGCGCGGACGCGATTACAAAACGAATCGACCTCGCAGGAAAACACGGATCGCCAGCCGAGTTTGCCCCATGCCACTTCCGGCGCGCCGATGCCGCTACAGAATGTGCCGAATGTGATGCTCACTTCCCATTCCCTTCCGCCCGTTCCGCCACCGTGAATTGAATCCGCTGGCGGTTGTTGATTTTGTAGAGGCTGGCCATTGTGTTCCTTCAGTTGTCGTTTCGTCGCGTCCATCACGGCACCTCCGGCAAATCCACGTCCTCGCCCGCCGATTCAGTTTTCACCGTCGCCTGAATTATGGCGAGCGACTTTTCGCATTCCTTCAATGAGGCAATCATCGAACGAATAGCAGATAGGCCGACGCTAAATCGAGTCTCGGTAATCACGCGAGCTTTGGAAAATGCACCGATATGGTCGCAGCTCCATTTCGGCTCCGACAACAGGACAATCAATTCAGCCCGTGCCGACGTTGGCGAACAATCGATGTCGTGGACTAGGGAAAAATTCATCGACATTCCAGCTATTTCTTTCATCACATCACCTCCCGCAAAATCCCGATCAGCACCATCAACCCGAACGCACACGCACACAGCCGGGGGTATGTCGTCATGCCAACCTTCCCGCTCGCCACCACGTCTCGCCGTTGTCGGTGGAGTATTCACATGTCGTCAATAGAAGTCCGTAAGACATTTCATATCCACGCAAAAAAACCATCGTTACGCCATAGCGAATGATTTCCAAAAAATCGCCGTCGGCCCATTCGCTTTTGCCCCCCGCGCCCCGCCACAGCGCCCCCTTCGGAATTGTCTGTTGGTCGAACGCCACCAACTCCGCGGCGGGCGGGGTGTTGCGGATGTCGCAGTTGAGATGGTCGAACGTCACCGCAACATCCGCGAACGCAAGACCGCATACCACTACGGCACGTCCGCTGCTAAAAAGATGTATCACGGTCGCATCGAGCCAACACCCGGCGTAATGCACTTGCACCGGCTTCGAAAAATTTGTCACGTTCATTCTCCTTAAAAGTTCCCCGGCTTCAGCGACCGGGGTTTTGAAAAGCGGGCATATACACCGGCCCGGTTACGGCCACCCGCTCTACGCTGCCGCCGTTCCATGCGGCGAAAATCACAACTTGAACAACTTCACATTTTGCACCTCCTATCTAAAGACGTTCGGTTATCTACGCCCGCAAGCCCGCGCCGCAATTAAGCAGTCGCGGGCCAATCAAGTTTCAAAATTCCCGACGACGACGTGTTCACTCGCCGCCGCCGGGGGCCGGGCACGCGCCCGGTTGTTTGTTCAAGTATCGATTCCAAACTTCCGTCAGGTCGCTCCGCTTATGTTTCGCCGTCCTGTGAGCGGCGGTTATCTTCCGATGACAACTTTTGCACACCGGCTCCAATTCAAACAACGGCGTGTCGAACGCGAGCTTGTATCCGTCCTTCGTGTGATGACATTCGACCGCCGCTCCGTTGCACCCGTCCATCTGTGCCGTACATATCTGTCCCTTCCACGCGAACACCGCCGCTCGCTTTGCCCGCCAGTGGGCCGACTTCAGGTAGGGGGCGTACTGCTCAAAAAACTGCTCGCGAAACTTTGCCATCCGTGGCCCTCGTTCAAACCTTGTCGCCATAGCCTGGGTGCTGGTGTTTCATGTGCTTGCACAAGTTCGCAAACGATCGCCTACAGCACGGGCAGACCCCATTCTTAATTCGATTCCGAAACCGCGTGTGCAAGCCACGCGCGGCGGAAAGTTGGCGGGCGACTTGTTCTGCTCGCTGTTGATTTCGTTTGCTTACTTCTTGCTCGGAGGCGATCTGCCTGCGTAGTTTTGATTCTTTGGTTTCGCCATTGAAAACTAGACTATGCCCGGCAGGACAGAAGAAACTCTCGTGCGTGTCCTGCAACTTTTCCAAGTAGGATGAAGGCATTGCGAATCGCATCCCGCATGTTGCACAGGTGGTAATTTTCAGCGTCGAAGTGAAGTCGGTCAGTGCATTCATAGTGGTTTCCACTCAATTCAAAAGCCTCATTCAAACCCCGCCGCCGACTTTCGCCGACGACGGGGGAGGGGAGAAGGAGAATCATTAGAATGGAATATCATCCGGGTCAGACCCTGCTTCGTCGCCGCCAAGTACCGCGTCCGCCGGGTTCCTGAATCCGTTCTTGGTCAGTTCGTTCCACTCTGCCGTCGCGAGATGTTCCGGGGCTTTCCCGAACACGTTCCCACAGATGAGGCGGATCTCAATTGCCACCGCCTGGGCATTGCCGGCGTCGGGAAACAGCCTCATATACTCATGCCATGCCCGCGTCTTAGCGGTCTTGAGCGGGTCGAGCGGGCCGGGGCCGGGCAGATTGTTGATCGGCGTGACGGGAGCAGCAGCACCGGGCGGGCGGAGGCGGACGCGGATCGCCAGCGTCGTCTTGCCGCCAAACTCGACTTCGGTTTCGTATAGCACGATCCGCTTGCCGAGCCATTCGTCCGTCTCGTCGCCGTAAATGTCGCTGATGGTGTTCGCGTTCGTCTTGTTGCACACCAGCGACTTATCCAGTTCGCGGAAGCCGATGATGAGCTTCATATCCTTTCCCTTCTTGTCATCGTCAAATTCCTTTGCCTCGACAGATTTGATCGTCACCGATACGTCCTGTCGGTTGAGGTCGGCATGGGTCAAATAAGTGGACGTAAAAACTTCTCCCAGTTTCATAACTTTCCCTTCGCGGTTTTACCGCACAAAACGGTCATCGAATGACAGCAGCGAATCCTTTTTCACTGGCTTGCCATCCTTTAATTCTTCCTCTTGAGTCGTTTCAAAAAGCACGTCAAACAGTTCGGGACTCCCCAGTTCATCCAGCCGCTTCCGCGACTCGCCGTGTTTGAACGCCCCGGACGACAGCACATCCCGCAGCAGGTCTACGCCGCCAAGCTCCAACATCGTCTTGGCCGTCTCGCCCAAGTCGCGGCACTTAACCGCCTTCTTGCTGCCGACGTAATACCGAACCGGGCCGATGGTTAGGTCGCCATTGGCCTTGATAAATTCAATCATTGCCGCGCCCAGCTTGGCCTTCATCGAACGCCCAAACTCGATCCACGCGTTCACCCGATCCAGCACCGCGGCGGCTCGCGCGGCGTCCGTACCGTCGGCCAGTTCTGCAATCTCAAGCTCGATTGATTGAACCGTCTCGGCTAGCTCGTTCATTGTTCGCTCCCGTAAAAACTTCACTGCTTTGCACCACAACTCCAAACGTCTCGGCCAGGTACTGAATAACCTTTTCGAGATACTCGCTAAATTCGTCGATCGTCAGACTCGTTGTCGAGCGGGTCACTTCGCCGATGACTTCTCCCGTGCCGGGGTCAACAACCGACTGTCGCAAAAACTTCCACTTGAGCATTTCGTGACAATCATCATCCGTCACCGTCGCGCCTTGGCCGCGCAGGTAATCGCCGAGCGGTGCAACCAGTGCCGGAAAGTAGTACCGCCGCTGGCGGTCGCTGTGCCGCTTCCGATACTTCACGATCTCGATCCGGTGCATCCCCTGAAGGTCGCGCACCATCGCCAGCAGAGATTGCTTCTCTCGCGGGGCCGACATATCCGCTACCAGTTCCATCGTCGCTCCGTTCGTCTTGTTGCCACGCCGCCCGTAGCGTGCGATTCAGCCGCGCGACCCACGCCGGATGCCGCCTCGTCCAGAATTGATTGATGCCGCGGTCGCTCATCGCATCACCCCGTGAACGTCGCCGCCGCACGGGTCGAGTTGGTTCAACACTTCGGCCCGCCGCAGCGTCAACTTGTCGAGTTTTTGCAAGATGCGATGCCGGATAACCGCGCCTCGTTTTGTCTCGGCCTTAATCTTGTCGTTCACTTCCTGAATGCCTCGGTTGAGCAGGCGAAGCTCCTCGGCCCGCTGGATGACGTTCGTCAAGTTTTGTTTGCTGGTGGTCATTGTGCTTTTCCCTTCAATCACGTTGGTCGTGTTCACCGGTCGTCGCTGCAATCGGTTTTGCACAGCCCCGCCGAAGTACGTTCGTCAAGTTTTGTTTGCTGGTGGTCATTATTTCTCATGCCCAAGCACCCCCACTCAAGGGGAAATCAGCCATGTATTTCTCAGACCGGGGATTCTTGCGCCGCCATTCAACAAACCGGCGCAGGGAATCCGCCACCACCTTGCGCCCCGAATTACGAGAAAGGGGCTTCTTGTTCCATACAGCGCAAAAACGATGTGCCACAAACAACAACTCTGCCGCCTCCTCAGCAATTCCAAAAAATCCTGCCACTCGCTGATTCAGGGAAATGCGCAAGTTCCTTGTGTAGTGGACGGGCTTTTTCTCAAGCACGGGATCCCCGTCAATCCAACCCCAAGATCGGGGAAACAGAATGGGGAGTTCTCCGATCGCGCACCCGTGCGTACCACATCCATGCGGCACTTGCCGAGGGTATTTTTTGTACAGCATGGCATTAACTACCCCGAAGTCGAACACCTGATGTCCAAGTTTGCCTGACTCAAGATGATCCGCCAGCTTGAGTAACCGTGCAGTGTCCATGATGAGATACTCCTTTTAAAAACCATTACCTTTCTGAATCTCGTTCGCGTTCACCGGTCGTCGTTGCAGTCCGTCTCGCACAGCCCCGTCAACTCCCGCTGGTGTGCCAATTCCAGCACCGCGTCGGTTTGGCTCTTGCCGGAATCGACGAGGTAGTTGAGCAGACGCGCGCCAATCGCCGCGGTGAGTCGCACCATGTTCCTCTCGTCGTCGCTGCGAAGTGCGAAGAACGCCCGGATGTCCACCAGCGACGCAGCAATCGTTTCCTCGCCGACGTTCCGCAGAAATTCCTTTTGTGCCGGGCCGTCCACTTCCAGCCAGTCGAGGAAATAATCGCCGGTGTCGTGCTGGTCTATGTTGTAGTCCGCTCTCGTTTCTTTCGTTGCCATCGCTTGCTCCTTTGCCGTAAGTCTATCAGTCCCAACCACTTCCCCGCCGGGGTGTCCCTAACCCTCATCCGTGGGCGGCGGGGGAGGGTTACTTGGTTTTGCTGCTCGCCGCCAGCCCCGCAACGATCAGCTCCCGCGCCGTCGCGGCCAGTGACCATCGGCGTCGCAAGGCCATTAGCTTGAGCCGTTGATGAAGTTCGGGCCGTAAATTGATATTGACGTTCTGCCAGCCGGCGTTTTTCGGTTCCTTTTGCATATCGAGGGAACTTATACCGCAGCATTTTCGATTGTCAATTACTAAAATGCAACAATTAAATAAAATAATTGGGCGCGTAAAAAAGCCGCCGAACTTGCGGCGGCGAAACGTCCGGCGGTACGGGCATCGTCGATGTCATGGCGTCGGCGCCGAAGCGGGGGTGAGTGTGTACGGGTACAGCGCGTTCCACTCATCCCGCCGATCCGCGCAGCCGCACGGCACGCCGAGCGTTGCTAAGACGGCTTTGAACGCAACACCGACCCGACCAAGCTCGCGTTCGATGGTGCTGCCGACGCCGATGTCGGCGGGTAGCGATTTCAGGGCCACTGCCTTCGCCCAACTCGGCCAGACGGATCGGGGAATCGACTTAATGCTTCCGATCTCAAACGGATAATCTGGTTGATTTGGGGCGGATGGTGTGCCGAGATAATTTTGTACCGTTTTTTCCGGCCGCTCAGCCGAGCCATACCGCGGGCCGTCAGGATGCGGGCAAAACTGCAACGAGAAATGCACCGACGATCGTTCTTGCGTGATCGAACACCGACCGGCCAAATTCAATAGTAAACACCCTTTGCAGCTCATCGATTCAGCACCAAAATCAATGAAGTGGAAAACAGTTGCGGCGGAACCGTTGATCCGTTGAACAGATAAGTATGAGACGAACACTGATTTGAATTAAAATCTAAAAGACCGACCGAAAGACAGGTTCGCTCCCGTGGATTAAAGCCTATGGGACAGTGAGAAATCATGTGAACCTGCACGCTTGCGCTAACTAGAAAAGCACCGTCAAGTATAACTCTGACCAAGACTATCCAGAAAACACAAAACTCGTCGCCCGGAGGTTCGCCACATTCGGGGTTAAGATTGTTGCCAGGAGCAATTCTTTCAAATCCGACAAAATCGAAACTCCCGCCAACAACCCGATCGAGCCGAACCGATTTTGAAAAACTCAGCGGCGAGGCCTGGGTATCGCAACTTCGGCCGTCTTCGCCACAGGTACTTCCGGTATTGATCATAAATCCAGAACCAGAAACACTAACCTCCGCGTCGATAGACGTAATTTCTGATTCAGTCCAAACGCAACATGTGCTACACGACAACAAGTTTTCACCGGGGACAAAAGTGATCGCCCCGGCTGGCCGGGTCGAAACGCTTGGATAAGTCGATCTGGCTTGATAGCAGCATCCAGAAAACCTAAATACCCAGTTGGCGGAGGTCGCAAAAATTGTCGTGGGCACATAAAGATTGCCGAGACAGTATTCTGACTGCTCGCACGGGATCGCCTTGACATATCGCAAGACGGTACTGGCACAGCACCCCTCCACGCACCCAGCGAGCAACCCGCCGGCGGCTCTGAACAGTCCAGTTGTCCCGCCGAGCAACGGCATTAGACCTCCAGCACCAGGTACTCGTAGTCGCACGCCGCCGTGTCGGCCTGGATGTACGCCGCGCCGGCGGCGACTGCCAGCGGAAACGGGTAAGCCTCGCCCGGCGGAATTTTGACGAACGGAACGTAGGTCGCGCTCGACCGTGGGCCAACTGTGATGAAATTCGTCGCGTCCAAATTCTTCACCCACAACATGCCAGGCGTGCCGATAGTCGACAGCATTGGAATCGCCAGCCCTTCGGCATTTGTAGCGGCGGTCGTCGCCACGAGCTTGCCGCTGTCATAATCCTTGCCGGCCCAATCTCGCGTGAACGAACCGCCTTTCGTGGGGATGCTGGTGCCGCCTTTGGTGGCCGAGATACTGCTTGAGATTGTAATTTCTGCTGCCATGATTCAAACTCCTTTAGGTTAGGTAACGTCCGCGGCGTTTACCGTCGCGTTAATTGGGTCGGTGTAGTAAAAACCCGCGTACAACTTATCGAGGCCCTTGAGCATGAAGGGATTTGGTGCATCCTTCGGTAGCCACTGCCCAGACCAAGGTCGCTTCGTCGCATTCGGCGTCTGATCCTCCACCTCAATCTGGTCGATAAACAGCTTGTCGCCCGCGCCGCCCGGCTGGTGCCAGATGCGGATCGGGCCGGCCTGGGTAGTGGTAGTCGCTTGAAAATCGATCCGCGTCACCACCGCACCGTTAGCACCAGCGGTCACCAGCAGCTTCGCGCCGGTGCCATCTTTGCTTGTCGAGGCGGTGTCAAGCAATACTGTGTTTGAAGCCGGTTTTGATAAAGTCATTTCTGTTATTCCTGATGATCTGCCAAAGTCGTCGCTGCCGAATAGTGACAGGCTGCCGGCTGGGGATGCGCCTGCGGGGCAGGTCGATACCTGAATCTTGTTGACCCAATCGGCTTCCACTGGGTTGGCAACGCTGGTCGCCTGAATCCAAAATGTTGTAGTGTTGTATCGGAGGTCTAACAGGCCGGACGCACCGCCCTGAAGTCGAACCGGAAGGGGGATAAAATTCTGCCCCGTTATTCGTTCCGATCGTTTGACCGATTCAACGATCCGACGAACGCCGGCGGAATCGAAAGTGTATGATTCATTTGCCATTTAAGCGAAGGGGTTTGGCAAGCCAAGAGATGTCCATGCGATTTCTGTGTACTGCACAAAGCCGGCAGCGGGAAATACAACAGGAGCGCCGCCCGTTAGCTTCACTCCTGCGCCGTTGAGCAATGCCGGAGTTGCTACGGCAACCTTGCCCGAATCGCTATCGACCATGATCCTTTTAAGTACGCCGCCGACCAAAGAATTAAAACCAGAATCGACTACTTTTAACCGCCAGTTGTCGCGCCTGAAATCGATCGGATAAGTTACTTTCCAAAACGTATAAGCCTGCTCGCGAACCTTCGTCGCTGATATTTTTCCAAGCCTTGCGAGCCTGATGGCCAATCCGTGAAACGTATCCGAGTTTGAAGTGAAGCTAAAATTAGTAATCTTGGTCGCCGGATTTGCCAACTCGTTGCGCGTTATCGACACCGACCCGCCACCCACTGGTCGTTCTGGGATTTCCGAATATAGTTCGCCGGCTGAATTTCGATACGCCGTTCCTGCCGCGTCGATCGTTTCGACGATTGAAAACTCAAGCCCCTCCCATGAAATTTCGGCGGCTCGATCTATCGGATTCTCAACAAATTCCGCCGAAAATTCCGGCGTTGCCCACGTTGCGGTATAGTAAAAAACCTGCTTCGTGGGGCTGCTGTCTCGATCGCGAGTGACGTTCACGCGAGAGACAACCAAGCCGTTGGCGTCAACGTCGCCGAGCTCCGGCATGCCTGTGAACGAACTTCGCCGCACGGTGCGAGCGGTTTCAGCACCATCGGTGCGGACGATATACGTCTCGGTTTCCTCCGAGCCGTCAAGCGATCCGTCCGCGACAATTTCAATGAGTACGATGGATAGGATCATTTAGAAGGTTGCGATTGAAGGAACACCGATCGAAATGATGCGAGACAGGATTGCCCGTTGTGTTTCCGTTTGGGTTTCCGCTTGCCGCAATATCTTCTGGTCGTTCTTCTGCTTGTCGCCGGTGGTTTTGGCTTCGATATTTGCGAGCAAGTCGGCGGTGGCGGCACTGCCGGCTTCCAATAGCTTCGGCGAGTCGAGTTCCCCTAAATCAGCCGGGCGGTCGAGTTCGTCTTTAGCTTTCGTAACCGCTCGTTGATAGGTTTCCCAGTCGATTTTCCCCATCAAAAGCAGGTCACTGAGTTGATCCAGTTGCTGCTGATACTTTTCAAACGGGAGAATATTATCTTCCATGACCTGCGCGGCGAGGTTATCCAATTCCTTTTGACGATCCTTCGCGGCCTCTAGCTCGTCCAGAGTGCTTAATAATTTCTTAGCTTCTTCGGTTTGCTCGGCGGTGGCCCCGGATGCAATGAGTTCGGCGACGGCCCGCTCCTTCTCGCTCATGCTGAATTGCTCAACCTTTGTGCGCAACTTGTCGATTGCGTCGGCGGCTTCTTCCGCACCGACATCCATCGCTTCAAAGGGGTTGTTTTTCGGCTTGGCCTCCGCCGCGGCCTTAGCTGCCTCTGCCGATTTCTTTCGCAGGTCGTCAAAAAACGTGCCAACCGCCGCTGAATTGGCCCCACTTAAAAACTTGTCCTGCGCCTCTGTGGCTGCGTCGGCCAGTTCGTCCGCCTGCTTCTTCATATCCTCGGCCATTACCGAAAAGGTGTCCGTCCATTCGATGTTGACGCCCGGCAGCAGATTTAGAAGTGCTACAACTCCTTTGCCTAGGAGGTCAATCGCAATCAAGGCCCCCGCTGCCGCGCCGACTACGATCGCCTTAAAGCTGAGCCACAGAGAATTTAATCCAGACACCCAATCCGATAGCTTCGCTACCGTCGTCGCGATCCACTCCACCGCGTTTGTCACCACTTCGCCCGATCCGCTGCCACTCGTTGCAAATGCAGTCATCGCATCAGCGGCGGCGGTAATAAATGGCGACAACTCAACCGCAATCTTTTGGCCGATCCCTTCGAAAATCTTTCCCGCCGTCGAAAGTGCATCGTTCGCTGCCTCGACTTGAGCGGCATCAACGCGGGTGAATGACAGGCCAAGTTCTTCGGCCCGCTTCTGTAGAGCGTCCATGCCCGCCACGCCCTCGAACAGAAGCGGCAGCAGGCCCTGCGCGGACTTGCCGAAGATATTGATAGCCGCGGTGGCGCGATTGCCGGGCTCGCTGATTCCCGCCAGTCCGTCGCCGATCATGGCAAATATCTGATCAGGCGACTTCCCCGAAAGATCGGCCATACTCAGGCCAACAGCCTCGAATGCCGCAACTGCACTCGCACCGGCTGCACCGCCCCCGCCAATAGCCCCCAGCGTCTTGAGCAATTTTTCCAAGCCGCCGGTCAACTCCTCATTACTTACACCGGCCAGGTCTGCGGCATATTGCAGGCCGACGAGCTTTTCCGTGGCAATGCCGAGGCGGTCGGACAACTTCGCCACACTGTCGATCGACTCAAACCCCTTCTTCGCAAAATTTACCAGCGCGGCTGCGCCAGCTTCTACAACTCGCGAGATAACCATCCCCGATGCAACCGATGCTGATTGCGCTGCAAACGACGACATGGCCTTGCGCGCCTTGCCGAAAGACGACACGAAGCCGTTGACGTTTCCACTAAGGAGAACTACGAGTTTGCCGATTGTTGTTGCCATTGCTTCGTGCGCCCCATGCGAACATCGCCGACTTTAGTTCTTCGTCATCCATCGCCTCGGCCTTTTTGCCGCGGGTCGTGAACATGAAATCGCTTAGTTGTGGCGGGGATTTGAAATTTGCCTTGACGATCCAATATGCAATTTGAGCAGAACGAAAGTCATCGCGGAAAAATCCGAACGGCTCTACGGCATAGAACGCTTGCCAGCCGAGCATGTCTTTCGCAGTCAGGATTTGCTTGAGGTGTCGCGGAGACGGGATCGAGAGTTCAAGGCAGAGTAGATAATGAAATCGCTCTGCCTCGCTTAGTTTTTTGCGTCGCCCTCAAGTTCGTCGGGAGCAAATCCGTTCAGCTTTAATGCTTCGGTGCAAATTGTTTTGACATACTTTGCGGGCATTTTCGCAAGCACCTCTGCGTCTGCGTCGGCGAACAGCCGCGCACCGTCGGCATCGCACGCACACAACAGCACCCACGCCACCAGCCACGGCGTGCCAATCTCCGTCATTGCTTTTGCGTGTTCGGTGTCCGCGACGGAAAGCGAACGAACGTAAACAGTTCCCTGCTTGCCAAGTTTTACAGGCCGAACATCGGTTGCGGAAAGCGATAACAATTCTTCGCGTGTCATATTGAATCCCTCTTATGCGCCGGCGGTGAACGTGAGCGCACCACTTACCTTGACCACGCCTTTGGCGGTGATGATGGTATCGAGCGTCAACTCCTGCACCGCGAGTGACTTGATGTAGCCTTCCCAAAGGTGTTTTGATCCGTCGGCGTACAGAATCTTGAACGCTCTATCGGCACCAATCAGGGCGTCCATGGTGTCCTGCGCCGTCTTGAGATACTCGAACGTGAATTCGGCTTCCCCGTTTTCGAGGATGCCGGAGGTGTATTCCCGTGTTGCACTCTCAAGATGAGAAATATCAATATCGGGAACCTCTTGCGTCGGCGGTGCGATCGCCGAGACGCGGGCCACGGCGGTCGCCGCTTCCGCGCCAGTGTTACCATATAAAAACGTAGCGCCCTTAGCTTTGGTTGGCATGTGCGTAACTCCAAAAAATGTTCAAGAAAAATCGCCGTTCAGAAAAGAACGAGCGCAGAAAAGTCGAGACTCATTCGGTACGTCGGTTGCTCTTCGCCGTCCTCAGCGGGTGGCGTCAAGTCTGCCGTGCCTTCGTGTTTGATATTGGCGATATTGAAGCCGCCGATCGTGCCGCCGTAGTAGTGCAGCGCGTTCTGCACCAGCAGAGCCAGCGACCTCGCCGATAACAGTGTGGCAGCATAAACATCTACCTGAAACCCTACGGTTGAATGGGATGCTTCCGCGTCAAGGCAATCGTTCGGGGTATCGCTGGTAATCTGATAGACCACGCGCGGATACGAATCGTCCTGCGCCGCCTGGGTCGGACGAATGCGCCCGCCACTCGCCGCGTTCACGGCTACATCTGCGACGAGAATTGCGCGGATAGAAGGCTCGATCATGATTATTTCTTCGCTTCGTTGACGACGCCGGCGGCGAGAGCGGACTGCGCAACATCCAATGCCTGGGACTTCGTTGAACGAAACGCCGGCCCAAGAAACGGGTGAGGTGGCGCGGGTCTTGGCCCCTCGTGGCCTTGCTCCACAAGGTGGGCGATTCTGCCCGGAACATGCTTTCTGCCCGCAACGAACCCGATGGTTTTCATGCGCGGCCCGATCGCCACGACAACCGTTCCGCTCTTGTAACTCTTTATTTTTTTGCCCAACGATTTCTTGAGCAGACCGGATCGGTTCGGAGATAACTGCCTTGCTCGTTGTAGAACCGGCGTTGCGGCCTTGCTCATTGCCGAGCGAAGTACGCTCTTTTGGACTTTCAGCGGCATTGCGCGAAGTTTTCTCGCAAGTTCCTTATCGCCATAAATAACCATTCCGGGCTTCGCCATTAAATCGACACGACTTCCGTGCAATATGCCGCGTGTTTTTTTTGCCGGCTGTCCACATCAATCAGAGCGTTGATAGAAAAAAACCTGGCGTTGAGCCGAAAGCGATGATCGGGCAGTATCGATTTATCGAATCGAAAGATGACGACGTGGGATACCGTGGCGTGAACCGCCTTGCCACGCTCTAATTCGCGGCCAGCCAGCGGAGACAATTGCACCCATACTTTTCTACTGTCGGCAAATACCACTGACCTTTCGCCCAACGTGCTTTCGGTCGTGCGGGTCGGAACCTGTATCCACAATCGAGTTCGCATCTGGCCGGCAACCATATTCGTGTCGGTCGTGTTCACGAATAGCTCCCCCACCGCAGCCGCCATGTGAGCGATTCGACGGCCATCGGCACGGCATTGATCGTACTCGCGTTCACAGCTTCGCGATTCTCATACATATGACCGACCCACAGCAGCACAAGCTGTTTCGCCGCCGCCGGTATCGTCGTGGTTGTCCAGCCCGCCGTGTAGTTCACTTGAATCGAGTTCGCCTGCGCCCGTGCCGTCGGCCATGATTTGCCATACGCCAGCACCACACGCCCGGCCTCGCGAACGGCGTCGGCGGTGTAGTTGCTCGCGTCCCACGTCTGCGTTGCGCCGGCAGCGTCTACATAGGTCAACGAAGTAATTGCCGCCAACGGCGGGCGCGGCAATTCAATGGCGTCGCCGTCTGGAAACTCGTCAAGGTACATCCGCAGCGTCTGCGTTATCAGGGCGCGTGCCGTGTCGTTTTCGACTTGCTCGCGCGCCGATTGAATGAGCCGGGTAAGCGTCCGATTCTCATCGTCGTTGTCGATTCGACAATGTTCCCGCGCTTCCGCGAGGGTGACCGGCTCGACCGTGGGGGCGGTGACTACAGAAAACGATGCCACGTTAATGATTCGCCTTTCCGCTCACGGGCTTTGTCTTGGCCGGCTCGCGAACCGCCCCTTCCTTTGGAACTTCAACGGGCCGCACTTGCTCGCCGAGTTCTGCACTCTTGGCAAACTTTCCGTCAACGAACGATTTGCCGTCAACTTCGGAAACGTCGTAGGTCTTTCCCGCCTCTAAATTTCCGTTAGGGCCGCACGCAGTGGTGATCATGGTTATTCGCATGTTTTTCTATCCGATCAAAAAGTGAAAGGTTCCTGTTTTGGTGTTGCCGCCGTTCGCGACGACGATCTTAATCCGGTCGTTCGCAAGCAGCATATTGGCCGTAACCGCAGTCCCACCTGCCGCATAGAGCGAAGCGACGCCCGCCGTGCTGTGAGTGGCCTGCCGTGGGCCGCGGGTGGCTGACGCATTAACGTCGAGTTCCGCCCATAGCGTTTCGGTTGTCGATTCGTTCGTGATCGTGAAATCAACGCCGTCCGGAAAGTCTACCTTGACGTAACGAACCTGATGCAGCGAACCGTTCACAACGGGGGAGTACACCGTTGCGTCGCCACTGGCGTCGGTCGTGGCCGAAACTGTTAATCGTTGTGCGAACATTGCGACTCCTTTAGGTGTTGGTCAGCGCGGCACTGATGACCATCTTGCCGCTGGGAAGGATAACGCCGAGGTAAGCGACTTCGATTCCGGTATCCGTCCACGTCAGGTCAATGTCGCCGTCGGCTTCGCTGATCGCCAGAAATGCCTTCTTGGCTACGAGAGCCAGAAGCGCGCCATCGGTGCCGATTGCGATTCCGGTCGAGCCGCCGGTGACGACAAATGCGTCGCCGCTAGCGTCGAATAGAACCACGATCTGTACCAATTGCCGCACGGCAATGTCAGCACCAGCGGCATCGGTAAGCTGCACGGTGATTGCCCGGACGTTTGTACTTTCCGCCCCGACCACAATGGTCGCCCCGGCAACCGCACTGCCGTTGTCGATAAATCCGCCAGATTCGACAACCACGCTGCCGCCGGACTTGACGCGCAGAACCGCCCCGTCCTGTTCACGAATGATCTTTGTGTTTTCAAGTGCCATAACAAAACTCCAATTCAAAATTGGGGGCGGGCGGATAAGGCCCGCCCCCAGGTTAAAGGGTTACGAGCCGGCAATCGACGTTGACGCCAGAACCGACGCGGTGGCCTGCGTGATCGGGCTTTTCTTCCCGACGTATCGAATGGCAATGATGCCATTGCAAACGCAGTTTTGGGTTGCACGGGTCAGCGTGCAGTAAACGTAGCGAAGCTGCGGACGGTACACGTCCACGATCAACAGCTTGTTATCCGCGTCGGTCGTTGACACGGAAGTTGCCGTTGCGGTGCCGCCGGTAATCGCCGCCGCGCCACTGGTCGAGTTTGCGGTGTTATTCAACGCCGTCAGCGTCAACACCGTTCCGCTCGTCCCGTCGCCGGTCAGGGCGATGAACACAACGCCGTCATAACCGGCCATGTCAAGGATGTCCGAAGTCAGGAGCGTAGTACCCGCAACCGCTTCAATTTCGATGTAATCAAAAGCGCAATTTCGTAAGAGAGTAGGCATGGAAAAATCTCCGTTTGGATTTGGTTGATGGAATAGTTACGCGAGTTTGACGCGGGCGAACGCCTCTTCGAGAACCGGCATGCCGTCGGTTTCCAGACGGCCAATAAAGCCCGTCTGATTCGTGGCGGCGTACAGTTCCACAAGGCGCTGAACGGTCAAGCTGAGGTTGTCGGCGATCCAATAAAACTTGAGGTCGCCGAAGAGTCCGACGTAAAGGCCGGTGGTGAATGTATTCGGCGCGTACTCGGTGATGTTGACCGGACGATCAAGCAGCGTGTTGGGCATTCCCTGCAGGCCCGGCGCCCAGAGGTATTGACCGTTGCCATCCTTGAGCTTTCGGATTTGCTTCACTGCATCGCGGTGAAAAATCCATTCGCCCGTGGCTTGATACTGTGCCTTCAATGCAAACTTTGCATTGATAAGGCCGTCGGCGGTAACCGAAGAGGTCGTGTTATCCGTCGAAACGTCCCGGCCCGTGCTGATGCCGAAGGCCGACGCGGTGAACAGGCCCAGCGGCTGTTGAGCGCCGGTGCCAGTCATAAAGCCCTTCTCCTGCGAAATGGCGTGTTTGTACGCGAGTCGTTGGGCGACGATCGATTCCGCGGAAATCGAGGAGACACGCAACAGGGTATTGCTGACTTTGATCCGCTTGGCGAGCGGGTGCGGCGCGAGTTCACGCCGACCGAACGCCATTGCCGAATCTTCATTGCCGGTGCCGAGTTCGCTCGTCCAGTCGGCATCGTCCATGTCCGTGTCGAGACTGGGAACGCCAAGCGACTTCGCGCCGTTGGCTTGGAAAACGCTGGCCTTCTGGCGGATGATGACGGCGTTGTCAACGAACTTGAGAAGCTCGGCAACCATCGTCATCGGGGCCTGCAGGTAGCCGCCGGTCACATTGATATCGGCTTGCAAGGCACGGGTTTGGTCGCCGTCCAAGCCGGTGAATCCGTTCGACAGCCATCCGCCGAAAGCCTGCCGATATTCATCGGTGGCATGCGGGATGCATTCGCCATTCTTTCTGAACAGCGGAACGCTGCGCCGGGTCGAATAGCCTTCGCCCCACGAGATCTCCCGGCGTTCATCGTCGGTAATCGCGTTGTTTTTGGGCGCGGTGTTGGCGGTAGTCGGTTCGGTACGCCGGCCCGCAGGATCGCCCTGCTGCTTGAGCCAGTCGCTTCGGGTTTCGGCCTTGATAAGAACCTGCCGCTTTTCGTCCAGCACGTCCGCGTCGGCCATCGCCTTGTCGAACTGCCCGGTTTCTTCCGGCGTCATGTCGCGCTTTTCCGCGCCGGCCTTGTCATTGATCTGGCGGGCTTGGGTCACAAGCTTTGTCCGCTCTTCTGAGATTTCTTTCAGGGTCATTAGATTGCTCCGTTAGGTTACAAAATGAAACACTTGGCCAGACGCCCACCCGCTGGGTAGCGACTTGCCTGATACGTTGCTGGCTCGACCCGATGGGCTTTGCCGGCGGGGGTTACTTGGTTGAATTACTTGGCTATCGCGGCCAATCGCAGACAGCGATCGGCGTAGTTACGCCGCGGGGTTGCCGTGGCTTCTGTTTCGAGTCGGTCAATCGCTGAACGCACTTCGGCGGTCGTTGATTCGTAGGCGGGAATGCCGGTCAAGGTCACTTCCATCAGTTCGCCGATGCTGATGATGGTGCGAACTTTGTCGTTGCCGCTGCGTTCCCACGTGCTTCGCGCGTTGTTGAACCGAAAGCTCATCCCCTTGATGTCTTTTCGCCTCACCATTTCGATAGCGTCACGGCCCGTTGTGGTGTTGCCGGGGAAGATTTCAACCGCCAGCCCTTGTCCGTCCTCGGCAATCGTGAGCGTCCCGGCACTACGCCGACCCACAATCATCTTCGTGTCGTGGTGCATGAGTGCCAGGACTTCCCGGTTGCCGGCGATCGCCTCGCGAAACGCACCGGGTGCAATCTTTTCACGGAAGCCGCCGAGGTCTAGGCTAAGCGCATTAAACATTGCCGCGTAACCGACAATCTTCGGGGGAACGTCCGCCGCATCCAGAACGCGAAGCTCGTCGGAAATAAATCTAAGTTCGGTGTCCATTGCTGGTTACTCCATTCGTTTTGAGCCGAAACTCGGCAACAATTCGGCTTACCTGCTCTGCGCTGTATTCGTCCAGGTGCATGTCGGTAGGTTCACGAACCGAATCGGCTGAACTTTTGCAGTATCCGTCGGCGATACCTGCGGCCATCGCCCCGGCATCGACCGTCAATCGCATCGACGCAACGTAGCTTTGCACCAGCGGTAGCATTGCGTTCCTTACATAAGAGCGATGTTCGTCATAAAACTTGGGGGCAAACTCGGCAAAGTCGCCGCGGGTTGCCGATTTTCTTAATACTTCTTCTTCTCGCCGGCAAATGCGGCGGGCGATGTTATCCAACAACGGCGACAATGCTTCACGCACTTCCGCGGCGTCCGGACTAGCGGGCATGGCCGGGGGCGGCGCTGCGGGGGTTGCCGGTTCTACTGGCCCACCAGAGATAGCACGCTCTATCGTGGTCATATTCATCGGCACGAAGAACGTCTTGCCCGTTCCATTCGGCAACGGGTTGCGGTTCTCGATAGAACGCCACTCGTCGTCATTGATAACGCCGTTCTGGAATTGGATTTGCAGCGCCTGTGAACGGCTGAGCGAGTCGCCGCGAAGCAATGCGTCCATTAGATGTTCCGCAAAAATATCGCGTTCATCCGCCAGCAATTTCTTGCTGATTTCCTGCTCCCACTTCACAGCCCACGGCATGATGGTATCCGTGACATACTCGATCGCCTGATGCTCGATATTGCTGAACGTAGATCGCAACAGGTGCTGAATCTTGTGCGGCGGCATACGGAACCAGCGAGCCACATCTTCGATTTGAAATTGCCGAGTCTCGATAAGTTGGCCGTCGTTCGGTTGCACCGATCCGGCGGCGTTGAATTTTAATCCCTCTTCGAGAATCGCCAGCTTGTTGGCATTATCCGGCCCCGAGTGAACCGTTTCCCACGACTTGCGAAGGTTGCCGCGAGCCTGATCGGACAGCTTGCCGGGGTGTTCGAGCATGCCGCCGAGGTTCATGCCGTTGGCGAAAAACGAAGCGGCGAATTTCTGTGCAGCAAGGGTCAGGCCCAGTGAATCCCGCCCGGTGCTGGCGATCATCAGCCCCACGATGCCGGTGATACTGAATCCCTTTAGGTGCATCACCTCATCCGAGGCTAACGTAGTTCTCCCGTCAATGATGTAGACGAGCCGCTTGCTGCTGTCTCGGTCTACCCGCACGCGCCACGGTTCGAGCGGCCACAGATACGCCGGATCGCCGCCGCGAGTTGTTTCAATCTCCGCGTAACCGCCGCCCCACAGAACCGCCGCCGCCGTTACCGCTT
>Ga0163147_10001079_pt1 | contig 42244 bp, 35 predicted proteins | sample OliLakLV19MP6G1_FD_148597 | JGI IMG/M metagenome (GOLD analysis project Ga0163147, IMG submission 148597) | Freshwater microbial mat bacterial communities from Lake Vanda, McMurdo Dry Valleys, Antarctica- Oligotrophic Lake LV.19.MP6.G1 | ecosystem: Environmental > Aquatic > Freshwater > Lake >...
CTTCCAATCAACCCTTCACTAAATTTATCAAACCCGCAAAAATTTTATCCCCTTTTATCCGCCAAATCCTCGTCATCCGCGTTCCCATTTTCTTCCAATCAACCCTTCACAAAATTTATCAAACCCACAAAAATTTTATCCCCTTTTATCCGCCAAATCCGCGTCATCCGCGTTCCCTTTTTTCACCATACATCCTTTGTTATCCCGCTACCCGTGTCCCATTTTCTTCCAATCTCTCCTTCACTAAATTTATCAAACCCGCAAAAATTTTATCCCCTTTTATCCGCCAAATCCGCGTCATCCGCGTTCCCTTTTTTCACCATACATCCTTTGTTATCCCGCTACCCGTGTCTCATTTTCGTCCAATCAGCCCTTCACTAAATTTATCAAACCCACAAAATTTTATCCCTTTTTATCCGCCAAATCCGCGTCATCAGCGCTTCCTTTTTTCACCATCCATCCTTAGTTTTCCCGATACCCTTTACTTCGTTTTCACCCTCACAATCATCCTATAATAAAGTCCCGGCAAAAACCTCCTGATATGTGCCATCCAAATTTCTTTTCCTCCGATTAAAATTTCGTTTTTATTATTCTTAATTGCTTTAATTATTTTACTGACACAAACATCAACCGGCATTCCGTTTTTTTGTCCGGGATCTGTTACTGCCTGATTTTTTCCATCACCTTTCACTGCATTGTAAGAAATATTGGTATGTATAAATCCGGGCATTATAATATGAATTTGAACCGGAGATCCTTTTATGGTATTTTCTGCTCGCATGGCATCAAAATATCCTATTAATGCATGTTTACTTGCACAATACGAGGATCGATTCGGAACTCCGATTTTTCCGGTGATACTGCTCAATAAAATTATTTTACCATAACCATTTTTTTCCATCTGCGGAATAACTGCTTTACTTAAAATAACCGAACTGGTGAAATTAATATCCATTATTCGTTGCTCTACATCTGCTTCAGTTTCCATTGCAGTTGACCGCTGACTTATACCTCCACTATTAATAAGCATATCTATCCTACCAAAAAAAGAAATTGCTTGTTCGGCTATAGAATTTAAGGAGGAGAGATCAGAAAGATCAACCGGTAAAACTTCAATATTGCTGCTGTAAGGAAGGCATTCCGTTTTAACTCTTTCGAGTTCATCTTTTCGGCGAGATGATAATATAAGTGTTGCTTTTTGCCGTGCAAATTGTTTTGCAAGTTCTTCTCCAATACCGGAGGAGGCTCCCGTTATCCAGATCACTTTTCCTGTGGCGAAGGTTTTATTTTCGGCGCTCATGCAGCAAAGATACTTATTGCCCCTTAGGATGTTTAATCATACTGTGATAGGTATTGCGGATGCGCAGCGGGCTGTAGACTCCTGACATAAACATATACATAGCTACAGCGTTTGCAATGTTCACTTTTGCCCAACTGTTGTTTTCATATTTTCTGGCAGATACCACTGCATATTCCGGAATTACTTTGAAAGAATATTGTTTCATTATTCGTTTTACAAAATCATAATCTTCCATTATGATAAATTTTTCGCTGAAGCCGCTCAATGAAAAAAATATTTCTTTTCGCACAAAAAGTGTCTGATCTCCACCGCGACAGATCAAACCACCAAAACGATTAAAAAAAGCATTTACCTTCAATAAATATTTATCGGAATCAAATTTATATCGGAAACAACCTGCATCATAATTTTGATGTAAAGCTTGCATTATGGATTCAAAACAAGTTGATGGAGGAATGCAATCGGCATGCACAAAATATAAAATTTCACCCTTTGCATGCTGGGCCGCAAAATTCATTTGATTGGAGCGACCTTTTTTTGGAGAGAGGAGTACTGTTGTTTTAAATTGAGATGCAATATTTACTGTATTATCCTCACTTCCCCCGTCGCATACTATACATTCTAAAATTTTATCAGAATTTATTGATGTAAGCCATGATAAAACTTTAGCAATATATTTTTCTTCATTTAGCGTGGGAATAATGATACTGATCTTCATGTTTAAATATTTTTTATCAGGATAAAATCATGTTGTGCATCCTCACCCAAAGTAAAGGTAGTTGTTCCTGAAATTACAAAACCCCGATGTTTATAAATCTCAATCGCTCTTTCATTCTTCTGCCAAACACCTAACCAAATATAATTACACCTATTTTCAAATGCAAATTTTTCGCTTATGTTCATCAATTTACTACCAACTTTTAATTGCTGAAACTCCTTTACAACATAATATCGGGAAATTTCACAACCCTTTCCTTCCGGCATATACGTTGAATTTATGAGATTGAGTTTTACATAACCAATCATTTTTTGATCGTCATAGGCAATAAATAGGGTAGTTTCCTCATTTTTGAGTTCTGCAGCAATTGATTCAGGACCAAAATGGGTGTTTATATATTCCTGCATATTTTCCGGGGTATTTTCCTTGTAATAACTTTGATAAAAAGTTTCAGAACATAATTTAGCAAGTTCAATTATGTCATCTAAAGTGGCCTTAACTATTTGAATATTGACAAGGTTTTTCTCCTTCATGCGTCAATTTTAACACTTTGGCATCAAATTTTCCGTTTTGGTCGAAAATTTATATTATTTTTTTAGCCCCAATTGTAACTTTACGTCATATTTAAACGACATAGCGTTAAATAAGGTTAAAAGAAATGCACCTTAACATAATAATTTTTAATTTCACGTTACCGAAGGGTAGCACTATAAAAACCGCAAAATGAAAAACCTGATTGCTATCATATTTGTATTGTTAACAGGCGTTTCTGTTGTTTTAGCCGACGGGCCGGAAGGAGATAATCTACTCAATGCTGCTACTTGCACCGTAGATGAAACTGCTCAGCGGAGTTATTCGGCAAGCCAATCAGGGGAAAAGAAGATCTCTTATGCGTCAGTTTTACCCGCTCCGGACGAAAAAAATGTAGTTATAACCTTTACCATCAATGAGGATAACAAGATTCATGTTGTGGATGTTAAGGGTGGATATGCTTTTCTCAACCATTATATTAAATCATCACTCGAAGGCAAATTAATAAAAACGGAGAATGCCCTTCCGGGTATTAACTATGTTATGGCTGTTAAATTGCCAACTTCTGTATAAATTAATTATAAAAATTATAAGGAACCCTCGAACTTAATCGGGGGTTTTCTATTTTTGAGGCAGGAAAGGAGATTTCGGTTTTTCATTTTCTGTATGTGATGCCCGGCCTTTCATTTTTTAACGATACATTATTTATGAAAAAAATAGCAGTAATTCTTTGTTTTTTAGGGTCCTTGCAAATTCTATTTGCACAACAAACGGAATGGAATTCCTCCAGAATTTTATTGGAGATCCAAAAGTTAAATACTACCGGTAGTGCATTATATATCGCCGCACATCCCGATGATGAAAATACAAGATTAATAACTTATCTGGCGAACGAGAAAAAAGTGCGCACCGGTTATTTGTCTTTAACCAGAGGCGACGGAGGACAAAACCTTGTTGGTGATGAACAAGGTGCTTATTTAGGTTTAATACGCACACAGGAATTATTAGCTGCAAGAAGAACAGATGGTGGCGAACAATTTTTCACAAGAGCTGTCGATTTCGGTTATAGCAAAAGTGCAACAGAAACATTTACCAAATGGCCGCACGATAGCATTTTGAGTGATGTTGTTTGGGTGATCAGAAATTTCAAACCCGATGTGATCATCATGCGATTTCCACCTGACGAAAGAGCCGGTCATGGGCAACATACAGTAAGTGGAATTATTGCAGAGGAGGCATTCGCTGCAGCAGCCGATCCAACTAAATTTCCGGAACAATTAAAATATGTTTCGGTTTGGCAAACGCAGCGTTTATTTTTAAATAATTCTACCTGGTGGGATAAAGATTTGCCAAATAAAATTGCAAACGGTGAAAAAAATCTTGCCTGGTTAGATGTTGGAGGATATAATAATTTGCTCGGAAAAAGTTATGGCGAAATAGCTGCAGAAAGCCGAACAAACCATAAAAGTCAGGGATTCGGAAGCACACCAACCAGAGGTGAACAAAAAGAATATCTTGAATTAAAAAACGGAACGCCATTTTCCAATAACGATATTTTTGAAGGAATTTCTACAACATGGGAACGTTACCGTCAGGGTGGAGAGATTAAAATAGCACTAGATAAAATAATTACTGAGTATAATGTGCTGCAACCGGAAAAATCTGTAGATGCCTTATTAAAAGTGTATACACAATTAGAAAATACACCTGCTGATCAATTGGTGGAATTCAAAAAACAACAGTTGCAAAATATTATTGTTGCATGTCTGGGATTATGGCTGGAACCGGTCGCGGAAAAAGATATGGTTGTTCAGTGGGAAAAACTTAAAATTTTCAGCAACGCTATTAAAAGAAATGAATATCCTTTAACATTGGAATCTATCACTGTTTTAGATAAAGAATATAAAGCGGGAGAAATTCTTCCCGTAGGAATAAATCAAATTGACAGTTTTGAAATTATGATAGATAATAGGATATCTTCATCTCCCTATTGGCTGGAAGAAAATTATGACGGATTATTTTCTGTTTCCGACCAAAAGTTACGTGGTAAGGCAGAAAACGACCCGGCACTTGCATTTATTTATAACGTTAGAATAGGGGAGCAGTTATTTAAAATAAAAAGAGCAGTTGTTTTTAAAGAAACGGATGCTATTAAAGGTGAGTTATATAAACCTTTAAGTATAATTCCTGAAGTTTATATTAAATTGGATCAAAATAATATTTTTCTTAAAGAAGATGCACCTTCTGAAATTATATTTAATGTTCATGCAAATAGAGATATTTCAAATATGCCCATCACAATCAGAACGGATAATAATATTGAACAAAATTCTGAGAAAGTTTTTATAACATTAAATAAAGGGGAATCACAAAATTATAAATTTACAGTGAAACCAAATGGCGAAATTACTAATTTAAAGTTTTTTAAGGTGAGAAGCGATACACTATTTATCTTTGACGAAAACGATTATTCTGAACGCCACGTAACTATTGATACTTATATAGAAGTGGGAGCAAATTATATCATTGATTATGATCACATTCCGAGACAAGTAGTGTTCGAAGAAGCTAGTGTAAAACTGATCAAAACCGATATTGTAATTCCACAAATTAAAATTGCTTATGTTGAGGGAGCCGGAGATAAAGTGGATGAAAGTCTGCAACAAATTGGTTTGAACATTATTACTATAACTCCGGAATCCATCACTTTGGCGGAATTGAAAAAATATGATGCTGTGGTGATCGGAGTCCGTGCATACAATACTTCAAAACCACTTGCTGATAATCAGAATATATTGATTCAATATGTAAACGATGGTGGCTTGGTTATAGCACAATACAATACCAATTGGGATATGTATACTGAAAATATTGGTCCTTACCCTTTTAAAATTAAACGCGGACGGGTAACCGATGAAAATTCACCGGTTGACTTTCTGCTACCGGAGCATAATGTATTAAATACACCAAATAAAATTACAAAACAGGATTTCGATGGTTGGATTCAGGAACGCGGAATTTATTTTGCAGAAGATATTGCACCTGAATATGCAACTCCCTTGGCATTTACCGATCCAAACGAAAAACCGCAAAACGGAAGTTTAATTATTGCAGATTACGGCAAAGGCGCATTTATTTACACCGGCATCGCGTTTTTTCGGGAATTACCGGCGGGAGTGCCGGGAGCGTATAGATTGTTTGTAAATTTATTATCCTATAAAAACCAGTCTAAATAATGGTCGCATGTAATTCCCGTTTCGTTATAATATTCGCGAAAATTCGCGCACTTTGCGTCTCCGTGGCCAAACCATTGCCTGTATGAAAGAAAAAAAATATTGGCGAAATTGGTACCTCTTCGTTGTTGCAGTTTTGGTATTGCAGATTATTATTTATTCATACATCACAAATAATCTGCAATGAATTGGATCGACTGGGTAGTAATGTTTGGCACCCTGTTTTTTATTGCCGGTTATGGAATTTACAAAACCCGTAAAACCAGATCTATTGAAACTTACCTGCACGATAATAATGAAAGAAAATGGTGGGAGATAGGTTTAGGCGTGATGGCGACACAGGCAAGTGCCATTACTTTTTTATCCGTTCCCGGACAAGGATACAACGATGGAATGGGTTTTATACAATTCTATTTCGGACTTCCACTTGCAATGATAGTAATCTCTGTATTTTTTATTCCGATATTTTACAAATTAAAAGTATTTACTGCATACGAATTTCTCGAACAACGATTCGACCTTAAAACAAGAACATTTACAGCATCTTTATTTTTAATTCAGCGTGCATTCTCGACCGGCATTACTATTTATGCGCCGTCTATAATTTTATCTCAGTTGTTAGGCTGGGATCTACGCTCAACCGTTTTGTTTATCGGTATCCTCGTAACAGCTTATATATTATCCGGCGGAACAAAAGCTGTTGCGGTTACCCACAAACAACAAATGTTGGTCATCTACCTCGGTATGTTCATTGCTTTTGGATATTTAATTTATTATTTGAGTGCACATGCAAATTTTGGAGAAAGTATGCAGGTTGCAGGAGCACTTGGAAAAATGGATATCATTTCCAGTGGTATAGAAAACAATAAATTTAATTGGAGCGATAAATATAATATCATTTCCGGTTTGATAGGAGGATTATTTTTGCAACTCAGTTATTTCGGAACCGACCAAAGCCAGGTGGGACGGTATTTAGGCGGAGAATCAGTAAAAGAAAGTCGCCTCGGATTATTATTCAACGGTCTTGTAAAAATTCCTGTTCAATTTTTTATTTTATTAACAGGAATATTAGTTTTTGTTTTTTACCAGTTTGTTCAACCACCGGTATATTTTAATCAGGTTGCTTATGAAAATACAAAAAACTCCGTTTATGGGGATAGTCTTAAAGTTGCTGAAGAACAATATTTAAATGCAACATATTTAAATGCTGCAAACGCAAATTTTTTAAAGGACAAAATAGATAAAAAAGAAACCGAAGGAATTGCGGAAGCAAAAAGTGATCTTGCCGCCTCGCACGCAGTAAGTGAAGAGTTGCGGGAAGAGGTTAATAAGGTGATAATCGCTGCAAACCCCGGTGTAGAAGATGACCACGATTATATTTTTATGCATTTTGTAACAAATTATCTTCCTATAGGTTTAGTAGGATTATTATTTGCAGTAATATTTTGCGCAAGTATGAGTTCAACATCCTCTGCATTAAATGGTTTGGCAACTACCTTTTCCGTTGATATTTATAAGCGGTTAATGAATAAAAGTGCAACTTCATTACAATATTTAAATGCAAGTAAATTATTAACGGTTTTCTTTGGTGCACTTGCTATCGGGTTTGCGTTAGTGTGCTCTCTTTTCGATAATTTAATTGAAGCAGTAAATATTTTAGGCAGTTTATTTTATGGAACAATTCTCGGAATTTTCCTCACAGCGTTCCTATTAAAAAAAGTGAAAGGTCACGCTGTATTTATTGCTGCGATTATCAGCGAAGTCTGCATCCTATATCTCGATTTTAGTGTTCGTTTTAACTGGAACACCCCAAAATTAGAAATCGGATATTTATGGTATAATGTAATTGGTTGTTTGCTGGTAATGATCCTTAGTTTTATTTTCCAATCAACTAATTTTCGTAAAGCAGCAACAAACCAATAATTTTTTTCACTCAAAAAAATGCCTCAAATGGACAGCCATGGGTATATTGCTTTTTAAACGCTAAATTGAGTTATTCGTGCACCTGCTGATGGCTGTCAGGGTCGTGGCCACCAACTTTTTTAACCCACACTATGGACAAAAAAAAAGTTGCCACGAATGCACGAATAAAAATATTTATTAAATAATATGAACCACCCCTTCCAATGGCTGTTCATTCGTGCATTCGTTGCTACCCCATTTTTTTAACCCACACTATGGACAAAAAAAAGTTGCCACGAATGCACGAATAAAAATATTTATTAAATAATATGAACCACGCCTTTCAAAGGCTGTTCATTCGTGCATTCGTGGCTTCCCCATTTTTTTAACCCACACTATGGACAAAAAAAAAGTTGCCACGAATGCACGAATAAAAATATTTATTTAATAATATGAACCACCCCTTCCAATGGCTGTTCATTCGTGGCTTCCCCATTTTTTAACCCACACTATGGACAAAAAAAAATTTGCCACGAATGCACGAATAAAAATATTTATTAAATAATATGAACCACCCCTTCCAAAGGCTGTTCATTCGTGCATTCGTTGCTACCCCATTTTTTTAACCCACACTATGGACAAAAAAAAATTTGCCACGAATGCACGAATAAAAATATTTATTAAATAATATGAACCACCCCTTCCAAAGGCTGTTCATTCGTGCATTCGTGGCTTCCCCATTTTTTTAACCCACTCTATGGACAAAAAAAAATTTGCCACGAATGCACGAATAAAAAAATAAATTAAAAATTTGAACCACGCCTTCCATTGGCTGTTCATTCGTGCATTCGTGGCTACCCCATTTTTTAACCCACACTATGGACAAAAAAAAAGTTGCCACGAATGCACGAATAAAAATATTTATTAAATAATATGAACCACCCCTTCCAATGGCTGTGCATTCGTGGCTTCCCCATTTTTTTAACCCACACTATGGACAAAAAAAAAGTTGCCACGAATGCACGAATAAAAATATTTATTAAATAATATGAACCACCCCTTCCAATGGCTGTTCATTCGTGCATTCGTTGCTTCCCCATTTTTTAACCCACACTATGGACAAAAAAAATTTGCCACGAATGCACGAATAAAAATATTTATTAAATAATATGAACCACCCCTTCCAATGGCTGTTCATTCGTGGCTTCCCCATTTTTTTAACCCACACTATGAACAAAAAAAAATTTGCCACGAATGCACGAATAAAAAAATAAATTAAAAATTTGAACCACGCCTTCCATTGGCTGTTCATTCGTTGCTACCCCATTTTTTAACCCACACTATGGACAAAAAAAAGTTGCCACGAACCCGCCTGTCAAAGTCGTCGGGCAGGTGCACGAATAAAAAAATAAATTAAATAATATTACTCAGGCCTTCCAATGGCTGTTCATTCGTGGCTACCCCTTTTTCAAAATACGCATAAAAAGTTGCCACGAATGCACGAATGAATAGCATTTAGTATTATGCTTTTTATATACTACATTGAGTTATTCGTAGCTTAAATACTTTCAATCACAGTTCCACAGCGGATTTAAATAAAAAGCCCGAAATAATCATTCCGGGCTTAATAAATTTATTTACTGTATTTCACATCGAAGCATAAATTACCGCTGCAACAATACTTGCAATGGTAGTATAACCCGCATCATAAAAAATAAGATTTTTCGCTCGCATATTATATAAATAATGTATCCACGTAGTTAAGCCTGAAAAAACTAAACCGACAACTAATCCGAATTGAATTGCATCACCCGTGCTTATTTCCTGGCCCATTAAACCACCCATAAATGCAACAATTACAAATTCAATAATAAATGTTACACCGTAAATTGCTTTGTTAAAATTATTGTTTATCTGGTCTTTTGATAATCCGGCTGCCTCCATCCAGCCTTTGCCCAATACACCATACCAGGCGGCACCTATTACAAAATAGGCTACAGCCGCAACTAAAACGGCGAGCCAGTCGAGATTTGAGAGTAAGTTGCTGATCATATATAAATGTTTAATTTAAAGATAAAACAATTCAACTGCCCTGCAAATTGTAATTATCCCTAAAATGTTGAAACTGTGTATATTGTAATATACAAACCTAAACTTCGGTTCTCACCCCGGCTTTATTCATTAAATTTGCCCCATGCAACAATATCTCGATCTGCTCACTAAAATTTTAGAGGAGGGTCAGCAAAAGTCTGATCGCACGGGAACCGGAACCATCAGTTTATTCGGGTATCAGATGCGTTTTGATTTAAAAGAAGGATTTCCTCTTTTAACAACCAAAAAACTACATACCAGAAGTATAATCCATGAATTATTGTGGTTTTTACAAGGAAATACCAATATTCAATATCTGAAAGAAAATGAAGTGCGCATCTGGGACGAATGGGCGGATGAAAACGGTGACCTGGGCCCGGTTTACGGACAACAATGGCGCAGTTGGCCGACAGCAGATGGCGGAACAATTGATCAGATTTCAAATCTTATCGAACAAATTAAAAAAAATCCAGATTCCAGAAGATTAATTGTTAGTGCATGGAATGTTGGGGAGATAGAAAAAATGGCATTGCCACCTTGTCATTGTTTATTTCAGTTTTATGTGGCTCCTGCCGAAACTCCAGGTGCCAAAAGAAAATTGAGCTGTCAGTTATATCAGCGCAGTGCGGATACTTTTTTGGGTGTGCCATTTAATATTGCGAGTTATGCAGTATTAACCATGATGATAGCACAGGTTTGTGATCTTGATTATGGTGATTTTGTACACACATTCGGAGACGTACACATCTATAACGATCATATTGAACAGGCTAAATTGCAATTAACACGTGAGCCACGCAGTTTGCCGCAGATGAAAATAAATCCAGATGTTAAAAATATTTTCGAATTTACAATTGCTGATTTTGAATTGTTGAATTACGATCCACATCCTCATATAAAAGCTAAAGTTTCCGTATGATATTTTCCGCTATTGTTGCCGTTGCCAATAATAATGTAATTGGATATAAAGGAGATATGCCCTGGGAAAAAATGCGCGCCGATCTTAAATATTTCAAAAATAATACAATTGGTAAATGGTGTATTTTGGGAAGAAAATCATATAATGCATTAGGAAATAAGGTGCTGCCCGGAAGAAAATTTATTGTGGTTACAAGGGATAAAGATTTTATTGCAGAAGATAGTATCGTTGTGCACGATATAAAGGATGCGATTAATCATCCGGAATTAGCAGGGGAGGAGGAAGTAATGATCTTAGGCGGGGGCGAAATTTATAAACTTGCGATGGAATTTACCGATCGTGTTCATTTTACAAAAATTCATGCGAGTTTTGAAGGCGATACTTTTTTTCCTGAACTGGAAAAAGGTCAATGGCTATTATCCTCATCAGACCATCACGAAGCAGATGAAAATAATCCGCATCCCTATACGTTTTTGGTGTTTGACAGAAAATAACCAATAGTTTTTTCAATATTTTTAGCATTTTGAATGGTGAAAAAAAATGATAAGATTAATCTAGTATTATAATATTTACTACGTTTTTCTTTGTGAATACTTTATGCCTTTGTGCCTTCGTGGCAATAATGTATTTTTGAAATAGTTTTAATCCTCAAATTCATAACAGCGAGCATGAACAACCACACAAAAAAAAACCACGGAATTTTAAGTCTCACGGTTATTGTAGCCGCACTCGGTTATTTTGTCGATATTTATGATCTTCAGCTTTTTAATCTGGTAAGTAAAACAAGTTTAAAAGGATTAGGAATTACAGATCCGGTTCAGTTGGATTACTGGGATATCCGTTTATTTAATTTCCAGATGTTCGGAATGCTTATTGGGGGAATTGTATGGGGAATTTTGGGAGATCTTAAAGGAAGAAAATCAATTTTATTCGGAAGTATTATTTTATATTCAATCGCAAATATTTTAAACGGATTTGTTGAAAATACCTTTCAATATTCAGCTGTTCGTTTCTTTGCAGGTTTGGGATTGGCAGGCGAATTAGGCGCAGCAATTACTTTGGTAAGTGAAATTCTACAAAAAGAAAAACGTGGATTGGGAACCATGATAATTGTAAGTGTTGGAGCCTTAGGAGCCGTTACTGCATTTTATATAACCGGGCAGGTAGATTGGCGCACCTCTTATTTTATCGGTGGTGGATTGGGACTTTTATTATTGGGGTTGCGATTCGGCACTTTTGAAAGTGGAATGTTCGATCAAGTTAAAAAACAAAATGTAGCAAGAGGAAATTTTCTTTCTTTATTTACAGATGCTGCTCGCTTAAAAAAATATGTCTTTTGTATAATGATAGGAATTCCCGTTTGGTATTGTATTGGAGTGTTAATGAAATTCTCTGATAAATTCGCAGGGGAATGGGGTTTGGATGTAAGTGGTGATAACGGCATACAAATTCGCAGAACTGCAATAATGCTTTCTTATGTAGGTTTAAGTGTTGGCGATATGCTTAGTGGAATTTTAAGTCAGGTATTTAAAAGCAGAAAAAAAGTGGTTATCGGATATTTACTGGCGAGCATTTTATTTGCCTGTATCTACTTATTTATAAAAAGCGATTCGCTGTTTTTATTTAATACCATGTGTTTCCTATTAGGTTGTGCAACCGGTTATTGGGCATTATTTGTCACCATTGCTTCCGAACAATTTGGTACTAATATCCGTGCAACAGTTACTACCACAGTTCCAAATTTTGTAAGAGGTCTGGTTATACCACTCACACTCGGATTTTCTGCTTTAAGTGGAAATGTTGGCAATGTTAACTCCGCCCTTGTGGTTGGATTGATCTCGGTCTCCCTTGCGCTAATCGCAATTTTTTCTGTGAAGGAGACCTTTAGTAAGGATTTAAATTATGTGGAGATGAGTTAATTTCCTCACTGATTATGTAGGGAATAAAATTGTTTATATTTTTCACTTACTGAACCGCAAATCATCAATTACAAACTGTCTCCTGATGCTGCGACTTTCTACTTGTTGAAGTGATTGAACAAATTAATTGGTTAAAATAGTTCAATTCAAAACAAAAATCATCAATGTTACAAACTGCCCACCGCCTCTAATACTGCATCAGCCCAATACCACTTATCTCCCCATTCCCCTCACTTATAATTCCACACATATCAGTTATCATATTTTCAATCTTGATATAAATAGTCATTTTACTTTCACACCCAATGTCATTCAATTTTCAAAATTGATTTCATCATTCACACAAATAATAAAACTAGTAAAATGAAAAAAGCATTACAAACACTTTTAATTGCATCCATTTTTCTGTTAAGCGGAAAAATTGTTAATGCATGTAATAATTCGAGTGCAACATTAATTTCTCAAACAGATCTCGGTGGAGGTCAGTACCAATTTGTTGTAGAATTTTGTGCCGGAGGAGGCCAGGACGGAACGGGTTATGGTGCCGATCAAGGTACTTATACATGGTCGGTTGCACTGAGTGGCGGAGCAACTTTTGTTTCTTATCCCGCAACATTAATCAGTCCGCAAACAGGTGCAGTTTTTGCACCTTGGGCACCATTTCCAATGTCAGGTTTGGAGTATTTAGTGTATGATTATTTCTCCCACCCGGGAACAGGTTGGGGAGCAGATTGGTGGACTACAATAAATGGTGGTTGGGGACCTCCGGATGCTTATTGTTCAACATTTACAACCTGCAGTCAAAACATTACATCTGGTTTTGATCAGGGTATATTTATCCTGACCATAACGGGTTGAAATAGTATAGGCTATTTCGGAGTCAAAATTTTCTGCATTAAATTTTAAAACCTGTTCTTGCCCTAAAATCAGAGAATTTTCTCCAAAACGCAAAAGATCGTTACCATAAAATTCATAGTATTTTTTTTGTCCATTTTCGATCTTCAAGAGTCCGCTCTTTGATACAACCCAGGTTTCACCATCGAAGTGGTGTATGTTTACAATATCGTGATCGATTTTAGATACAAAATGATGATTGGTAATTTTTCCGGTATTGTCGATGATCGCATAATCATCATTGGTAAGTCCTATCCATAAATTATTTTGCGCATCTTTTTCGAGGCAGGTAACAATTTTAGAAGGCAAATTGGGTTCATTATACTTTAATACATTAAGAGATTGTATCAGATGAACGCCATCCTCTAATGTGGAAACCCATAAATTATTTTCGAAATCTTTTTCAATACAGGTAATCGCCCAATCCTGAAAATAATTGTGTAAAGTAGTGGTGTCATTCGGGTCAAGAATGTAGAGTCCTTTCCTTGTTCCGATATATAAAGAACTATCAGAAAACAAACACATAAAAATAATTTCCACACTTTGTTCCGGAAGTGTTATTAATTTCTCAAATTCACCAAATCCCTTTTTATAATACACATCGGTACATATACCAATTACAATTTTTTCATTGTAAATACACCCTCTCGGATTGTAATGCCTGTTTAAAAGATGTTCTTCTATTGTATAAACAGAATCATTCACTACCCATAAAAAATTATAAATCATTTTATTATAAGTAACTTCCACACTATCCTCCGGTGTGATTTTGCAAACCATTTCATTTTTAGAGGCAAAATACATATTGCCCTTCTCGTCTTCAAATTCACCTATCACAATTTTAGTAAAAGGAATTTGAGAAAGCATTTTATTGTTTTCAGGCGTAAACAATTTTCCGTTTTGGTAATATGATAATTTTCCATTCAGAGGAATGAACCATATTCTGTGTTTTTTATCCTCATATATTCGAAAAATTTCATTGTCGGGTAATCCGTTAGCTGTAGAAAAATGTTCAAATTGATAACTATCATATTTATAAACTCCTGCATCGGTACTCAACCAAATAAACCCCTCACTATCCTGTAATACATAATAAACGGTAGAAGATAAATACACATTATCCGGATTAATTCGGGTAGCCAAGGGATCTTGTGCAAATCCATTAATTGCAGAAATACAAAAAACTACTATGGCGACTCCCTTTTTCACAATTCCATAATTTGGGTCTAATTTAATGTTTTCCATGTTACTCATGTATTGCACCACAACAATTACTTGTATTTAAGATGACAAGTGTATTTGTTTTGCGGATATGTGTTAAATTGGAAGAGTGTGGTATTTAAATTTTGGAAGGATCGTACGCGAAGACAAAACGTAGGAAATACTTATTTATTTGCAAATTATTTTTGCTGTCCCACATTCACTCATCCTTTTAAATCCGCAAAATCTGTGTCATCCGCGTTCCCCTTTAACCGTTCCTCCAACAAATTCACTTATCTTTATAAATCGGCAAAATCTACGGCATCCAAGTTCCCTTTAGGTCGAGATATTACTTCTTTGATTAGTAATTGATACCTTTTCTCAATACGCTCTCGCAAACAATACTCTTTGGTTACTTTTATTCCCAGAATAAACACACACCCCATCCTCTTCCTTCGCATCTAATGGAATACATCTTATCGTAGCTTTCGTTTCTCCCTTAATTTTTTCTTCCGTAACTGCAGTGCCATCCCAGTGCGCAGAAATAAATCCTCCCAATTCAATTTGTGTTTTAAATTCGTCCCAGGTATTTACTTCAAAATAATGTGAGGTGCGGAATGCCAGGGCTTTGTTATACATGTTTTGCTGTATTTCCTCAAGCAAATTCTGAATATATTCCCCAACATTTTCATTCGAAATAGTGGTTTTTTCTTTTGTATCTCTGCGTGCAATTTCTAAGGTATTATTTTCCACATCGCGCATGCCCATTGCAATTCTAACAGGAACTCCTTTTAATTCATACTCCGCAAATTTCCATCCCGGTTTTGCATTGTCGCTGTCGTCGAATTTTACGGAGATATTTAATGCTTTTAATGCTGCAATAATTTTATCTGCTTTTTCTCCGATTTGTTTTAATTGTTCTTCATTTTTAAAAATTGGAACAATTACTACATGCAATGGAGCAAGTCGTGGAGGAATTATTAATCCGTCATCATCACTATGTGCCATAATTAATGCACCCATCATTCTGGTGCTTACTCCCCAACTCGTAGCCCAGGCATATTCCAGTTTTCCTTCTTTGTTTAAAAACTTAACATCAAATGCTTTTGCAAAATTTTGTCCTAAGAAATGACTTGTTCCGTTTTGTAATGCTTTTCCGTCTTGCATTAATGCTTCCACACAATAGGTATCTTCTGCTCCGGCAAATCTTTCGCTTTCCGTTTTTATTCCCATAATTACAGGAACAGCCATATAATTTTCCATGAAGTCCGCATATATATGCAGCATCTTCAATGTTTCTTCCACTGCCTCCTCTTTTGTTGCATGTGCCGTATGGCCTTCCTGCCAGTGAAACTCCGAAGTTCTCAAAAATAATCTTGTGCGCATTTCCCAACGCATCACATTTGCCCATTGATTTATCAAAATAGGAAGATCCCGGTAACTCTGAATCCAGTTTTTATAACAATTCCAAATGATCGTTTCACTGGTAGGACGAATTATTAACTCCTCTTCCAGCTTCGATTCGGGGTCAACTAAAAGTTTTCCTTTATTATTTGGATCAGTTTTTAGTCGATAATGTGTTACCACAGCACATTCTTTGGCAAATCCTTCTGCATGTCCTTCTTCTTTTTCGAGAAAACTTTTAGGTATCAAAAGCGGAAAACTGGCGTTAACGTGTCCTGTGTCCTTGAATTTTTTGTCCAGAATACTTTTCATATTCTCCCAAATGGCCCAACCGTGCGGTTTTATCACCATACAACCTCTAACTGCTGAATTCTCCGCTAACCCGCTCTGTATAACGAGATCGTTATACCATTCCGAATAGTTTATATCTCTTTTTGTAATCTTCTCCGCCATATATTACTTTTGGTATGATTTTGGAATAAAGTGCTTTGTCGCAAAATTAAGAATTGCACAAACAGCAAACAGATTAATAACAATTAAAATATCAGTTATGAAATTAAGATACTTACCGATTATAGCCGCCATGGGATTTTTAGCATCATCATGCGCTACCCAAACAGCTTCACGAGGTTCTTCTACTGACGATATTTACTTCAGCACAGAAGATGCACAGGCATCAACCACAACAACCGAAACTACAACCACCACCACTACATCTGATACTTATTCAACCTATCCCGGAAATTCCGAAAAGGTGGATTATAATCAGCCTTCCGGCTCTGATGCCGATTACAGATCAGGTTCAGAAGATCTTTCTACGGAAACCTATTATGATGAGGAAGGAAACACCTACGTGGTAAATAATTATTATGAAGATGATAATTATGGATACAACGATTACGACGATTATTATTATACTTCAAATATTTACCGATACTATTATCCATACAGCGGTTTTGGATATTATTCTCATTGTTATTCACCTTACTATTACAACCCTTATGGATGGAATGTAGGTTTTGGCTTTGGTTATGGTAATTGTTATCCTTATGGTCATTACGGTTATTATGATCCTTGGTATTCTCCTTATTATGGCTACGGTTATGGTTATGGCGGATATGGTTATGGCAATGGTTATTATAATGGTTATTATGATGGATATTATGGTAGCGGAAATGGTTATGGTAACGATGGATATAATGGTTACAGCGATAACGGATACTATTATGGGCCAAATACTTCAACGGGATCTAATACAAATACAGGAAGCAGTTCAGTAGATATGATTGCTGCCGGTTATGATAAAAACGGTAATACCGACTTGAATCATATTTTAACGGATAAAGGTACTCTTGAAGTAAATAAAGGAGATGTAAATACAAATGCAGCTTCGTCAGATAATGGTGCAACAATTGGTTCGCCTGAATTTACTTCTATAAAGGGAGTAACTGCGAAAGATGATGTTGCAGGATTAAACAGCGACGCATTAGCAATTAATAATGATAAACCAATTTCTGCAGGTCAAAATGCAACTAAAGAATCTGGTTCCGTAAAGGTGATCAAATATTATAGTGCAGCTGATGCTCCGGTAAAAAATACTATTTCAGAAAATGTTTCCTCTCCAATAGTAAAAACAGATCGCGGTATAATTCGCAGCAACGATAATAGTTATTCCGTGAGTAAACCTTCTGCCAACTACCAGCCAAATGGCGGTGGACCGGTTAAACCTGCTGCAGATGCACCTGTTCAAAAACAAAATTATCAGCAACAACAAAATAATTCAAATAATCCTCAGGTAAAACCGCAATATAATGGAATACCTCAGAATAAAAATACTTACGATCAGCCTTCAAGACCTGAAGGTAATCCTTCAAAAAATTATGAACAACCCGTAAAGAAAAATACTTACGAGGCGCCAAAAACAAATTCAGGTTCCTCGGGTAAAAGTACTTATGGAAATAGCGGAAGCTCGCCTAAAAGCAGTGGAAGTAATTCAAACGGATCTTCAGGAAGCAGACCTTCTAATAGTGGAAGTAATTCTTCTCCTAAGAGAAGCGGAGGAAAATAAAATTAAATATCCTTAAATAAAAAGAGCCATGACAAAAATATTTACATTGGTTTTAGCTACTGCTTTGTCTGCATCAATTTATGCACAAAGCGATGCAGATGCACTTCGATATTCGATGCTCGACTTTGGTGGAACCGCAAGATCACTCGGATCTGGAAATGCATATGGTGCAATTGGGGGCGATATGAGTTCCATGAGTATGAATCCTGCAGGACTTGGAATATACAGAAGTTCTGAATTTGTGATCACTCCCGGATTATTAAGTATCAATGCAGAAAGTAATTATCTTGGACAAACAAATACCGAAAGTCGGTATAATTTTTATATGAGCAATTTCGGATTTGTTTTCAGTAAAATAAATCCCGGAAAAGAAACTGCAAGAGATGGATGGGTTGGCGGTTCGTTTGGAATAGGTTATAACAGACTTGCTAATTTCAACAGTTCCACACTTTATTCAGGTTATAATGAAGAAAGTTCTTTATTAAATACCTATGTTGATTATTTAAATGCGAATGGCGGAACAAATCCTTCAGATGCATTTGCAAGTGATCCTTTTGGTGCAGGATTAGCATGGGAAACGTATTTAATTAATCCGGTATCTTCCGATTCAACACAATATTATGGTGTAATAACGGATGGAAATGTTCAACAAACAAAATCTCTTATTACAAAAGGCGGACTCAATGAAGTTGCAATATCTTTTGCAGGTAATTACGGAAACAGATTATATGTAGGTGGAACTATCGGAATTCCAAGTATCCGATATTCCAGTTCCAGTGTTTATTCCGAATCTGATATCAATCAGGAGCATTCTGATTTTGAAGAATTTACTTTAGCTGATTATACCGAAACAAATGGACTTGGTATAAACGCAAAATTCGGATTGATCTATAAAATAAGTGACTATTTCCGCGTTAGGGCATCGGTGCATTCACCAAGCTTATTCGGTTTAAGTGATACTTATTATTCTTCCATGAACAGCAGTCTTGATACATCAGGCAGCTATTCGTATGACTCACCAACAGGAGAATTTGATTATGAACTGGTAACCCCTTGGAGAGTTATAGGTAGTGCTGCTATTACATTAAAAAATATCGGTTTTATAAGCGCAGATTATGAATTTGTAGATTACAGTGAAGCCGGATTTAATTTTAACAGAAGCCTCGATGCAGGTGATCTTTCTTATGAAAACACAGTAAACACAAATATTGATACTAAATACGGGGCAGTTTCTAATCTCCGTTTAGGAGCGGAATTAATGTATGATGTATTTAGGTTCAGAGGCGGTTATATTATAAGTGGAACACCTTTTAATGAAGGTATTGCAGCAAATGGTGCAGACTTTTCAAAAAATACAATAACTGCAGGAATTGGAGTAAAAGAAAAATCATATTTTATTGATCTTGCATTTTCACATGCAACAACTACGGAATACGATATACAATATATCTATGACAATGGTGCCGGCGTAAACGAAGGTGCAACCATCGATAAATCTTTAAATAATTTTCTTTTAAGTTTTGGTTTTAGGTTTTAATGATTGTCAGTGAAGCAACGCCCTCCTGGTGGTTCGGGAGGGCTTTTTTTTGCCCTGTGCTCTATTGAATTTAAGCTAAAATTACTGGGTTCCCATCCGATTGCTGTTTATTATTTCTTGATTATTATTTGTTATTTATTCCGATTTTACTCAGAGGCACACTTTCATATGTTCATTCTTATCTCTCCATTCTCCATTTTTCCCCCTTCCCTCAGACCTCACAGGTTAAAAAAAACCTGGTAGGTCGAGGGGGTTTTCATTTAATCATTTGTTAACCGGATAATCTGATAATTGAATAGTGCCCGGCTCTTCATTGGTACATTAACACATTGGTACATTGGTACATCCTTCGGCTGTTCCATTCTTTTCCAAACCTTATTGCCTTACCTTTGTTATACAACTATGCATTACAAAAATCTACAACAGTTTATCGATGATCTCGACAAAGCAGGGGAACTTCTCCGTATTAAGGAATTTGTTGATCCGGATCTTGAAATAACGGAAATTGCCGACAGATATATTAAACAAAATGGTCCTGCATTATTGTTTGAGAATACCGGAACAGATTTTCCTTTGCTGATAAATTCTATGGGTTCGTATAAAAGAATGTGTATGGCAATTGGGGTGGATGATCTTGATGATGTTGGCAGAGATATTTCCGAATTATTTAAAAAACTCGCTACTCCAAAAAATAGTTTAATGGAAAAAGTAATGATGCTTCCCGAACTTGGAAAAGTAGCGTCATGGATGCCAAAAACCATTAAAGGAAAAGGTGCTTGTCAGGAAGTTGTAATGCCGGATGCCGATATTACAAAATTACCGGTAATGAAATGCTGGCCAGCAGATGGAGGGAAATTTATTACGCTTCCTATTATTCATACAATTGATCCTGAAACACAAATACGCAATGTTGGAATGTACAGAATGCAGGTATTCGGTCCAAAATTAACTGGAATGCATTGGCATAAACACAAGGTGAGTGCCGGACATTTTAATAAATATAAAAAGTTAAATCAGCGTATGCCGGTTTCCGTTGCTTTAGGTGGCGATCCGGTGTATACTTATTGTGCAACAGCACCATTGCCACCCAATGTGGATGAATATTTACTTGCCGGTTTTTTAAGGAAAAGAAAAGTGGAACTGGTGAAATGTATCACAAACGATCTTTATGTTCCTGCAGATGCCGATTTTATTATTGAAGGGTATGTTGATCCAAATGACGAATTAATTTTAGAAGGCCCTTTTGGTGACCATACCGGATATTATTCTTTAGCAGACTATTATCCAAAATTTCATATTACCTGTATCACACATAAAAAAAATGCAGTGTATCCATCCACTATAGTTGGTATTCCGCCTCAAGAGGATGCCTGGATAGGTAAGGCTACAGAAAGAATTTTTATAACACCAATTAAACTAACCATGTTGCCGGAAGTGGAAGACATGGAATTGCCAATTGAAGGCGTATTTCATAATCTCACCATAGTAAAGATCAAAAAAGAATATGAAGGCCACGCACAAAAGGTAATGAACGCAATGTGGGGTGCCGGTCAAATGATGTTCAATAAAATATTAGTGATTGCTGATGAAATTAATATACATGATTTTAAAGAAGTAGCGCAATACCTCAGCAAAAATGTGGACCCTGCCAATGATATATTTTTCAGCGCAGGACCAATGGATGTGCTCGATCACAGTTGCAGCAAATTTGCATTTGGAAGTAAAGTTTGTATAGATGCAACTGCTAAACCAACTGAGGAATTAAAAAATATTGATATAAAAAATATCGCTATTAATAAAATGCAACTCATGAATTCCTACCCCGAAATTAAGGGAATAAATGACGACCTTTTAACATTGAATATTTCCGTGGTTGCAATTGCAGTAGAAAAAAATAAGAAAAAACATATAAACGCTCTCAACGAAAAATTAGTTTTGGAAGAAGGTTTAAATAAAGTGAAGATTATTATTTATGTTGACCATCTTGTTGAGGTAAATGATATGGCTGTGGTAACCTGGAATTTCTCCAATAATATCGATCCTAAACGCGATATTTTTATTTTACCGGATAATGGTTCGGGAGTTTCCCATTGTGGTATAGATGGAACAAGGAAAACCAAACAATACGATGATTTTTTCAGACCCTGGCCAAACGTGATCATTATGGATGAAAATACTATTAATACAATAGATAAAAAATGGGATCAGCTCGGCTTGGGAAAATTCATCGAATCACCTTCTCATAAGTACAAACGACAGGTAATTGGTTCAGGAGCAGTAGTGGAAGAATAGTGATCAGGATCATCAAATTTGAAATTACTGTAACCGGTTTGTTAAGATTTTGCTAACAAATTATTTTTATTCATCAAATGGCACCTATTTATTTTAACAAATTAAACCGTCCTGTATGAATTAGCAGAAAAATAACCTTTTACCCTGTCATGAAAGTGCAACTTTTGCGCACTAATTTAATTTTCAATTGTTTTACCTTTGTGAAAGTTCTTTAAAACTCTATGTGTCGCGCACGCTTTAACCAATTTATTTCACGACACAACTTATTAAATGCAGAAATGGGTTTCCTCCTTAATCATCCTGATTTGCACACACAACACGCTTAACGCACAACTTTGTATAGAAGATCGCTTTACCGAAGCGGAGTACTTTGCCGACGATGAAATAACCATCGTTAATAACGTTTCGTATGGATTAGCCAGTGAATGGTACTATGAAATGGAGGTGCCGGAGTTGAATATGTTCAATATTGCATATCCAACTATTGGTATTGACCCATTAGGTAAAAGACCCTTGGTAATTCTTGCCCATGGTGGCGGATTTTGGGGAAGCGAAAAGGAAAATATGGACTACATTGTTCAGCAACTTGCTCAAAAAGGTTTTGTAGCAGCAACTATTAACTACCGAAAAGGTTGGGATTCTTATGGCGATCCTGAAAATTGTGATGGTGATGGTGCTTCCATGTACGAGGCTGTTTATAAAGCTATGCAGGATGTGCAGGCAGCTTTAAGATATTTAGTGGCAAATGCTGATACTTATGGTATTGATACTTCCTGGATATTTCTCGGTGGACAAAGTGCAGGTGTGTATGCAATGATGAATAGCACTTTCGCAACACAAGAGGAATGGAATTTATTATTTTCTGAACATACGCTCTTATTTGGCGATATAAATAGTGCAACAAACGATATTGTAACGGATTTCACCGTAAAAGGATTTTTGAATTGTTGGGGTGGTATCGTTGATCTCAATCTGATTGACGTTGATGAAGCAATACCTACAATAAGTTTTTACGGTACCGAGGATGAGGTAGTTCCTCCATTTGAGGGCAATTTTCAAGGTTGTGAAGCTTATGCTTATGTGTATGGGTCTGCATTAATTTATGAAACTTTAAATCTTTTCAATGTATGTAATGTTGTGCATGCCAGGGAAGGATATGGTCACGATACCTATGAAGATGATTATGTGATAGATAACGTAACATGTTTCATGAAGTCACTGTTTTGTGATGATTGTTCTTCCTATGAAGTGAATTACCAAACCGGATCCTGCGAAGAATTGGGAGCGACAGAAATTCTAGTGGCTTCAAAATCGGAGTTTACCGTTTATCCGAATCCGGCAAATGTCTTCGTTACAATTAAATCGGTTAACCCGCTTGAATTGAACTGTAATATAGAGGTCTGGAATTCTACAGGTCAAAAAATGCCTATTGATTTTGATCAAAATGAGAACACCCTAATATTAAACACAGAAAATTTACCCTCAGGTATTTATTATTTTACTCTGAGGAATAACAACAAAACTAATCCGGGTAGTTTTCTGATAGATAAATAATTTATCATGTTGTGAAATGCGCATCAATTATTGGGTAATTATTACCCAATAATTTAAATGTATTTGCTGCAGCGTCAATTAAATTGTCATCAATTTGTAAGTTTAATAATTAACAATTTTTTAACCTAAATAGCTTAACTGAAAAATTCCATTGCATACGCGGATTGAATTCTGACTAAAGAGTTCAATCCGATTAACAGATTGAATTGCAATGGATTTGGTATATATTTTGAAGATAATTTAAAATGAGGAAGATGTTTTTTGTTTTTGTTCTTCCCTTGTTTGCACATACACTTACAGCACAAATTTCTGAATATTGTATTCCCGATCGATTTGGTGAACAACCTGTTTTTAACATATCTGAAATTGAAGTAATTAATAATATTCCATACGGGGTTGCCGATTTTTGGTATAATGGAAATGTTGTTCCGCAATTAAATTCTTTTGATATTGCATTCCCGGCTGCGGCGGTGGATGAACTGGAAAAACGACCATTTATCGCCTTATTTCATGGTGGTGGTTTTGCTGTTGGCGACAAATCCAAATTAACAAATTTTATGATGGAAATGGCACAACGTGGATATGTAGCCGCTACATTTAATTATAGATTGGGATGGAACACCGGCGGCGTAGAACCTTCTGAATGTTTGGGTGATCCGGAATCTCTTTTGGGAGCATATTACAGAACCTGTCAGGATGTAAATGCTTCCATGCGTTTTATTACTTTTCATGCTGATGAATATGGAATCGATACTTCCATGATCTTTATCGGAGGACAAAGTGCAGGTATGATGGGAGTGATGACCAATATTTTTATGTCACAACAAAATATAAATCAACTTTTTCCGGGTTTGGATGATGAGTATGGTGATTTGAATGCCTCTACAAATGATATTGATATAAATTATTCAGTTAAAGGAATAGTGAATATGTGGGGAGCAATTCCTGATACTTCCTTTATGAGCAACAATAAAAATATTCCCATAATTAATTTTTATGGAATACGTGATAATGTTGTTCCACCTGTTTTTGGCCCTGTTCAGGATTGTTATAGTCCGAATGAATATTTTAGTGTTTTCGGGTCTGTTTCTATTTATAACAGACTCAAAAATCAAGGCGTCTGCAGTATTTTACATACAAACCAAATTACTGGGCACGAGGCATATTTCGATGAATTTACTGTTCCTCAATCTGCATGTTTTTTAAAGAGTATAATTTGTGATAATTGTACTTCAGGCGAATATCTCAATGAGATATCATCCTGTTCGTCATTGGTTCCGATTAACGATAACGCTGTATTTGAAAATATAACGGTATTTCCCAATCCTGCTAGCGGAACACTTTATATTGAACTTGGAAATGTTTCTTCACCGGAATATCCAATTCTGGAGGTTTACGATGCCACAGGGCGGATTATTCCGGCTAATTTCAGCAAAAGTGCTTCTGTTATAATACTCGATGTTTCGGAAATGCCTTCAGGAATCTATTTTGGTCGTTTAAATGTTGAAGATATTATAGGCGAGTTTAGATTTGTTGTTAACCAAAAGTAAATTTTTCAAACATTCTCCTTACCTTTGAGTTTAGAATCAATCTAAACAGTCCAAACCTTGCCAAATATTCAGTTACTTCTTGCCGAAACCCAATTCCTTATTATTGAGGGGTTGAGATCGATATTTAGCAGGTATTCTGATATTACGGTTTCTCAGGAGATTACCAGTAAGGAGGATCTGTTTACAACATTACATATCACAAACCCCGACATTGTTATAATTGATCCCTTAAACCTCGAAAATTTTCGGATCGATGATATTAGTACTATAGAAACTATTTGTCCGGGAACACGGATTCTCATTATAACAGACATACATAATACAGAAGTGGTGCATCGGATAGTGGAGACCGGAGTAAAGGGTTACCTCACTAAAACCTGTGATGAAAAGGAGATTATTGCAGCAATTTATGCCTTAATGCGCGGAGAGAAATTGTTCTGTTATAAAGTGGTAAACATTATTATGGATGGCAAAGCACCGGCAGCCGAAAATTGTGAAGCAGCCTTATTATCTGAACGGGAAATTGAAATAATTCGACTTATTGCCAACGGATACACTACGCGTCAGATAGCAGATGCTTTGTTCCGCAGTTTTCATACCATCACAACACACCGGAAAAATATCATGAAAAAGCTTGGTATCAACTCCAGTTCAGAGTTACTGGTTTTTGCTATGAATACGGGTCTCATCCAATCGAGAGAGCAACTTATCGCTTCCAAATAACATCATCGTATTGATTGCCTCTAATTATCTTTACACTTTAGGCTAGATAACACGATGAACGTTAGAACCATACGCTGGGTAATTTTATTGGGTATTATTGCAATCATAACCGTGATCCTTTCTCAGGTATTTTGGATTCGAAAAGGTTTATTAATCAACCAATCTAATTTTGAAACTGCAGTTACACTTTCCTTAGAACAGATTGCTTCTAAAATAGAAATTGCAAATAATGGAAAAAAGATCACGGAAAAACCCGTAGTTCGCATTTCTCCACATTCGTATGTAGTGAATATTGAAGAAAAAATCGATCTCAACCAATTGGATTATTATATCCGCAACGAATTTTCCAATCCGTTTCACAAAGTGGATTTTATATATCAGGTGTATGAAGCCACACGCGATGTTTTAGTATTTGAAGAAACAGTTTCAGGCGATATAAAAAATTCCACAATAGTTTATCCTACCAATTTACCGGTACTCACCGAATCGAAATATTATTTCAAAATGAATTTCCCGGAAAGGCCTGTGGTAAATTCCGTAATGTTATTTGTTTGGTCAACTTCATTAATTGCACTCACCATTGTGCTGGTGTTTTTTGGATTTACACTGGATGTAATTTTTCGTCAGCGCAGATTGAGTGAATTTCAAAAGAATTTTATTAATAATCTGGCACATGAATTTAAAACTCCTATATCTACTATTGGTATTTCTGCCGATGTAATAACTGATCCCGAAATAGTGAATGATCCTGAACGATTAAAAAATTATGCAAACATTATTAAAAATGAAAACACAAGGTTGACAGGGCAGGTAAGTAAAATTTTGGAACTTGCAAAACTGGAAAATGATGAACTTGTTTTGAATTATGAAAAATTTCATTTAAATAAAATATTAGGGGAGATTATAAATTCATTTAATGTACGTATGGAAGAAAATGAAGGCGATATCACCACAGAATTTAATGCAAAACCCGATCTGGTGGAAGCTGATAAAGTGCATTTACAAAATGTGATCAATACTTTATTGGATAATGCCCTAAAATACAATGACAAGTATCCCAAAATTTCGGTGATGACTGCAAGAGATCATGCAGGTATTTTTATATCCATCAGTGATAATGGCATTGGAATTCCGAAAGAATTTCACCGCAAAATATTTGAAAAATTTTTTCGTGTACCAACCGGGAATGTTCACAACGTAAAGGGTTACGGATTGGGTTTGAACTATGTAAAAATGATAGCCAAGGCGCACAAGTGGCGCCTGCATGTTGACAGCGAATTAAATAAAGGAAGTATATTTACACTCATAATACCACAATAACTACACATGGAAATAAAGAGCCCTAAGATCTTATATGTTGAAGATGACGTTAATCTTGGTTTTGTTACCAAAGATAACCTTCAAAAAAAGGGATATGATATCACCCTTTGTCAGGATGGATTAGAAGCGGCACAAACTTTTACACAGCAAAAATTTGACCTCTGTATTCTGGATGTTATGCTGCCAAAAATTGATGGATTTGCATTAGCACAAAAATTCAGGGATAAGGATAAAAATGTTCCTATTTTATTTCTCACAGCTAAGTCGATGCTGGAAGATAAATTACAGGGGTTTAAAATTGGGGGAGATGATTATGTTACAAAACCTTTCAGCATTGACGAACTGGTGTTAAAAATAGAAGTATTTTTAAAACGCAGCAAAGTATTTGCAACCAATATTGAAGAAAAGAATATTTATCATATTGCAGGATACGAATTTGATTTTAAAGAACTTACACTTAAAAATACAGTCAATACGTATACCTTAACTCTACGCGAAGCAGAATTGCTACGCATGTTAACACTCAACCGAAATCAGGTGGTGCGCAGAGAATCTATTTTACATCAGGTTTGGGGGGAGGATAATTATTATATTGGAAGAAGTCTCGATGTATTTGTTTCCCGTTTAAGAAAAATGTTTTCCGATGATGAAAATATTCAGATCGAAAATGTGAGAGGGGTCGGGTTTAAGTTTATTGTGAAAGAGAGTTTGGAGGCGTGAAGGAGTTGGAAGGAGTTGGAAGGAGTTGAAAGTAGTTGAAGTTGTTGAAAACGGAGGAACAATCCAATGTTACAAACGTCCCACTGCCCACTTCCCACTGCCCACTAAGCGTAAATCTCGTAATAGTTTAACTCAAAAAATAAACCACATGCGTTATTTCCTGCTTCTTTTATTATTAAATAATGTCGGCTTGTTTGCTCAATCAGATACTATTTTGCAACTGAATTTTCCATATAGGGTTGGATATAATATGTATTTTTCACAGTATACCACCTATTATCTAAATACAATAGAAAATGAATCTGGAACAGAGCCGGAAATAATTGAAAAGGAAGGGGCATTTCAGTATCATATAAATCGCGATTTTATAGAGGGAAATGATTCCATTGTAAATTTTCTTATTATTATAAGAACTGGCGGAGATTCGATGTATATAGAATCTCCATTGTATATTAATGAGAATGGTATGTTCTTTAAAATGCCAAAGGATGAAATAGATAAAGCGGTAGAATTTTATAAGATAGCAGACAAAAAAAATATATTATTTCAAACAATTAAAACACCATTATACGAAGGATCGAGTTGGGAGAGTTACGATTATTCTTTTTTAAAGACTACCTATTTCTGCACCCATATTGATACTTTAATTGAAACTCCTGCCGGCAAATTTTCAGCATTTGGAATAGGCACAACCTCTGCAACCACTGAATTAAAAGGAGAGTCAAAGAACTTTAATATGATAACGGAATATCAAAGTTTTTATGCCCAGGGAGTTGGTAAAATTGCAGAATATACCAAAGTTTATTACCAAAATAAATCAACAGGAGAAAAATTTCTTTCCACAACAATTGAAGTTTTTTTGGAGGAATTATGGTGGGATGAAGAATAGTTTAAATTTTAATCATTCGCAAAAAAAATATCCGGGAAATAAATCATTCCCCGGATATAAAAAATATTGGAATATCTTAGTGTAATATTTACACTAACCCTTGTGCAATCATAGCATTGGCAACTTTAACAAAACCACCAATATTTGCACCTTTTACATAGTTGATGTATTTGCCTTCTTTACCGTATTTTACACAAGTTGCGTGAATATCGTGCATGATCTTTTTTAAATGATTATCCACTTCTGTGCGAGTCCAACTCATGCGCAAACTATTCTGGCTCATTTCTAAACCACTTGTTGCAACTCCACCTGCATTGCTTGCTTTGCCCGGAGCAAATAAAACCTTTGCTTCTAAAAATGCAGTAACTGCTTCCGGAGTACTAGGCATATTTGCACCTTCGGCAACACATTTAACGCCATTTTTAATTAAGAGTTTTGCATCTTTTCCGGTTAATTCATTTTGAGTTGCACAAGGTAGGGCAACATCACATTTAACTTCCCAGGGTGTTTTGCCTGCAATATAATCGCATTTGTATTTATCGGCATATTCTTTAATACGACCGCGTTTTACATTTTTTAATTCCAACAAAAAGGCGAGTTTTTCTCTGGTAAATCCGTTTTTGTCATAAATATATCCGTCACTATCACTGGCAGTAACAACCTTAGCACCAAGATCCAGACATTTTTCAATGGCATATTGCGACACATTTCCACTTCCGGAAACCACCACTGTTTTTCCTTTGAAATTCAGTTTTTTGGTGCCCATCATTTCTGCAGCAAAATATACACAACCATAACCTGTTGCTTCCGGACGAATTAAACTTCCTCCCCACTCCAAACTTTTACCCGTTAATACGCCGGTAAATTCGTTGCGGAGTTTTTTATACATTCCATACATATATCCTATTTCTCTTCCTCCAACTCCAATATCGCCGGCAGGTACATCTGTGTCAGAGCCGATATGGCGCGCTAATTCCGACATAAAACTCTGGCAGAAACGCATTACTTCCATGTCAGATTTTCCTTTAGGATCGAAATTACTTCCGCCTTTTCCTCCGCCCATTGGCAATGTGGTAAGACTGTTTTTAAACACCTGTTCAAAGGCAAGAAACTTTAAAATGGACAAAGTAACAGTGGGATGAAAACGCAAACCACCTTTGTAAGGGCCAATTGCACTGTTCATCTGAATTCTGTAGCCACGGTTTATTTGAATTTCCCCTTTGTCGTCCATCCAGGGAACCCTGAAAGTAAGAACCCGCTCCGGTTCTGCAATACGTTCTAAAATTTTAGTTGATTTATATTGAGGATGTTCCTCAATATAAGGGATAACTGCCTCGGCAACCTCATATACTGCCTGTAGAAATTCCTTTTCACCCGGGTTGCGACTTTCAACCACGCTCATGAATGCTTTAACATTTTTGTCCATAGAAGTGCTATTTTTTGTGGTGTGAAATTAAACATCCTTTTTAATAAAACAAATGATGAACTCATTAATATTACCTGATTTCAGGCACATTTAATAATCAAATTAATATAGAGGCAGCAGGAAGTTCTTCCAGAAATGAAAATGTTTTAAGAATATGATCAATCCGGCACAAATGGTTGGTATTTCCATTGCTTACCCATAAATAAGGAACATTAAGGGTCAAATTATAACGTGCAATTTGTTCAAAGGTCTTTTGGGAGAGTGGGACAGATTCTGCTTTACATTCCACAATTAAAACAGGTAACCCTTTTTTATTGTAGAGAACAATATCTGTGCGTTTTGTCAATTGATTAAGCGTGAGTTTTTTTTCTACGCTGATGAGCGATTTTGGAAATTGATGATCGTAGAGCAGGTAATGTACGATGTGTTGCCTCACCCACTCTTCAGGTGTGAGTACAACATGTTTTTTACGTATGATGTCAAAAATATATTGAATATTATTTTCCGATTTAATGCGGAGGTCGTATTTGGAAAATTCTATCTGCATCGGTAACACAAAAATACATATTGTAAATGTGTAATCGTTAAATTTGCATCATGGATTACAAGGATCTGCTGAACGATATAAAGGCTAAAAAATTTAAACCCGTGTATTTATTGCACGGCGATGAAGCTTATTATATTGACAAGATTGCGGAATATATGGAGGAGTCGATACTTACCCCGGCAGAAAAAGATTTTAATTGTTCTATATTTTATGGAAAAGATACCCAGCCACAGCAGGTAATTGATGCCTGTGTGCGTTTCCCCATGTTTGCTGCGCATAATCTGGTTATTTTACGGGAAGCGCAAATGATGAAAACAAAGGGAAGTGAGATTGATAAACTGGAACCCTATATTCAAAATCCATCTGCTTCTACCATATTGGTTTTATGTTATAAGGATGGAAAATTTGATGCGCGTAAAAAACTATTCAAATATATTAAAGATAAGGGCATTATTTACGAATCGCAGGCGTTAAAAGATAATGAAGTGCCAATATTTATTGAATCGTTTTTGAAAAGAAAAAAAGTAACGGCTGATGGAAAAGCGATAAGAATACTTGTCGATCATTTGGGCACTGATCTTTCGAAAATAATAAATGAACTTGAAAAGTTATGCATCAATCTCAAAGATGGCGATCAAATAACTTCTGCACTTATTGAAAAAAATATTGGCATAAGCAAGGATTACAATGTGTATGAATTGCAGAGTGCCTTACTCACAAAAAATACTACTTTGGCCTTTACCATTATCACTTATATGAACGACAATCCGAAGGCAAACCCATTTGTGCTCACGATCTCCAATATTCATAGTGCATTTCAAAAATTATATCATTTTATGGCTGGGGGAAATGTGACTGATTTTGATTTGTTCAGGATCTACGCAATTCACAGTAGCCAGAAAAATGAATTCAGAGCTGCGCGTACACTTTATACGCCTTCTCGCGTGGAGGAAATATTTGAATTGATGCTGGAATTCGATCTGCGCTCAAAAGGGTTACACAATGGCAAAACGGAAGTGGATGAATTGCTGAAGGAACTTGTTTACCGGATATTGAATTAATTTTCTGTTATTAAGGATAAAGCAATTTTTTTATCCTCATGCATGGCAGTAATAAGCGCCTCTTTTGAGTCGAATTTTTTATCCTTGCGGATAAATTGCAAAAACTTCACTGTTATTGATTCTCCGTAAATGGTTTCGTTAAAATTTAAAATATACACTTCTATTCTTTTTTCTGTTTTATCGAAAGTGGGCCTGGTTCCTATGCTGAGTAATCCGAATAATTTTGTATTGTGATTTTTAAGAGTTACCTCGGTAAAATATACTCCGTCGGCCGGAATTAATTTATTAATATCCTCCACATAAATATTGGCAGTTGGAAATCCGAGTGTACTTCCTATTTGATCACCTTTTACAACATGTCCTGATAATTGATAGCAATACCCCAATAATTCGTTGGCCTCCTGAACATTTCCAGCTATCAAAAACTTTCTGATCTTGGAAGAACTGACGGTTAAATGATCAATTACATGTGCAGGGATCTCCTCAATTTTAACTGCATATTTTTCGGCAATATTTTTTAATAAATGAATATCACCTGCCCGGTCCTTACCGAATTTATGATCATACCCAAAAACAATAATGGCAGGATTGAATTTTTTTATCAGAAAATTTTCTGCATAATCTCGTGCATCTATTTCTGAAAACTCCCTTGAAAAAGGTACAACTACCACAACATCAATATTGTATTTTTGCAGCATATCTATCTTTTCTTGCAGCGTAGTGAGATAATATACAGGTGACTCCGGAGAAATAATATGCCGGGGATGTGGATGAAAAGTGATAATAATACTTTGCCCATTCCCCTTTTTTGCTGCTGTGGTAATTGAGTGTATGATCTCCGCATGTCCGCTGTGCACGCCATCGAAGGTACCAATGGAAATTACAGAGTTTAGAAATGCGGGTAAATTATTAATATCTTTGAAAACTTGCATATATATTGACAAAAGTAAAAATTTGTATCACAATAACAATACAAAATAAAGGTTAGCCTGGTGGATAAATTAAAAAAAAATGGTTTGTACCTCATGATAGGTTCGCTTTTCACCGCTTATTTGGTTGCACGTGCTATTATTTTGCCCATTACTATTGATGAAGGCGGAACATTTTATAATGCAGTTCCAAGATCTTTTTGGGATATTATTACTTACGTGGATCCAAGCCCAAACAACCATATTTTAAATACCCTTTTGATCAAATTTTTTGTGGCAATTTTCGGGACACATTCGCTGGTTGTGCGTTTGCCGAATATTTTTGCCTTTATTTTATATTATTCTGTTGCCGTGCTTTGGCTAAAAAAATTAAGTAACAATAAATTATTCGTGATATTTGGAATTGTTGTATTTACTTGCAACCCGTATCTGCTCGATTTTTTTGCTTTGGCCAGGGGATATGGTTTATCGATAGCTTTTATGTTTTTTTCTATGTATTTGATTTATCAGTACTTTAATTCAAAACAGATTAAATGGATATTTTATGCATTTTTTGCAGCTGCTTTAGCCGTTTATTCGAATTTTACTTTGCTGAATTATTATTTAAGTTTGCTCACAGTATGTAGTATTTTACTTTTGCAGGATAATTGGAACAAAGCTGTGAAAATTTTATTTAAACAATATCTGATATTGTTTGGTATTACATTGATACTTGCGATACTGTGTTATACGCCATTAAAACAAATAACCTCTACCGGACAGCTTCGATACTGGAGCAGTAATGGCTTTTATAGCGACACCTTTATTCCGTTGTTAAAATCAATGGTATACGCAAATGGATGGTTTGTAGCATTTGATTTACGGTTTTTTGTTGTCTTTGTTATTATTTTGTTGTTGCTGATCGGATCTTTTACCTTACTTAAATTAATTAAACAAAAGTTCAATTTCACAGCCGACTTTCTTGCTTTCAGTTTTATGGTTTTAATTGGGACTCTTGTTGTTATACTACTTCAGTTTTATTTATTGGCCACTCCATTTTTAAATGCTCGGGGAGCTGTTTTTTTGTATGTTTTGTTTGTTATTCCATTTGTATATTTATCCAATTTAATTTATAAGAAAAACAATAAATGGAAAAATTTTATCATAATCCCATTTATGGTAATTGGTATTTATCATTTTTTAAATTCCATAAATTTTTACAATTGCCGGGAATGGTGGTTTGATGCAGATACAAAAAATGTAATGAACTATTTATCATCAAAACAGGAAGGGGAGTCGGTAACCTTGAATACTTCCTGGGTTTATAATACCTCTTTTCAGTTTCACATTGAAGCAGAAGGCAATATCAACATAAAGCTGGCGCCCTATCATCAGGAACTTTGGCCTGATAGCAATTACCTCTATTATTATTGCGAAAGGGCACATGTTGAGGAATTACAAAAGAATTACAGTGAAGTTATTTCCTTTAACAAGGGGAATAATGTATTAATGAAAAAAAGATTAATAAAGGAGTAAAATAATTTCTCACATAACAGGTTTAATACTTTCCAGAAAAGATTCAATAGTTATAGCATTTTCAATGTTAAAGTGGCCAACTCTTGTTCTTCTGAGTGACGATAAATATCCACCACATCCTAATTCCTTGCCCAAATCGTGTGCGAGGCTTCTGATATAGGTTCCTTTGCTGCAGCTTACTTTAAAATGTACGAGTGGTAATGTTATTTCGGTTATTTCGAAGGAATAAATGGTGATATTTCTTGATTTAATAACTAAGGTTTCGCCGGCCCTTGCATAACTGTATGCGCGGCGGCCGTCCACTTTTACGGAAGAATAAATAGGAGGAACCTGTTCAATAACACCGGTAAATTTTTGTTTGGCAGCAATTATTTTTTCCTCCGTGATATTTTCGAGACTAAAGGTTTCTGTTATTTCTGTTTCGGCATCATAACTCGGGGTAATTCCGCCCAGGGTAATAGTTCCGGTATATTCTTTATCCAGTGTTTGTAATTCTTCCGCTTTTTTTGTGAAACTTCCCGTAACAATAATCAGTAAACCGGTTGCAAGAGGATCGAGAGTGCCTGCATGACCAACTTTTAATTTTTTGAGATTACAAAATTTCTGTATGGGTCCACGAATTTTACCAATTACATCAAAAGAGGTCCATTGTATGGGTTTGTCAATTAACAAGTAGGTTCCTTCCATAAATTGTTTCGCTGTATACATATCATACTACCTTAAGATCAACACCCAGTGCCAGTAAAATTAATATGATGGAACCTACAATTATTCTGTAATAACCAAATAATTTAAATCCATGTTTAGTGAGGAAGGTGACAAAACTGCGCATTGCTATTAATGCAATAATAAATGCAACGATATTGCCAATTATAAAACAAATAATATTGCTATTGGAGCTTAATAATAATTCGTAAGCATGGGTACCTGCGTTCGGGCCTTCTTCAATTTCTTTTAAAAATAATGAATAGGCAGTTGCCGCAAACATGGTTGGGACAGCCAGAAAAAAGGAAAATTCAGCGGCTGTTTTTCTGGTCAGCTTTTGTGTGAGTCCGCCGATAATGGTAGCTGCGGAACGCGATACTCCGGGAATAACTGCGAGACATTGAAATACTCCGATCAGAAAAGAATTTTTATAGGTTATAATATCGGTGGAATCAATATCTTTTTCCTCATCTTTTCCAAATATTTTATCGATGAATAACAAAACAATTCCACCTAAAATTAAAGCAATTGCAACAACGGTCACATTTTCCAACATGGCATCTATTTCATCCCCAAATAAAAAACCGATAGCGGCTGCAGGAATGAATCCAATGAATAATTTGAGGTAAAAATTCACCGTTTTAAAAAATCTTTTCCAATACAATACTACCACTGATAAAATTGCACCGAATTGAATTGCAACAGTAAATGTTTTGGTAAAATCATCTTCTGCAATGCCCATTAAAGAAGATGTTATGATCATATGCCCGGTAGAGGAAACGGGTAAAAATTCAGTTATTCCTTCTACTATGGCGAGAATTACTGCTTCAAATATTGTCATGAAACAGCATTATTTTTTTGATTTGTGAAACACCGCATAAATTTCGATGGCAAATCCGAGAATAACTACTATGGGAGCAATGGTAATTCTTCGGGTGCTATAAACTTCTGCTTCCGGAAATACGTTTGGGTCGGTCCATTTACCTCCGCTCATTAGAATAAATCCGATGAGTATTACCACTAAACCCAAAATCATCAGGTAATAGTTTTCTTTTCCCAATACCATTTTCCCAATAAAATTGGAAGGATTTACTGGTTTTGGTGCTTCTTTCTTTTGAGTTTGTTTGTTGTCTGTCATTTGATTAATTTATTATTAATACAATTCATCCAACTTCATGTTGATGTATTTGTGAACCGAATTTCTTGTGCTGAACCATGTGATTAAAACTCCGACACCCACCAACATTAAGAAGGTAAATATAAAACCTCTTTTTAAGGTTGCATTGGTAAAGTCCCAATAATGAAAATTATTGTGAACATACATAACTGCAATAAACAGCACTAACATTGCAACACCGGCACTGCATAAACCATTTATTATACTTCTGCGCACGTATGGCCCGGTAATGAATGATCTTGTTGCACCAACCAGCTGCATACTTCTCACCAAAAAGCGATTGGAATACATACTCAGGCGTATCGTTTTATCGATTATTGCAATGGAAATGATTAAAAATAAAATAGAAAGTCCCGCAATTATAAAACCGGCAATTTTAAGATCGCTATCTACAGAACTAATTAATTCTTCGTTTGCTCTGGTATGTGTTATTTCGGGAAATACCTGCAGTTTTTCACGAAATAGTTTCATGCTGTCGATATTTACTGCCGATGCATTTAAACTGATATCAACTGATGCCGGTAAAGGATTAACATCACCCAGAATTTCAGCAGGATCTTCGTTGAATTTATTTTTGAAGATCTGCATTGCATCATCCTTTGAAATATATTTTGTGGTTTTAACGGATGGTTCGGATTCTATTTTCTTTAATAATTTATCTACATCTGTTTGGGTAAGTCCTTCTTTTAAGTAAGCAGAAATTACAAGATCTTCTTTGATATTGGCTTCTTCATATTTAAAGGAAATGAATAAAATGCACATTAAGCCCAACATGAGCAGAGCTAACGAGGTTATAAGGATAGAATTTATATAATGCGTTTGCTTGCGTTGAAGCGATTTTCCGGCCTGTTGCGACATTGGCTGCAAATTTAGCAGTTTTACCCGATTGAACGCAAAAGGATATTGGAAATTGCTGTGGGTAAGTGAAAACATTGAATAGAAATTGAATTTTCAGCCCCATAGCGTGAGGGATAGTAGCGAAAAGCCCGCATCCCGATAGCTATCGGGAGAGGACTTGTAGCGGATAGCCCGACCCGTAGGGGCACGCCCAAAATAAAATTGAGAATTTCCAACAACGCCTTTTTTCACTAAAATGCCCTGAATTCGCTAATTTTGGCGCATGGAATATTCGATAGACCGGATAAGGGAAATAGAGCAAAAATGGAACAAAAAGTGGCAGGAAAGCCAATTGTATAAGGTATTTGAGGTCACAACGAAGCCTAAATATTATGTGTTGGATATGTTTCCATACCCAAGTGGAAGCGGTTTGCACGTTGGGCATCCGCTGGGATATGTTGCGAGTGATATTGTTGCGCGATTTAAAAGGTTGAAGGGATTTAATGTTTTGCATCCGATGGGATTTGATGCTTTTGGTTTGCCGGCGGAACAATATGCGATAGAAACCGGTCAGCACCCTGCAGTTACTACCGAAAAAAATATTAATTATTTCAGGGAGCAATTACAACGCATGGGTTTTAGTTACGATTGGAGCCGGGAAGTAAAAACCTCTGACCCGAAATTTTATAAATGGACGCAGTGGATATTTATGCAATTATTTAAATGTTGGTATAATCCATTTAATAATAAAGCAGAATATCTGGATTCGTTGATTAATATTTTACAAGCGGAGGGAAGTAAAAGATTATTTGATCTGGATAAATGTGAAACGGTAATTTCTGCGGATACCTGGAAAAATTATTCGGAAACGGAACAACAAACATTTTTAATGCAATTTCGGCTTGTTTATTTAGATCATGCAGAAGTGTGGTGGTGCGAAATATTGGGAACTGTTTTGGCAAATGATGAGGTTAAAGACGGACTGAGTGAACGTGGCGGACATCCGGTGGAAAAAATAAAAATGCGTCAGTGGTTTTTGCGGATCACCAATTTTGCGGAAAGATTATTGGAAGGATTGGATAGAGTAGATTTCAGCGAAAGTATGAAAGAAATGCAGCGCAACTGGATTGGAAAAAGTGAAGGTGCGTTAATTAATTTTTTATCTGCCGAAGGGAATGATCGGATTGAGATTTTTACAACACGACCCGATACCATATTTGGTGCAACATTTATGGTGCTTGCTCCTGAACACGATCTTGTTGCGAAAATTACTACTGCAGAAAATAAATTTGAAGTTGAAGAATATATTACCTACGTAAAAAGCAGAAGCGAACGCGACAGGATTAGTGAGGTAAAAAAAGTAACCGGCCAATTTACGGGTGCGTTTGCAATAAATCCTTTTACCGAAAAAAATATACCAATTTATATTGCGGAATATGTGTTAGCGGGCTATGGAACCGGAGCGATAATGGCGGTTCCGAGTAATGATGACAGGGACAGAGCATTTGCGGAAAAATTTGGAATAGAAATTATAGAAGTAGTTGATCAAACGGAATATCCGAATGCCGACAGAGAAGATAAGATAGGTAAAATGATGAATTCGGATATGTTAAATGGTGTTGAAGTAAGGGATGCAATTAAAACTATTTTAGATAGTATAGAAAAAAAGGGAATTGGAAAAAGAAAAATAAATTACCGAATGCGCGATGCGGGTTATTCTCGTCAGCGGTATTGGGGCGAACCATTTCCGGTATATTATAAAAATGAAATTCCATATTTATTGTCGGAAAAAGATTTGCCGGTAATTCTTCCGGAAGTAGAAACGTATAAACCGGCTGGCGCGGGAAAATCGCCATTATCTTCTTTAAAGGAATGGGTGAATTTGCCGGATGGCTCAACGCGTGAAACCGATACTATGCCTGGTTATGCAGGGTCAAGCTGGTATTTTTACCGGTATATGGATGTAGATAATGAAAATGGTTTTGCCTCGAAGGAAAAAATAAATTATTGGAAGAATGTTGATTTGTATATTGGAGGAACGGAGCACGCTGTCGGACATTTATTGTATTCCAGAATGTGGAATAAATTTTTGTATGACCTCGGATTAGTGCCGATGGAGGAGCCATATAAAAAATTGGTGAATCAGGGGATGATTCAGGGATTCTCAAAAATTGTTTATAGGGTGAGCGGATCAAATTTATTTGTTACTAAATCGGAAAAAGATAAATATGAAATTACGGAACTGCGTGTTGATACAAAATTAGTTGACGGAGATGTTTTAGACCTAGAAGCTTTTAAAAAATGGAGAACTGATTTTGCGGATGCGGAGTTTATATTGGAAGGCGGAAAATTTTATTGTGGAACTGAATTAGAAAAAATGTCTAAATCGAAACACAATGTGGTTAATCCCGATGAAGTAATTGATGAATACGGCGCCGATTGTTTCCGCTTATACGAAATGTTTCTTGGTCCTTTGGATGCCGGAAAACCCTGGGACACGAAAGGAATAACCGGTGTTTTTGGATTTTTGCGAAAATTGTGGCGATTATTTATTGATGAAACCGGAAACATTAAAGTCAGCGATGAAAAGGCTACAAATGAAGAATTAAAAATATTGCACAAAACAATTAAAAAAGCAGGGGAGGATATTGAGCGTTTGAGTTTTAATACTGCCGTAAGCGCATTTATGATCTGCGTAAACGAATTGGGAACTGCAAAATGTAATAAGAAGGAAGTATTGGAAAATTTATTGATATTAGTTGCTCCCTTTGCACCATTTATAGCGGAAGAGTTATGGGAAAAAATTGGAAACAAGGGAAGTATTCACACTGCAGCCTGGCCGGTATTTGAAAATAGTTTTCTGGTAGAAAACTCCTTTAATTATCCTGTTTCCATTAATGGAAAAGCAAGAGCTATTGTGGAACTGCCCTTAGATATGCCAACGGAGGAAATAGAACGCAGAGTTTTAGCGTTGGAGTCTGTAATAAAATGGACGGAAGGTAAAACACCTAAAAAAGTGATCATTGTAAAAGGAAAAATTGTGAATATAGTTGTGTAATTTTAGAATATTAATTTAATAACGCGATATGTTCAATGGAGGGTTTTAATTCAAATTGTACATGAATTTCTTCGTGTAAACTTTGGGTCCTTTGCGGCTTAGTGGGAAAAAAGTGTCACGCAAAGACGCAAAGGCGCAAAGGGAAAAAAAAGGGAAATAATATATTAGAGTCGATATTATACAACTTTGTGAGCCTAGAATCTTAGTGGGAAAAAAGTGTCACGCAAAGACGCAAAGGCGCAAAGGGGAAAAAATGGGAAATAATATATTAGAGTCGATATTATACAACTTTGTGAGCCTAGAATCTTAGTGGGAAAAAAGTGTCACGCAAAGACGCAAAGGCGCAAAGGGAAAAAAATGGGAAATAATATATTAGAGTCGATATTATACAACTTTGTGAGCCTAGAATCTTAGTGGGAAAAAAGTGTCACGCAAAGACGCAAAGGCGCAAAGAATAAGTGGGAAATAAAATATTGGAATCGATATTAAAAAACTTTGTGAGCTGTGGGGAATAAAAATCATCATTTAATTAAAAAACTCAAATGAAAAAAATATTTCTAATAATTCTGATTGTAATTGCTATTATTCCGTGTTCTGCACAGGATATTAGTACTAATATAAAATTACAAGCGGAAAAAATGGTGACTGCTTTCAAAGACGAAAATTATGGTGGATTGTTGGATTATACCTATCCTAAAATTCTCGATATTGTTGGTGGAAAGGAAATAATGGAAACGCTGGTAAAAAATATGATGGACGATATGAAGGCTGATGGTGTTTTTGTTGACTCTGCAAAAGTTGGGGAGCCGGGAGCAATTGTGCAGGCGGGAAGTGAATTGCATTCTACCATAACACAAACGGTTTACATGCAATTTCCGGGTGGAAAAATGATAAGTGAAAGCACTTTACTGGCTGTTTCTATGGATGGATTAAATTGGTATTTTTTGGACATCAAACAATTAACACCTGAAATGAAAACACAATTTTTTCCGGATTTTAATCCCGAACTTATTATTCCGGAACCAAAACCATTAATTACTACTTATGATAATGAATAAAAAGTTAACATGCCGGAAACAATAAAACTTGTAGAGTGCCCGCGCGATGCCATGCAGGGTATTCATGATTTTATTTCTACCGAAAAAAAGGTGGATTATATTAAGCAACTATTGAAAGTAGGTTTCGATACTATTGATTTTGGAAGTTTTGTATCTCCAAAAGCAATTCCGCAAATGGCTGATACTGCAGATGTTTTAAATCAGCTTGATCTATCAACCAGTAAATCAAAATTACTTGCAATAATAGGAAATGTTCGCGGTGCAGAAGATGCAGTTAAATTTGATAAAATTCATTATCTCGGATTTCCGTTTTCTATTTCTGAGACTTTCCAACAGCGCAATATTAATTCGTCGATAACAGAAAGTGTTGATCGCGTTAAAGAAATAAAACAACTTTGTGATGATAACGGCAAACAGTTGATGATCTACATTTCTATGGGTTTTGGAAACCCATACGGAGATCCCTGGAGCGCTGAAGTTGCTGCGGAGTGGGTGGAAAAAATGGTGTTGTTGAATATTAAATATATTTCACTTGCGGATACTATAGGTATTGCGAATCCAGAATCTATTGAATATTTATTTTCCTATTTAATTCCGAAATTTCCGGCCGTTGAATTTGGTGCACATTTACATACTACGCCGGATGCTTGGTTGGAAAAAATTGACGCAGCCTATAAAAGTGGTTGCAGAAGATTTGATGGAGCTATAAAAGGATTTGGCGGTTGCCCAATGGCAGCTGATGATCTCACCGGTAATATGGCTACAGAAAATATCATTCAGTATTTTCGTCACGAGGATATTGAATTAAATATTAATACAAAAGAATTTCGTGAAAGCGTGCGAAAGGCTTTAGTTACTTTTCCTGTTTAGTGAATTGTTTTAGACAGGGTTTGGGAAAAAGTTTCATGTACGTTTATAAAAAATCGTCAAATTATCGATTTTCAATTTCCAATTGTCAACAGTCATTAGTCAGGAGTAAAAAATTTCATCGAAAATCAATCTCATCACTTCCGTCCGACCGGGGTCATCCGGGCTGGCATTACTCATTACTCATTACTCATTACTCATTACTCATTACTCATTACTCATTACTCATTACTCATTACTCATTACTCATTACTCATTACTCATTACTCATTACTCATTACTCATTACTCATTACTCATT
>Ga0163147_10001083_pt1 | contig 42174 bp, 24 predicted proteins | sample OliLakLV19MP6G1_FD_148597 | JGI IMG/M metagenome (GOLD analysis project Ga0163147, IMG submission 148597) | Freshwater microbial mat bacterial communities from Lake Vanda, McMurdo Dry Valleys, Antarctica- Oligotrophic Lake LV.19.MP6.G1 | ecosystem: Environmental > Aquatic > Freshwater > Lake >...
GGATGCCGAGCGCTTCACTCAGCAGGCCCGGCAGTGTGCGCGGATGGCAGAGGCTATTTTCGTCTTTCACGCCAGTTCGGATACTCGCTATCAAAACACCACCAGCGCGCACGAAAGCATCAAGCCGTGCGGCCACCGCGTCCGGCAACAAATAAAGCTGGGGCGCGATCACTAACTTGTACGAAGAGAGATCTTGATCAGGCCGCACCATATCCACATTGATGCCAGCGCGAAAAAGCGCTGCCTGGAAGCACTTCATGTGACGGTGCCAATCGTTGTCGGTGAAGCTCGGCTGAAAGCGTGTGGCCCAGATGCTTTCATAATCGTAGATGATCGCGACGCGCGCTTGGATGCTGGTGCCCTCCAATTCACTCCAGAGTGCGTGCAGTTCCTTGGCGGTCTTGGCGGCTTCCTCATAGCGGCGCCCAGGTTTTCCATCATGGCCCAAGAGACCATGCCAATATTGCTCGCGCCCGGCCGTACAGCTGCGCCAGCGGAACCAGACCATGCCATCGGCACCATGCGCGACCTGTTGGAAAGCCACTTTTCGCAGCTCGCCTGGCCGCACGTTGCGGCCAAATTTGCCCCAACCCGAAGGCCCGGAGGTTTGCTCCATGATCCAGAAATTCTGGCGTTTGAGGCCGCGCATCACATCGGCCGCACCCGCTGCATCGTAAGAAATCTCAGGCTTCCCCCACACCGGATAATTATCCCAGCTGACAAAATCCAAGTCAGCCGCCAGCTCATAATAGTCGAGATCACTGTGATAGCCCATGAAGTTGTGCGTGATGAACTGCGTGCTGCAGAGCTTGCGCAGGATCCGCACTTGGTCGTGCTGGAAGCGCACATTTAACCAGGAGCCGTAACGCTGCCAATCGAGCAAGAGCGAAGGATTGTGCGAATTGATATCGTCAGGAATCGGGATTTCTGCCCACTCACCGTAGGTATGGCCCCAAAAATGCGTTCCCCAGGCCGCATTCAAAGCTCCGAGTGACTTGTGCCGCGCGCGCAACCAATCGTGAAAATCCGCGCGACAGGTGGGACAAGAGCAGCCATTGTTCCCGAATTCATTATCCGTTTGCCAACCGATCACGTTCCGATTTTTGGCGTAGCGCTCCGCCATCGCGTTCGTGATGCGCTCGGAGAGCAAACGAAAGGTTCCCGAAGTGAAGCAGTTGTTCTTGCGCACGCCCCAAACGGTGCGCTGACCATTCGGCTTCATCGCTAACGTTTCGGGGTACTTCCTTGCCACCCAAGCCGGCATGATCCCGGTGGGCGTCCCCAAGATGACTTGGATCCCGTGGCTCGCTAGCACTTCAATCGCAGCATCAAGCCAGGCAAAATCGAAACGGCCTTCCTCGGGCTCACACTTGACCCACGAAAACTCGGCCAACCGGACGATGTTGAAGCCTGCTGCCTGCATTTGGTCAGCGGTTGCTTCCCAGGATTCCTCGGGCCAGTGTTCGGGATAGTAGTCAACGCCAATGTGCATGGTGGCGGACGCTAGCCGAGCACTCGGCGGCTGTCATGCAATAGCGTTAGCACTCTGCGGTCAAATGCGAACGCTAGCCGAGGCCAACTCCGAAAGGCGAGTAGGCACCGTTCCGGAGATTTTCGGCCCATAGTTGGGGTTCGTGCCCTGCGAACCCGGGGGTCCTAGGTCTGCTCAAGCGGTGATGATGGGCAACCGATCGCTCGCGCCCGTGAAATAACGCGAAGAAGTATCAGCGTAGTGCTGCGCGAAGCGTGGCGTCCACCCCTCCAGGGTGATGAATGGAACACCGTAGCCCTTGTGGCCCCAACGCTCAAATTCAGCAGGAGGCAAGCCCATCGCCTGCAAGACGGTCGCTAACCACTGACTGTACAGGAGCCCCATGTACTGCATTCCACCGGCACCCGGATCGAAGGCTGAACCGGGATTGTTGAAGCGCCGGAAATCCACGAGCTGACCCGTTTTGAAATAACCTGCAGCGCCGCCAAAGGTGACGACAGGAATGGAGATAGAACCGTGCGTTTCCATGCCGCACTCTTGGGTCCACGCTAGAAGTGAATTATCGAGATAAGTAGTTCCAGGAACTTCCTCAATGTCGAGCTTGGATGCCAGATCCAGCAGCGAAAACTCGAACACCTTTTGATACGAATCCACTAGCGTTTGTTGGGGTGTCGGCAGCTGCCACTGGTGCGCAATTTCTTGGTGCCAATCGCCACCGTAAGCGGCAAAGTGCGAGGTATCACCGAGCCCAAACACACCGATCCGGCTGGCGCCGCACGTGAACGCAGCCACGACCACATCATTGAAAAGCTGGCAGTATTTCGCCGCCTCTGCCGCACTGTTCCCACGCGAATCGCGACTATCCTCGGTAGCTTTCTGCAGATTGGTGCAACTGACGTTGGTGGTGAGCTTGCGCTGGAGCTCGGCGATGCGGGCCATGTGATCATCCAGGCGCTGCTTATCAGCTGTCGACAAGCGCTGATTCCCATTGCGCAGGCGCTGATAACTTTCGAGCACACGATCCACAATCGGTGGACGTGAGGTGCCCTGAGCCATTTGGGTGCCGAACACGCGGTCGAAGAGTTCGCGCGAACCCTCGACACCTCGCACACTCTCGATGGTGCCCGCTTTTGCGGCAGGATCCGAATAATTCCAAGAGATCGGCCGCGTGGACATCACCATGGCGCGTTCGCGAATATTGGTGGTGTCAGGATAAAATGTGGAAGAAAAAGCTAGGATCTGATCGATCGTGGGGCGGGGGGAGCTCTGAACGGCGAGGCCATCCCCACCGTTCCCATCGTTGCGCGCGTAATTGCCGAGATGCAGACCCGTGTTGTGCGAAATATAGAAGGGCACATCGAAGCCCCAGAGCACATTCATCTTGGCAATCAGCGCGGGCGTGAGCTTGGCAGCGGGTGCTCGGAGCACTTCGGAGAGCACGCTATCTCCGGCCGTTGCAGTTGCCTGCAGCGTTCCGTAGCTCGCCATGTGATCGGGAAAGAGCGCCGCTGTCTTGTCCGCCATGCTGCGCGCAGGGAACATGTTACTCTCAAAAGCGCCTCCGTGGTCCGTGGTGAGCCAGAACAGGCGAGGAGCACGCGTAAAAGCGGGCTCTGCTCCGAATGCTGTTTTGCCTAGAAGCGAAGGCAAAATAGGCAGTGCTAGGCTTGCTCCGCCAGCGCCAAGCAACACTTGGCGGCGGGTAATGTCAAAGGTTCGGCGAATCATGGGGGATCCTTATTCGAAGTTCCGGCGGCGAAAATCGGGTGTAAGAGCGGCGGCTGAAAGCAGATCTGAAATCTTGCCACTCACCAAAGCTTTTCGGGCATCTTCGAGCGCGCAGCCATCCGTTGTCGTGTCTTCCCAGCGGGCGTAGGTGTAACGAAAAAAGCTTCGCGCCAAGCACGCTTCCACCTTCGAGCTACTCTGCACTAGAGCCATGAGCTCGCTCGGCGTGGAAATGGCCTGCTGATCACCCAAGACAACCTGTGGCACGCCATCCGTCTTCACAGGCTTCGAACCACTTGGCATGCCCGTGGCATCGTAGAGCTTCTGCTCGGTGCGGAAGCGCCCCAGCGAGTCGAAGCCCTCCGTCGCAAAACCTAAAGGATTGATGATCGAAGCGTGGCACGCGCCGCACACGGTGCCGGGTTGCTCGGTGATCTGTTCCACAGTTTCGCGGGTGGTGAGCCCGGGCTCAAGCTCCGGGGGCTTGGCGTTCGCTCCCGGAGGCGGTGGCGGAATCGAATCACACAGCACATTTTTACGGATAAAAACCCCCTTCATGATCGGCCGCGTGTTGGCGGACCCCGTCGAAAGGAAGAGCGCACGCGTCAATAGCCCAGGGCGCTGCCCCAGAGGAAAAGCAGGGGGCGCGGCGACTCCATCCCAAACCGGAACGCCATAAATCTTGGCGAGTTCTGGCGCTCGCGCAAACGACAGCTCGCTGGTCACCAGTGCACCTACCGTCGCAGGCTTCTGCCAGGTGTAGTAGTCAACCAACCCCACCACATCATCGATCATGCTTTGATTGAGTGTCGCCCCGGGCAAATCGCCACCAGCAAACGCTTTGAATACAGGGTCCGCCACCTTGGCGTTCAACAGAGGCACATCAGTGACCCGCATCCAATCCTCCCAGAACTCGTGCAACGCCGTTTGAGCTCGCGGACTGGCGATCATGCGCGCCACTTGGGCTTGAAAAACCGTCGGCGTGAGCAGCGTCCCGTCGGCGGCGCTGGCTGCCAGCTCGGTGTCGGGGAGCGTCTGCCACAGCTGATAGGAAAGGCGCGAGGCAATCTCGTAGGCAGAGAGTTCATACACGGCAGGGTGATTGGGCACCGCGGCTGCCCCGTGTTCGACAAAGTACAGAAATTCCGGCGCATTCAACAGCACTCCGATCATATCCGCATAGGCCGCCGAATCAGCAGTGGTTGAGGCGCCATACACCGACTTATAGAACATTACATCCTCTGCAGTTAACGCTCTACGTAGCGCTTTGGCGCCAAACTGACGAATGAATGAATCCAGGCAGGCTGCATCGTTGCTGGCGTCCGCGTCCGTGGCACAGGCGCCAACGACGCTCGCCAAGTGTGCGCTCGTGGTCAGCTCATTCCCGAGCGCCACTCCAACCGAATAAAATCCGTCGACATGAACTTGCTGAAGTGTTTGATCCAGACGCCGATAGCTACCGTGGATATCTTCGGGTACAGGCTCACGTCGATCACGCGGCAAGGTGGCGAGCGCTGGACCCACAGCACCAACAATCACGTCGACCTCCGCTTGCGCGACAAGGCCTGTCAGCAGATCGGAAAGGGTATTTCGGTATTGAGCCACGGTGAGACGGCGCAATACAGCTGGCTTCGGTTGTGCCTCCACGCCACAAGCAAACGAGCGTGTCTCCGTCGTGACCGTGGCGGCGCCCCCCAAACTGCTGCCTGGCCCGCCAACGGCACTTCCCCCCGTAGCGTTGAGATCCGGAAGCCCCGAATTTCCACCGAGACCGGTCAGATCCGTCGATACCGCGGGACGCCCGCCAGGCCTCCCTCCAGCCAGCTCACCGCTGCAACCTAGGGCCGCAAAAAGGACGACAACCGTGGAATTTTTTAGTGATCCCGAAACCGGTAGACGGTTGACCAGGGAAGGACGATTTCTCACGGCACCGAGTAACGCGGAGCCGCTGACCTGGCTCATCATTTCTCTTCTCTCGCCGCCGCTCCTACGTCAGCGCTCAAACCCCCTACGCAAGCATTTCAGTGATCGGGCCTTTGTTGTACGCGGGCAAACCGAAGCTCGTGGCCGGAACCTTAAAGGCGTTCAGCACGGTGACCAACAGATCATTGATACGCCGCGTGTTCTCGATCGGATCGCCCACACGCACGTGCCGCCCCGGCTTGAGCGCTCCGTTGACATTGCCGAGCGTGAGATTCGGGCAATTCACGCTGTGGTGCACCTGCGCATTTCCCATCGTCTGCGTGTAGAGCACGAGCGTGTTGTCGTACACGCCAAAATCCTTGAGGCGCTGCGCCAGGAGCGCGAGCTGCTCAGTATTCCAGATTGCGGTTTTCACGTATTCCTGGGCCTGCTTGATCCATTCCGCGTTCGCAGGTCCTTGGCTAGGCCCGAGGTGCGAGAGCGCATGCCAGCCCCCTCCCGTGTTGCCCGTCCACGGGAACACCAGATCATTGCCTTCGACAGACATCTGGAAACTCGCAACACGTGTGAGATCACACGCCAGCGCCATCGCCAGCAAATCAAACTGGGCTGCCACCAGCTGCGGCATCAGATCCAAGTGGAAATAAGCCTCACATTGGGTGGGATTTTCCTTGTCGCAGGTGAGGGGCTCCGCAGGCTTCTGACAGCCAACGAGAGCGAGCTTGCCAATGTTTTGTTCGACGCCACGAAACGCTGTGAGGTATTGGTCGAGCCGCTCACGGTCCGTTTGCCCGAGCCGCGCCTGAATCGAGGTGGCCTGGCTGATCGCGAAGTCCAACACCGAGGCATTTTCTTGCCTGACTTGGTCCGCCGCCGCCGGATCTCCACCAACGTCTGTGAAGAGCTTCTCCCAGACTAGGTGCGGTATCTGTTGCGGTGGTGCAGCTTGCCTGGCTGCGCTCCACGATGCCGCGCCCTTCGAGCCCGTGCCATCACCGGTGAAGACGCCGAGCTGAAGTGATGGGTAGCGAGTATCTTTCCCGATGTGGCTAGCGAGCTCGTGATCGATGGAGATCCCGTCACCCACTAAGTCGCCGTCGTCCCCACCGGTGACGGGGTTGATCGCCGGCATTCCCGTGAGCATGGCGCAGTAGGCATCATGATTGCCGAAAGCATTTTCCAACCCTTCGACGACCACGAGATCTTGCTTGAAAGCCTCGAGGGGCTTCAAGATTGGCGACATCTGGAAATTGGGATCGTTCAATGCGGTGCGCCCAGAGCACGGGAAATCAGCTATCTGCCCGCTGTTGACGTCAAACGCCGGCATCCCAGGCCAAAAGTACTCACCGAGACAAGCAAAGGGTTGCACGTAGGCGATAAAACGCGCGGGGCTCGAGGGAGCTTGAGCGCGACTGAACGACTCGAAAAGCGGCAGAGCAATTACACAGCCCGCACCGCCCGCTAAGAACACTCTTCTCCGAATCGTGCGAGACATGGATGGCCTGGTGGATCGGTTCATGGTGTGCACATTAACAATCACTCCACGTTTGGGGGCGCGAGCAACGGAGTCAGGACTTGATTTTACTATTGGTAGCTTGTCCATCGAGCTTCTGTCAATTGTGTCGTCTGATTATGTATTTGCCACAACTTTCCTTCCTCCCACTCATCGCTACATCTAAAAAACGACATGTACACATCCCCACTTGTTGATGTTCATGCGACGTCGTGAAGCAGGTATGGAAAGTCATAGTGTCGCTATCCTTGACGCCTCGTTATCTAGGTATAAGTGCCTGAGCACGACGAACAAGGTACCGGCTAGTACCAGCTTGTCCTCTCTACATCATCGACCGTCTCGCTGAGCAACAGATTCCAAGGACCGAGTGACTGGACACACTACTCGGCGACCGATACACTAATATTCTATTCGGTCGCGTTGGCTCCGTTGGGAGCCCATGAAGGTGAAAGTCGCCATGTGGAATTCTCGCAGATTTACGACGGCTCTTTTCGCGACATCGTTGAGTGTTTTTTCCTGCCAAGGCTCGCTGGATGGCCAAGCCAAGCGCCCAGGCCAAGGGCCCGGAACAACGCCGAGCGCCACGCCTAGCACCGTTCCCGATTTCACGATGATGAATCCGGGAACCGGGAATTCACCGCCCGCCCTCAGCCAATTGCAGGACGAGCCGGTCGTGATGCACCGCCTCACCGGCACCGAGTACGACAACACGGTGCGCGACCTCGTGGGCACCAATCTCAGTTTGGCGCGTACCTTCCCGTCGAAAGAGCTGGCCCGCGGCTTTGACAACAACGCTTTCACCCTGACGTTCCCGGCCCAGCTCGCAGAGTCCGCCTATACAGCTTCTCAACAAGTCGCCAAGCGCATCAGCTCGAATCTTGCTACTTTCGTTCCCTGTGCTTCGACGCCTGATCAGGCATGCGCACGGCAGTTCATCACGAGTTTCGGCCAGGAAGCGTTGCGGCGTCCGCTCGCCGCAGACGAAATCGAAAAGCTTGTGGCAGTGTTCGACATTGGCAACCGGCGAACCTTCGCGCGCGGCATCGAATTGGTGGTGTCTTCACTCACCATCTCAGCCCCTTTCTGGTACCGGATGGAGTTCGGGGATGGGCAAGCTGTGCCCAGTAAGCCGGACATGATGCGCCCCACGTCCTTTGAAATGGCAACCCGTCTTTCCTATTTAGCTTGGAATTCAACGCCGGATTCAGGCTTGCTGAGCGCCGCCCAACAAGACGAGCTGAAAACACCCGAGCAGATTCAAGCCGCGTTTGCGCGCCTGCTCACCGATCCGCGGGCCCACGAAGCCGTCGCCAACTTCAACGATCAGTGGCTGCAGATTTCGCGCGTAGCGGCGGTCAACAAGGATCCCATGCTTTTTCCAACCTGGAAGAGCACGATGGGCGAAGCGATGGGCAGGGAGCTCGCCATGTTCTCCGAACAGATCGCGTGGAATAGCCCGCGCGGCTTTGAAGATCTCTTCACCAGTAGCGCTAGCTTCGCGAACGCAGATCTGGCGGCGTTCTATGGCGCGACCGGCGCAACGGGCGCGACCGATACAGACTTCACAGCGGTGACGCTTGATTCCGCCAAACGCGCAGGGTTCTTTGCGCGGGCTGGATTTCTGGCACTCGAAGGCTTCAATCAAACCTCGCCGGTACGCCGTGCTGCGTTCATTCGACGGCGCCTCTTGTGTCAGGATCCGCCGCCTCCGCCGCCGAACGTCAGGAACACGCCGATCCCGCCGTCAGCTTCGAATACCACCAAAGATCGTGCGATCGCCCATTCGAGCAATCCAGCCTGTCTGGGGTGCCACGCGCTCCTCGATCCAGTGGGTTTCGGGCTCGAGAATTACGACGCTATCGGTGCGTATCGGACTACTGAGAACGGATTGGCCGTGGATGGGGTGGGCACCATTCTGCAGAGCGATATCGGTGATTTCAAAGGCGCAGTCGAGCTGGGCCAAAAGTTTTCGGTGAGTGTTCAGGCACAGGAGTGCATGGCTCAACAGCTCTACCGATTCGCCTATGGCCGTTCGCCGAGTGAACAGCGTTACGCCTCGGTCACGCGACTGGCCAGCGTGATTAAAGCCACGGGCGGCAACTATCCAGAGCTCCTGCGCACGCTGGTCACTTTAGACGAGTTCTTGTATCGCCCGAAAACACCTAGCTGAGCAACGGCCGAGCGAAGAAGAGGCCGCCCCCTGACGAAACGGGATCGGTCGTGATATCGAAGCCCGAATGAAGGCGCGGGCCCAGAAGAGTCGGAAGAAGCACGAGCACCGCCGCACCCAACAGCGAAATTTGGCCGGGCTGAGTGTGTTGGAGCAGCAGCGCGCGGGCTTCGCGGGGAATGTTGAAGCCGTTGTGCGGGGAGCGATTTCGCGCTTCGTGGCTAACGCTCCGGATGGCTCACCGATCGTTGAGATCGGCAGCGGCGCGGGGCAGCTTTATCGGTGGCTGCCAGAAAGTGTGCGCTCTCGCGTCACACTCACGGACGTTTCGAGTGAGTTTGTGAACGCTCTGACGAAAAGCCTCCCGGAGGCGAAGGCCCTACGCGCTGACGCCAGTGCCTTGCCGTTCGCCACAGCCAGCATCGCCGAGGTACTCGGGCTGTGCGTGTTTGATATTCTACCGCAGCCCGAGCAGGCCGTTTCTGAGCTGGCCCGTGTCTTGGTACCCGGTGGCAGCTTCATTCATTTTCTTGATCTGGGCACGAGCCTAGAGCCCGTCTTTCAGCGTCTCGTCGCCGCAGGCAAAGTGCCATTCCCGAATTTCTTCGACGACCAGGCCTTCGCACTTGGGCTTTCGCCGCTCGTCGACTTGCTGGTGGTTGATCGTGCTGCGTTGGAGCTGGTGATCGCGCTGCTCACGCGGGCGAAGCACCCGGCCGCTGCCAGCTTGATATCCTATCTCAAGCCCTTTCTCCCAAATGCTTTCAACCGCGTCAGCGCGGCTCGCTTCTACGTGCAATTGATGAGTAACGCCCAGCAAAGTCGTGAATTCAAGCAGCTGTTGCTCGGCGTACACAAAGTCATCGAACAACCACATTTCCTCCGCCAAGTTCCGTGGCGTCTGCAGGCAGTCGAAACTTTTTCATTGTTTCGCGAGAAGCTGCGGCAAGCATTCATGAGCGCGCCGGATTTCTCTATCACCTTCGACGAGCTGGTCCTCAGTCGTTCCTTCTCCCCCATCAGCGAGAGTGGCTTACCCGCCGCGTGCGGCTATCACGGCCGCTTCATGAGCATTGAGCATTACCTGCCGGAAAGCATCGCCACCAACGTCGGCATCACGCTCGAAGCGATGAACGGCGATGCAACCAAAGAAGCTCCAGAAGGGCGATGGTTCATCCGCGAGGCGGCGGTGCACGTGTGGGTCGCGACCCGCCACTGAGCCAGCAGGTTTGTTGCCGCATTCGACTGGCGGGGTGCTGCACCGGCACGACACCGTCTCGTTTGCTCACTTCTGCCTACATTTGCCGCGAAGCAAGTGCGCCGGCGAAACACAGGCAACCGTGTGCGCCAACGATAAAAACAGGTCACGCTTTCTAAGCCTGCGAAAAGGGCCGTTAAGATCAACGCCACCCATGCCGCTCCCTGCTTCGCTCCGCTTCATCCCAACCCAGCGCTCAGCGAGCAGCGGGTTCGTTGTTGCAAGCCTGGCGGCGCTCCTTCTTTTGGCTTGTACGAACGTGAAGGCCGGCGATCCTGTCATCATCTCCATCTCACCACTCTACGTCGACGAAGGCAAAACAGCACCGCTCACCATTTTAGGTAGCAACTTCTTGGGGGTAGCTCACGTCGATCTCAGCTCACGTCGCAACATCAATATCGACCAGGGCTTCCAAATCTTGCTCGGCATGGGGCCGACCTCCGCAACAGAAGTGAGGCATCATTCGAGCGAGAGCCTGTCCTGCAACGTGCCCTCAACGCTAACGGTTGGCATGCACGAGGTCATTGTGATCACGCCGAGTGGACTTCGCGCAGTTTCGCCCATGCTGCTAGAAGTTCGCGCTCGCAACGTCGTTGGAAGTTCAGGTGGCTCCGGTGGGATGCCAGTGATCCTTGCGTCGGGGGGTGCCCGTTCAGGTTCCATGGGCGGCGCCTCTTCGTTAACCGGCGGTGCTAATGGTGTTGGCGCAGGTGGCTCAATTGGCGCAGGTGGCTCAATTGGCGCAGGCGGCTCAGCTGGTTCGCTCGGCTTGGGCGGCACGCTCGGCGCAGGCGGCTCGCTTCCCAGCGGTGGGAGCGGCGGCGGAATGGGCAGCACTGTCCTCCTCGGCGGTACGCAATGCACCAAGCTTCCTTACGGTGGCGGCGCCTATCTATTCTGTCCCCAGGAGAACGTCACATGGATCGAGGCCAAGCAGCTGTGCGAAAGCATTGGCATGCGGCTCCCTCAACCTGACACTGCCCAAGAAGACCAATTCCTCTTCGCCAATGCTCAGGCATTTGGCATCGAGGAGGCATTCCTTGGCGCATCGGATCAGGCCAACGAGGGCATGTGGATCTGGGAAGATGGGCAACAGTTCTGGCAGGGCACGGCAAATGGTTTCGTGTTCGGAACCCAGTATAACCACTGGGAACCAAGCCAGCCCGCCGCCTTCACAGCAGCTCAAGATTGCGCCATGATCAGCATCCCTATGAACCAGGGAGCCTGGTATGACCGCGGCTGCGGATACACATCAACCGACCTGGTATGCGAGGCGCAGTGATCTGGCCTCACATTTTGCACGTCAAACACACAAATTGTTGAGAGTCGGCGCCAATAAGTGGCCGCCTGCTGGCTGACGAGCGGCAAAGCTCGTGACGCCCGGGACGCGTCGCGCTAGCTTCCGGGCCCATCCAACGAAAGGTTCGACCATGCCCGGCTGGAGCACTCCACTCAATCTCCTCGAAGAAGAACTCATTCAACGCCGCGATGAAGGCGTCAACATTCCCAGCACTCTGCGCCAGAAGATCGCCGAGCTGCACCGCAAATTCGACGCGTACAACACCGCGCTGGTCGACCCGCTCTACGATGAGCTGATGGCGCTCCCCGACGATGCGGAGCTCAGCGCACGCGAGCCGAATGAGCTCGCTGAAATTCGTGCCCTCCGCCCAGCGGGTCCGCGCGATTTGAATTGGAAGCCGAGCGACGCAGATCTCTTGGATCGCTTGCACGGCGCCTGGACGGGGCGTGCCTCAGGCTGTGCCCTGGGCAAGCCCGTTGAAGGCGTGGGCGTTCTGTCGACGAGCGGAGGGAAGCTCGTCGGCCGCGAGCGAATCAAGACCTACCTCAGCAATCGAGGTGATTGGCCGCTCAAGGATTATTTCTCGGGACGCGATGCCAGCGACGGGCTGAAGATTATCTGCAAGCCCTCGCAGCGCGAAACCATCGCCTACATGGAGCCGGACGACGACATCCACTACACGCTCGTGGGCTTAGCCGTCATTGAAGAGAAGGGCCCTGAATTTACCTGGCAAGATGTCGGCCTGTTTTGGCTCGACCATATCCCGCAAACTAACATTTGCACCGCCGAAGCTCAGGCCATGATCAACCTGCAGAATCGCTCGATTCGCGGACGCCACGGCAACGCCACTCCGGCTTTCACGCGACGCTATCGCAATCCCTACCGTGAGTGGATTGGTGCCCAAATCCGCTCAGATGGTTGGGCTTATTGCTGCGCCGGCAAACCGGAGCTAGCTGCGGAGTTCGCCTGGCGAGATGCGCATTGGACTCACGAGCGGAACGGCATTTACGGTGAGATGCTGTTTGCCGCGATTCAAGCAGCGGCGTTTGTCGAATCCGATCCGAGACGCCTAGTGGAGATTGGCCTTTCCGAGATCCCTCAGGATTGTCGCTTGGCCGTCGCGGCTCGCAAGTGTCTGAAGCTGGTGGATGAACACAAGACTTGGGACACCTGCATGGATCAGGTCGAAGCGCTGTGTGCCGAGATCAGCCCGAGCCACATCGCGGGCGATCCCTGGTGGGAGGGTGAGCCCGTGGAAGGCATGCATGCTGTGCACACCATCAACAACGCACTCATCTGTATCCTCAGCATGTTCTACGGCAAGATGGACACCGTGGAGACACTCACGGTCAGCGTGATGTGCGGCTTGGACACCGATTGCAACGGTGCCACGGTGGGCTCGATTGTCGGCGCAGCCGCAGGGCGCGCGCGCTTCAAGGATGATCTTGCCGGGCGCTTGAACGACACGATTCGCCCGAATCTGATCGGCTTTCAAGAAGTGACCATGAAAGATCTCGCAGCTCGCACTGCCGTGCAGTGGAAGCGCGTTGAGGATTGGCACCGTTCGCGCGCAGCCAGCACTAAGAGCGCGTAGAGGCCCGCACTGTGAACGCCGGGTTACCGCGGGAAAGTGGTACAGAGGGTCCGAGTTTCGAACCCTTTGTGCCTGCCTCACAGGCGCCCGCGGAGCTCAATTTCCGCACGCTCCTTGCAGGTTCACTGCTAGGTATCGTTTTTGCGGCATCCTCGGTTTATCTCGGGCTCAAGGTAGGGCTCACGGTTTCAGCGTCCATCCCAGTCGCGGTGCTGTCGATCACGCTGTTTCGTTACTTCTCACGCTTCTTCGGGCTGCGCCGCGCGACCATCTTAGAGAATAATATCGTCCAAACGACGGGCTCTGCCGGCGAATCGCTGGCGGCCGGTGTTGCCTTCACGCTGCCTTCCCTGCTCTTGATGGGCTTCGAGCTGGAGATCTGGCGCATCCTGCTCGTGGCGATGCTGGGGGGGCTGATTGGCGTGTTGATGATGATCCCCATGCGCCATGGCTTGATGGTCAAGGAGCACGGCAAGCTCACGTACCCGGAGGGTACCGCGTGTGCCGACGTGTTGATCGTCGGTGAGCAAGGCGGGGCCAACGCCAAAACGGTATTTTTAGGCTTCTTTGTGGGGCTTGGTTACACATTTCTGAATCTTGTCACCAAGTTTTGGTCGGACACTGCGAGCTTCGCGCTCACCTTTTGGGGCCGGCTCACGGGCGCGCGCCTGGATGTGGAAGTTTCTCCACCGATGCTGGGTGTCGGCTACATCATCGGGCCACGCGTGGCCTGCAGCATGTTCGCGGGTGGCATGCTCGCATTCCTGATCCTGATCCCGATGATCCACCTGTTCGGTGGCGCACTGCCGACGCCCATGTATCCGGAGACGACGCGAACCATCGCTCAGATGAGCGCGTATCAGATCCGCAACGCTTATATCCTGTACATCGGTGCCGGCGCGGTCGCCACCGGCGGCTTCATCGCGCTCGGGCGGGCGCTTCCCACCTTGCTCTCAGCCTTCAAACGTGGGCTCTCTGATTTTGAAGCCCCGAGCGGCTCAGTGAGCGCCGGCGCAGCTTCGGCTCTGCGCATGCCGCCTCTGCGCACGGAACGCGACCTTTCGATGACGGTGGTGATTGGCGGCTCACTCGCGCTGATCGTGGCTATTTGGGCGGCTCCCGTGCTGGAGATCAACTTCGTTTCGGCGCTCTTAATTTTGCTCTTTGGCTTCTTTTTCGTCACAGTTTCGAGTCGCATCACAGGCGAGATCGGCTCCTCTTCGAATCCCATCTCCGGCATGACGGTGGCCACGCTGCTCATCACGTGTGGCCTGTTCGTTCTGATTGGGTGGGTCGGTTCGGGTTACAAAGCCATCGCGCTCACCACGGCCGCGCTGGTGTGCGTGGCTGCATCGAATGGCGGCACTATCTCGCAGGATCTGAAGACAGGCTATCTTGTCGGCGCCACCCCGCGCTCGCAGCAGATCGCGATCCTGGTCGGCGTTGTCACAAGCAGCGTGGTGATCGGCTTCACGCTTTTACTCTTGAATCAATCCCACACCACCTATCGCCCGCTTCAGGTTTCAGGCTTCAAGGCCAATGTGGAAGCTTCAGCTGCTCAGGCGCAGGGCCCTGACGGCAAACCCTACCGCGTGTGGTACGCGCGCGAAGATCACGGCGAGATTGTGCGCGGGAAATACCTCGTCGACGCCCAAGGGAGCCCGCTGTTCTTCGTCGATCCGGGCGTGTGTGGAACCTATGAATTTCGCTTAGAGAAGAAGGCCTATTCCACGCTATTGAGTATTCCAAAAGACGCCATTCGCGAGCTTGGCATCGATCACCAGCTGTACTCAGTGCTCTCGCTCGAGCAACCACAAGGTGATGTGCCGGCGGGGCGTTACCTGGTAGATGCATCAGGAAAAGTGGCCTATCACGCCGCCAGTGTTTGGAAATTTGATGCGCCTAAAGCTCAGCTCTTTCGCTTGATCATTGATGGCACCTTGGGTGGGAAGTTGCCCTGGGGCTTGGTGCTGATTGGAGCGCTCCTGGCCATCATGATGGAGTTGGTGGGTGTCGCTAGCTTGCCGTTCGCGGTGGGCTTGTATCTGCCGATTGGCACGTCGGCAGGGATTTTTGTGGGTGGTGTCGTGCGTTGGCTCGTTGAACGACGCACCGGGGGAGCCGCTGGTGAATTCTCACCTGGCGTCCTGATGGCCTCCGGGCTGATTGCGGGTGGAGCTATCGCGGGTGTTGGCCAATCCGGCGTTGCCTTCTACGAGCTGGACGCCAAGCTTGACCTTTCAGCCCTGCTCGGCAGCTTGGCTAACAACACATCGTGGTGGCCCATCAGTTGGTTCATTGCCATGGCGGCCCTCTTGTATTTCACGGCCGCCAAGCGGCGCGCCTAGCCCTGACCAAACCCCTAGCCGATTTCGTCGCCACGCTCGCCCAGAGCTTGCCGGTTGAGTGCTCGTCGTCGGCTGCGAAGCCCCACCGCTGTTAACCCGAAGAGCCAAAAAACGCCTAACGCCCCAGCCTGGGATCCTTCCACAATCGTCGAACTGCAACCCGAGGAAGAAACCCGGCCGGAGCCAGTCCCGGCATTCGACGTCTGACCAGATGGCATCATTGTTCCGGTCGGAACTGTGCCTGGTGGCACGATTGCCATTGCAGATCCGCTACCCGACGAAGGCAGGGGCTGCGCCGTCGAACCACCATTCCCGGACGTCGAATTTCCGGCTCCACCAGCCGCAGCAGCGGGATTGCTGGGCATTCCTCCGGTTCCGCTACTTCCCCCAGCTCCCGTGGCTCCCCCGGTGGCGGGCGGAGGTAGCGGGATTGGGCCGTCCATCAGCTCGGCTCCAGCGGGCAACGGACTATCGCCCACTTTGAACGGTGCGGCATGAAACACGCTCTGCCCATCGCCGGTGGCGACCGCGATCAATACGGCGCTACTGGTTAACGTTATGGGTCCGTTGTAGAGGGTGCTGGTAGCGCTGGGGATGGTGAGATCGGTCGTGTAGCGAATCGTTCCACCAAAGCTTGAGCTAAGAGTGATCGTGACAGGCGAGCTCACCTGTCCGCCCTCTGGGGAAAACTGCATATCGGGGGTGGATGTGGCTGGAACACCACGCCGCTGTGCGTAAAGCCAAGGAGTGAAGTTGGAATTGCCGCTATTGCCCCCGTCCGTGTGGCCCCCTGAGTTGCGCTCAGTGTACGTGGGGCGGCTGCCGGCTTTCGCGAGCGCCGCGAACATTTCCCGATCTCCCGAGACTGGCACAGCACCGTCGTCCGCGTTGTGGAAGGGCCAGGAAGCCATGTTCTTCATCATCGGTGCAGCATCAGGTGCACCGCCGCCCGCCGCGGGCGAACCCGCAGCAAAAATGTCCGGGTGCCGTGCGATCATGTCCCATGCCCCAAAACCACCCATCGAGACGCCAACCACGTAGAGCCTGTCGGGATCGATATTATATTTGCCTCGCAACGCGTCGATCTGAGAACGAACTTGGATCAAGGCAGGGCTCTCGGGAATGGCCGCCATCGAATACGCGCCCATTTCCCAGGGCCAATTGACCCATTTCTGGTTGTCGAGATCGCAACTGCATTGAGGGGCCATGACGAACACGGGATCCTTCGGCTGCCCGGTGTCAGGGTTGAAAAAGCTCATCAACAGACCCGCAAAGCTCTGCAAGTGGCCGTTTGGTGTCCCATTCGGCATCAAGGACTCGCCTGCGCCATGCAGGTAGATGACGAGCGGGTACTTCATCTGTGCGTCGTAACCCACCGGCTCCCAGTACTTGCAGTTCGAGCCATTTTGCGAGCAATCCAAGGCGGTTCCGACGTGCGGATCGACGTCTTGCGCGACTGCTTGTGAAGCAACCGAAAGGATGAAAGCGAGAGTCGTGACGACGTGAAACGAGCGAGAACGCATGGCATACTCCTGGGAGGAAAATTGCATCGGGAGCGGCCATCACTTGGCTAACGTTTCCGTGCAGCGCGCAGCATAGAGGAGACTCACTTCGCACGCCAGCTGAACTTCTCACCTCGCGTTGGCGAGCGCGTCCAAACTGGAATGCGTGGATACCAGGACGCGCTCCGGGAATTTAGCTTGTCGAAGTTGCGACCGAGAAGCACAACAATGCGACATCAGAATTGTTGCCGTCGTTCATCCGATTTCCGTTTGACTGCTCTGAGCGCGGCGAGCATCCGCCGCGTGGCAAGCTCAAGCGATTTGGAGTCCAGCGAAGAAAACCCAAGCCGCACGAATGGAATCGCTTGGCCGTCAAAGGTGAATTGCTGCCCCGTTTGGAAATGAACTCCTAGCTTGCGGCTTTGCGTTTCCCAACGCGCAACGTCGACGGTGGGGGCTACGCGAGCCCACAGTGAAAGACCGCCTGCTGGTCGCGAGTACGAAAGAATGCCCGAGAAATGCGTGTCGACGGAGTCACACAGCGCATCCCGACGCTCCTCATAGATGCGCCGCGTTCGACGCACGTGGCGTTGAATGTCCCCATCTTCGAGGAGCTCGGCAACGGCACACTCGAGCACGGCATCTCCCTGCCGATCGATGAGCACGCGTTCGTCCGCCATGCGTGCGACGAGCAGAGACGGAGCCACCACGAAGCCTAGGCGCAATCCAGGAGCCAGGATTTTGGCTAACGTGCCGACGTAAATCACGTTGCCGTGTTCATCATGGCTGGCCAGCGGCAGAACCGGACGGCCATCGTAGTGAAACTCCTGATCGTAGTCGTCTTCCAGGATGGCGATTTGTTTTTGGCGCGCAAGATCGAGCAAAGCCAACCTGCGCCCGGGTGAAAGCACGACTGTGGTCGGATATTGGTGATGTGGCGTCACATAAATCAGGCGGATCTTCCTTCTTTGAATGACCCTTTCGAGTGCCGCCACATCCAGCCCATGGGCGTCAACTGCGATCGGAATCACTTCCGCACCTGCGCGCCGAAAAACGTTGAAAGCGGACAAGTATCCTGGCGACTCAACCACGACCGCATCGCCTGGACGCAGGAGTGATCGGGCCACCAAATCCAGCGCCATTTGGCTGCCGCGAGTGACTATCAGGTTATCTTCGCCGACCGCAATCCCGCGCGTGGTCGAAAGAAACTGCCCCAAAGCGGAACGCAAGCGCGGGTGCCCTCGCCCATCGAGATGATAACCCAGCAACGTGTGACCGTGGTGGCGTGCAACCCGACGATAAGCACGAGCCAAGAGCTCAACGGGGACCAGCCTGAGGTCAGGCACACCGCCCCACATGAAGATTGGATCGCGAACCGACGCCGGCGGCAGCGGCTTCACGTGGATCGGTGAAGCTTCGACAGCGAAACCAAGCTGAGCTCCCACGACGTGGGGCCCCTTTCCGCCCTTGGCCCAACGACGCGGTGTGGGCTCGGGACTTTCCGTTGCAACGTAAGTTGCTCCACCTTGACGCGTGCCTGTCCAACCTTGCGCCAGCAATTCCGCGTACGCCGCGACCACGGTGCTCCGATGAACGCCGAGAGCTAACGCCAAGGAACGCGTTCCTGGCAACGCCGCACCAGGCTTCAGGCGTCCGCGGGCAATATCAGCGGCGATGGCCTTTGAAATCTGCACAAATATCGGCGAACTATCGCTTGAATCGAGCGCTATGGGGAAGGGAAGAGGGCGCACGACTGGTATGCCAAACTTTACAGAACTGGATGTTTCAAAGCTACCAGAAAAATCCGAGGCTCGCCGCATGGTAAAGACGACTCGCTTCACCCCGACGCCACGCACCGTGGTGCATAGGATCCCCGCTCGGGCGTCGTACGATCGAACGCTGGCCTATAGCATTCTGGACGAAGGGCTGTTTTGTGTGGTCGCGCTGGTGGCTGAAGGCCAGCCCTACGCGATCCCGATGGCCTTCGCACGGTTGGACGATAGCGTGATCCTGCATGGATCCACGGCAAGTCGTTTGCTCAAGCTGGGTGAAAGCGGTGCACGTGTCGCGGTGACGGTAACGCTGATTGATGGTCTTGTGCTGGCGCGTTCAGCCATGCACCACTCGCTCAACTACCGCTCAGTGATGATCCTCGGAGAGCTGACCGAAATCGTCTCACGAGATGAGAAGCTCAAGGCGTTGGCGCGCGTCGTCGATCACGTTTTGCCGAATCGCTCGAACAGCGCTCGCCCCCCCAACGCCAAGGAGCTTGCCGCAACACGCGTTTTAGCGCTTCCGATCGAAGAAGCGTCTGTCAAAGTGCGGAGTGGTGGACCACTCGATATCGCAGCTGACCTCAGCTATCCGTGTTGGGCCGGCGTGCTACCGCTGGGTTTGGCTGTATTTCCCCCGATCCCCGACGCAGCGCATCCGCCGCTGGTGCGAGAGCCCGCGGAGCTTGGAAGCTATTTTCGAGGAGGCGCACCCTGAAAGCACGCATCGCCCGCGTATCGAGCCATTCGGGCACCAGTTGACGCCACTCGTGCCCTCCTACGAGGCGAGCATCAAAAAGTGGTTGCTCGCCTTACCTGAGTACAGGTTTCGCCTCAGATCTTGGCGCCCGGCGAGGGTAACCTTTCTCGCGCAAACAGGTAGTCAGCATGCTTACTATCGAAAAGGCGCTGACTTAGGCGGTGAGTCCGCTGCAAGTGCGACCCACGCTGGCTCGCTCAGTAAGCAGTAGGCGCACCGGCTGTCGCGGCGCCCGCGATCCCGCCCGGAACAGGTGAAGCTCCGGCCGCGCCGGCCGCGCCGTATCCGTAATACTGGTCGGGGTTTTCAAAAACCTCGACGGCGATGTTCACCTTGCCATTGAACCAGAGAGCTCGGCCTCCGATGCCGAACTGATAACTCACCCACGTGGTGGAATGGGGAGACACATAGGTCCACTGCCATTCACCGTTGAGGAGCTGTGCGTCCACAGGTGTGGCGATCCCGTTTTCGACCCGCTCCATATGCCAACCTGGGTTCAAATGCACTTGGTACGATCCCTGTTCAAGCTCCACCTCAATCGACGGAGCATCCGGGTTGGTCTCGCTGTAAACAGTCATTCCTGTCGGTCCGGCTCCACCACCGCCGTAATAGGATTGCGATGAGAGGTCGAACGCGGCATCGCGCAATCGATACTGAATCCCCGAAGCACCGTAACTGGTGAGCGGTAGGCCCAAAGTGCCATTTTTTTCAGGGTCGCCCGACTTCTCGACACTACCGCCACACGCGGTCAGGGTCCAAACAGCCAACAGCGCGCAGTGAGTGAGTCCAAATGCAGTCTTCAATTGAGTCATTTTTTCCTCCACTAAAACAGCGAGGGAGAGACACTTCTGCGCCTATCCCCAGTCATCAGCATGATGGAAAAATACTAACCACCGATCCCCAAATCATACCATCCCCTATTTTGTAACTCTTGCCAGAAATAACTCACACCCGACGCGGCTGTAACCCGACGCGGATCGTCGGGATTCAAAGGTCGTAGAGCCATTTCTGGAGAGCAAGTGCCGGGGTCAGGATCTTGCTGCGGCAATTCATGTCAATGGTCTGCTCTTATCTCTGACCCGTTTTCGCACTTCGCTTGCCTTGAGCCCCAGACCAAACATCTCCCGCGCCGGCTGTTCGTCGCCATCGGATTGGGCATTCTTTATTTGGGAGCGATGGGAGTGCTTGTCCGCTGGCTAACGACAATCGACGTGAAGACAGGCTGTTGATCCTCCTTGAGCCAATCAGGGACCCGGGAGATGAGTTGCCGCTGCTTGGAAAAGGTTAATTCCAGGGGCTTGTGTCCGCTTCTGGGCACTATCGCAAGTCTTCAGGGCCAGCACTCCGACGTTGCGCTTGGGTTTGTGTGGTCGCTGCCAACCAGCGTGCTGATTAGCGGAATGCAGCCCGGACTCAGCCGAACACTTCGGGGAGCGCACCCCTCGACACAACCCTGGGCTCTCCGTAGGCGTTATTGGGACCCATACCATCTGAATGGGTACCAAATGTGCCTTGAGCAATGCCGAGACTCTGAAGGAGCGCCATGTACACGTCGAAAAGCAGCGGTTGGCCCACTAAGCGAACGAAGCGTCCGTTGAACTTCGCCATGCTGCCGGCGTCGCCCACCAGAACCAAGGGCCAACGGCCATGGCCCGAGTGGTGCGTCTCGCCGTTGTCGCTTTGAATAAGAGCGAACGCGCTCTGTACCCCCGCTGTAGTTTTCAACGTGTTCAGCGTGGTCTGCGCCATGCCGGACAGCCACTTATAGGTGGCGTCGATGACTGGCTTTTGAATGGGTGACTCCATGTGGCCCACATCGCCAAGGCTCGACCCCTCACCCGGTACCTGACCCACCCGAGTGAGCAGAGTATCCACGTTTGGACCAAAATCGTGCGAATCCCCGTTGCCGACGTCTACACACATCACGTTGGTCATGCCGCAGAGCAGTGCAATGGCGCCCATGGTTTGGAGGGATTCGAGCACGGGGACCGCATCACCTGCCTGGGTTAGCGTTGGAGTTTCCGGTGTGGAGCAGCTAAGGCTGCCCGCCTTAGCAAGGCTCTTCTCGTAGGACTCAACCGTTGCCAGGTATTGAGAGAGCTTGTTCTTCTCGGGGCCTGCCAGTTGGCTCTCAAGCCGCGGAATGTCGTAACGCAGGCCGTCGAAAAGCAAGCGGTTGCGGTTGTTCGGCTTTCCGGCGCCACCGGCACTAGCCATCGCGCTTCCGAAGAGATCTTTGAATAGCAGAACGGGATTTTGAAACGCTGCGATGGGCTTGTCAGGACCAAGGGCATAAGACATCTCTTTCATGTCTTGATCTTGTTTGCTTGAGATGCCGACAAGCACGGACTTCCTGGGGGTGTCAGCGCTCAGGGTGTTCGCTAGATGCTGATCGAAGGTGATGTTGCCTGGCTTCAGGTGCTCGGGGTCCGTTCCCGGAACGCAGCTGAGCGCCATGTAGGCCATGCTGTGCCCACCATCTTCCGCCCCTGCGCGGGGGTGGTTCTGCAGCCCGTCAATCATCAGCACTTGGCTCTTATCCAGGGTGCTGAAAGCCTCGGGCAACATGAAATCGGTGGTGTTGACTGCCTTCGTGGGGCTCGGGATGCCCTCGTTCATCATGTTCGTGTCCTGCAGGGCACCCCCGGGCGAAAAGATATAGCCTGGATTGATGCCGTTCGGCGCTGAGAAGTACAGGAAGACTCGACGCCCGCTCGCCTGGCCTTGAGCCTCGCGAATCAAGTTGTTGGCGAGTGGGCCGAGGAGCGACGCGCCCATCCCCAACCCCATTTTTTGGACGAAGGATCTACGGCTGAAAGAAACAGAAGTAAGGCGGTTGCTGACCATGGGGGACTCCTTAGAAGCTCCGCTTCAAGAACGAGGGGGAGGTTGCGAGAGAGGACACGAACTCGACGTAGCTGCCAGCGGTTCCGTAGGCAGCTTTAGCGGCTGCGAGGCTGCACTGATCATCGCCCGTTTCGTTACGCCCAAGGAAGTAGCGGAACCCGTTGCGCATGACACACTCTTGGATGCGATTGGTTCCGGCGAGCTTAATAGAGAGATCGACACCGTCCGTGAACGAAACGCTGGCATCATCCACTCCAACCAGCGTGCCGCTCGCATCGACAGGCTTGTCATGGTGCGTAGTTCGATAGGCACCGACAGTGTCGTACTTCTCAAAGGCTAGGCCAGGTGCATCCAAGAGATTGTGGCAAGGCATGCAAGAGGGATTGACACTCGCATGGACTGCAAGCCTTTCGCGCATGGTGAGGGTCGTGGTGTCCCCAAGTGGGGGCACGCCCTCGATCGGCACCGCTGGGATGTCTTGGCACAGCACGTCTTCGTTCATGAAGAGGCCGCGTCGAACGGGCTTTGTGTCGTCCCGGGTGGCCATTTGTCCGAGCCATGCCGGATTGGTGAGAAAGCCTGCGCGCTCGCCCGCTGGAGCCGTCATTTTGGCAGGGGCCGCAGTGTCCTGGGGGGAACCTGTTAGCCCGAAGAGCTTTTCTGAGCTGCAATCGACGTAGGCGTTTGCGGTTGTGAAAAGAGCCTTAATGAAGTCGCCGTTCGCGCTTGAAGCATAAATGTCGTTCACGAGAGACTCAGCCTGCAGCACCACCCGATCCTTCTTGTAGTGGCAGACTTCCGTTTCGCCGGCCGCGATATCAATCACTTCGGCCTGCTTGGGGACCCCAAGAAGCTCGCGCAGCTTGAAATACTCCGTCACGAAATTCCGTGCGCCATGGGCCGCTTGGCTACCCATGATGCGCACCACCTGGCTCTTGATTTGTTCGGGCGTGGCAAGCGCACTCTGGTTGGCCGCATCCCAAAGCTCAGCATCTGGCGGGGCCTCTGTCAGCGTGTAAGCCAGCATCTGGCTGACTTCGTGCGAGGTCAATGAATACTCGTTGGCCACTCCTGTCGCCGTGCCCAACTCCGGCTTGAACACGAATTGGGGAGCCAGCAAAAGGGATTGAAAAGCAATCTCCAGGGACTCTTCGGGCGAAGCCCCCGGCACCATCTCCGGAAGACCCGCCATCGCGTCCGCGAAGATCTTCACATAGTGAGCCTGCTCAGCGGTATCCAACGGGCGCCTGAAGAGCACTGAGCCTTTGTCCTGGATGAGCGTGCCCACGCACGTTGCATCCTTGGCGTTGGCCCAGCAGGTGCCGACGCTCGCAGCTTGAACGAGCTGCTTCGCCACCTCAGCTGTGCTCGTCCACGAGGCGCGAAACTCGGCGTCAGAAACGGTAGTGAGACCCGACTCCGTAGTGTAACGGGTACCAGCGGACTGAAGCGGGTTCGTGAAGTTGGCTGCCACCTGCGGAAGCGGCTGGGCACCGGCTCGGCCTGCTCCGAGCGCAGCCGTTACCGTATTCGCGTATTCGGTGGGGTTCAGTCGCCAGGCGCGGCGAGCGGCCGCTACAGCCGGTTTCGCAGGATCGCAAGTGAAACCCTCGAAGCGAGGCCCCGCCGGGATGACCACGCCATTGCCCCCGGTTCCCGTTACCGATCCTGTGCCTGTTTCGCCACCGACGGCGCTTGCTCCACCGGCACCCGTCGTGACGGCGCCGCCACCTCCGGTGTTATTAGCGACCGACGTGTTTGGCCGCTTGGTCGTGTTTGATACAGTGGACGTGCAGGCGCTTGCCGCGAAAGCAAGGCAGGTGGTCATGAGGAGGAAACGCATTGTCACGATCTCCGTCCGCGGGGCTGAACAAGAACTCAGACGTACGCGGGCTAAGTGGTTAAGCGTAGTTTAAGTCTCGCAACTGGATACAGTCAAGCTGGACGTGCTGTCTTGAATGTCCATGCGAGGAATGTCGGGTGAAACGGTCACCACCGAAGCAGCGCCCGCGCGCGCGGCTCCGTGAGTGCCCGAAAGTGTCACACCCTGGTACAAACTAGTTTGTCTATTTTGTGCTATCTCTAGGCCTGATTTAGGGGAATTTTCCAACGAGGCGGGCACGTTGCGCGTTGCAACGGGGGGCGTCCACGCGCCCCTCGGTACAGCCCCCCCGCGCCGTTGACCTATCGCGAGCCCGGTGTGAATATCGACCGTGGCGATGAATGGGTGGAGCGAATTGAACGTGCCTCCGGCAACGCCGGGGTAAACCTCCGTGGCGCGTCGTGCGCTAGCGCCGAACCGGGCTCCTCTTTGCCAAGGGCTTCCTTCGCGCAGCGGCGGGGGCCTTCCGCGACTCGACCCCAACTACCCATTTGGCAATCGAGAGCTCACGTACGGGGGGCACCAAGAGGGCCGCGACCGCCAAACGAAAAAAGTGCTTTACCGTATCCCAGTCAGCGGGTCCTTCGTTCGGGAGGGTGGCCTCAGCGTCAGCTTCCTCAAAATAGGTTAACGCCCTCAGAAATAAACCTTGATTGATGTCCTGTTCGTAGACTGTGGAGAGCGCGTTGAGGGCTTCCAAGAGCCCGAGACGATGGACCGCCAGCATCACATACAGATCAAAAAAATCGCGACGCGTGCCCCGATCGAGAATAGCGTGCACCTTGGTAGCCAAGATGCCCGTAATGTTGAGCGCGTGGTCTTCGACGTAGGCCTGAAGCTCTGGCAAAACGAAGATCGAGACGTCCACACCTTCAAAACTGAAGTGCGCCTCATTCTTGCCCTGTTCGAAGATTTCGACGTTGCCCTTCATTCTCAATCGATCGAGCAAGCTTTTGGCATCCTTGGCGGTGAGAACCCCAAAATCCACATCCCGACTCGGCCGATAGGGGCAGATGCAGCGCACCGCTTGCCCACCGATAACAAACCAGAACGGAGTTTCTCCGAGCGCCTTCGCCACAGCTTTCGGCATGACTTTCAGTGGGGATAAGCGTTCGCTCATGCTCAAGCTCCACGATAGGCGATGACGGCTTCCAACAGGGCTCGACTCTTGGGGCGCCAGCCTCTTCGCTCGCGGGCCCGACGCAAACAGACCCACGGGAGGCCAGAGGCAAAGCTGATGGCGCCAGGTGCTCCGTAGTTGAACGCGTAGAAGACGATCTGATCCCCAGGGATGACGGCGCCGTCGCCTCGGGCTTCGGGCGCTAGATTGTACAGCGAAAGCCGCACGGCCGCCGGCAACGACGAAACAGGTAAAGTCGGAACTGGAACCCGCGCTATCGCATTGTAGAGAGACGCTCGGGAGGGTGCCGCACACCCAAGCTTGGTTGAAAAAGCTGAAAGCTGCCGATGCACCCACGCCATGGAGGGCCGATCGTTGGTTAACAGCAACCGGTGAAGCTTCGTCTCCACGTCGGGATGCAGGCGCCCTTGGCCAGAATCTTTTCGTCGTTTGCGCTGAAGCAGCGCGAGCGCCCGTGGGAGCGAGAGGGCTGACAAAGGCGAGCTGATCGCTGACACTTTCTACGAATATCCTTAGACGCATACGCCGTCAAGCACGCGGAGAATATCGGCGGTGTGGCGAGGGCGTTGCATGGCTTGTTCGCAAATGTGGCCGCGCCCACGCTAGATCCGCTTCGGCCCGCTACGTGAACCAACGAACGATCACCTGCGCATGATTGGCTTCGCGGTAGATGCGAAAGGGCAGCCATTCGAACACAAAGTCTTTCAGCAGGAATCCCGTCACCAGAGCTGCACCTAAACACCTGGCAAGCTCCAGGCCGTTGACAAAAACCGGCTGCGAAAGCCCGAGCCCAGCTAGACCGAACCCGCCCAAAACACCCGTGATACCAAGAGCCGATTCGACACACATGCAGCGCACGGCACGAGTGGGTGCGGCGTTTGCCTGGCGCCGAGCCTGCCGTAACAACCAAAGGTCGCGCACCAAGCCTTGGAGCAGAATCACGAGCGAAAAGCCCGCGATGATCTCACCCAATGCCACTTGAAGCCCGACCCTCGGCAACGCCAGCCACGCAAGCAGGATGCAGCTCGGGATGATGCAGAGCTCTGTTTTTTCGGCCAAGGAAATGCGGCGCACGGCGATCCAGAAAGATCTCACGCCGAAGACCCGCGCGCAAGCCTCTAGGCTTTCAGATCGAGTCGCGACCCCGTGACGACTCCCGAGCCGTCTGCGCGGTTGACGCCGAGCCCCGAGAAGTCCATGCGCGCACTCGCTTGGCTAGCTGCCTGTGCCAACGTCTCGCCATTCTTCCCCTCCGGATCGAGCTTAGACGCCGCAGCACGCGCCGGGTCTTCACCCCGCTTGGCAAGGCTGACATCGGCGCAATCCCGACAGTAGAAACCATTCACGTACACGGGCCGAACTACGGATCCACAGAACGGTCGAGCCAGCGAGACCTTGAGCTGAAAGATGCCTCGTTTAGCTTACGGAGGCCCCAATGACTGCTTGAGGGTTGTATGCCGCAACCTACGGTGGCCAACAGCGGAGGCACGGCCATCAACTGGCACACAACTCATCACCGTGTTGCCTTCAGAGTTCAGTTCCCCTCAAACAAGTGCTCCTCCCTTCGTATAGCTTCGCCAGCTTGAGCACCAGGTCGTCGACCTCGTTGATTCTTTGAGGACTGCCGCCTTGCGTGTTGTGGAGCTGTCGTACTTCTGAACGAGGGCCCGACGGTCGGAAGTCGCGCGCGCATCGCGCATTGCGGTTGGACCGACTCCCCGAGCGAGGCCGGCTACGGAATTCCTATGAAGTCCCCACGCGCGCGCGCACCCTGACGCGAACAACGTCACTTCGACGCTCTGCCACGACAATAAAAGGCGGATCAACGATAGCGGCAGTGCGCTCGATCGCTGAGATCATTTCCAATACGAACGCCGGAGAAATGTGACCCGGCCGCAGATGGACGATGCCAATGTGAGGCTGGTTATCTCGCTCGACGAGCGTTCCAAAATCGCCATCGTGGGTCACCACCACTCTCCCCTGTTCGAAGGCGCGCCTGAGAACGACAACATCAGTCGCCCCGACGAGATTCTCCTCGAGCACCGTGCGGACATTCTTTCCAGCCGTACGTAAACCGTCAACGACTTCCGGATGGATGTTCTCGTCAGTGAGCAACGGAAACTCAAGCGGCTTCATGCCGAAAACTTGACGTCCCACACAATCTCGTTTTTTAGCGCTTGGGCCGCATAATTGATTGCGGCCGCTATGCCTTCGCTTGACAGGTGCGGGTACGCTTTCTGGATTTCGTCGTGAGAAGCCCCCCCGGCAAGGAGCTCTAGCACTAGCTCAACGCTGATACGGGTACCGCGAATGCATGGCTTGCCTTCGAGCACAGATCGATCGGAAACAATCCACTGCTGGTCCATCCTGGTGAGGTTAGCACAGTCGCCAAAAACGCGAGATTTTAGAACAGGCCACCGTGAAACACACCAAGAACATCAGTACCTCTGCAGACTCAGTACCTGCCCCCCACCCGATGGGCAATGGGATGCCCAGTCGGGCATGGGCGGAACGTCTAGCCCAGCCCCTTCGAGTGCCCGAACGAGCCAAAGTCATCGCGTTCAAGCTTGGGAGGACGCCGACGGCGGTAGCGTCGAAGGCGGGTGAGCAGAGGATTTCGCTGAGGCGGCGGAAGCGTAGCTTGACGCGGCGGCGCCTACGCGAGGTGCCGAATGGCAACGAAGCCACACGGAGCGCGTCGCCACGCCGACCGGCAAGCCTTCAGAGTTCAGTTCCCCTCAAACAAGTGCTCCTCCGGCCTGCCCCTCACGACGCCTCGTGCTTCAAGCGGACTCTCGCATTGAGCTTGCTTTACCAGTCAACGGCAGCCGAGCGCTATGGGCAACCCTGCAGGCGTCTATCCGCCACTCCAAAGCTAGCAGCATTCACTTCCGCCGGAGTCCAATTAACACCCCAAAGATCATCCGACCCCCCGTATTCGGCCCATTCTAGCTTCGGGCTAGCCCATGGTTCTGCGGCTGCGCGTTCAGCACCCGCGGGCTGCCCTGCCTTCAGGAGCCTTACGGAATCATCACCGATTGAGCCGTCGAAACCCGCGCGACGAACACCCACTTGGATCCCGCGTATGACCGCCTGAGCAGGGACCTCCAAGGCGAACTGATCGGTGAGCAAGTGGTCGCGGTACATTGAATCAACGGCCACGATTTGGGCTGCATCCTCAGGGACCTCCGATTGCAGCTGGATCCCCTGGAGATTGCTCCACACCGGTGGCGGCAAGCAATCCATACCCGCAACGCCATTTGTTAGGCATTCGGAGGCGGCGCACATCTCCTGCGTGCCGCCACTCTGGGTGCAGGCCTTGGAACAATCGGATACCGAAGCGCAACTCACCGCGTACAAGGCGGTGTAGGCCTCGTCCGTGCCACTAAAGCCCGCGCTCCGGGCCCGACGCGCCGTGCGCGGCGTTGTTTCGAGCACCGACGCTTTGGTGCAGTCCCCAACCGGTCCGGTTGGCGGTGGTTCTTCAACCCCGCAACCCGACAGCAGTGCGGCGCATCCGATCAGCCTAATGGCACTAAGACCAAAATCTAGATTGAACAACGAGAGACCTCACTGCGTTACAAGAAGTTTGAGCAAAGCTGTGCTTGAGCCATAAATCGAGGGTTTCTGAGGGACTGCAGCATTTGCGGTGGCCCGGGTATCGCCTCAAATCCATTGAGCCTGGCCAAATAGGTCTGCAGGCGCCCAAACGTGTAGTCGCTAACCCAGATGGGCTTGCAGTAGCTCATGAAATCCAGATGCTTCATGGGGTCCACCAACTGGTGATCCAGGATGTCGAAGCCCCAGCTGCCAATGAGTCCACCACGATAGGGATAATTCGGATCTCCATCGACACCGCAGGGAGCGTGAGCTTGCCCGTAAACGTGCCCCAGCTCATGAGCAAGTGTGCCCGCCGAGGATCCCCCTGAGTAACCGATCCCAACCGCAGTGCCCGCGGTAGGATGATTCATGTCCCCATCGAGAGCTCCCCCGAGCACGCAACTTGGCGTGCAATATTGTTCAATCTGATCGGTGAAGCGCACCAATCCGAAATAGCTTAGATTGGAAGCAGGTTTTTCCGCTTCGCGCAGGGCAGCTATCTCATCAAGCACCCCTTGCATGGAGGTGGCGGTGGTCGGTACAGGCTCGGCTCGCACGCTCAGCTCAACGGCTGTCGCAGGAAACAGTCGAAATAACGACTTCCGATAGATCTCGATCTGTGGACCTGTAGTGTCTGGAAGCAATGGACCATTCGGGCCTTGAACCAATACGGGCACAAGCTGAACATGAATCTCCCCCACGGAGCGCGCTCTGAGGTCGGCCAAACCTTCCTTGGGGAATCGCGCCATCGACCCACTTGACTCCGGCGGACACGCTTCGGTCTCAAATAGGCCAACAGCATACTTCGTACTATTTGTGATTGCCTCCGCGGGGACTTCGAAATTGTAACTCGTATCGAGATCGCGCTCGATCGAGGCATCGTGGAGGGTAACCGTACGCGTAAAAGTGAGTTCGTGAGTAGCCCCGTCGGCGTCGGAATTGGTAAGCGTTAGCCGGGCGCGGACGATTCGCGGAACCCAGCCTGGCTCGGGGACGACATACGCTCTGAAAAGTGCAGGGCGTCCCGCCACGATGTCAGCCTTCCGTGACACCACCTCCACCATTTGGTTAACCAGTGGAACTTTTACCGCTTGAAATGCGGCCAATTCGAAAATGCGGACACCCGTCACGACGCGTTCGGTAGCTTGGTCTGTGCATGTTCGCGTTCCTGCGGTGCCGCCGTTCTCGGATTTGCTAGCCGCGCTTCCGGGGTCAATCGGGGTACTCGCGCACGCAGCGCACGCATTAGCCATGACGAAGGTGAGAGCCCTCGATACTGATGTACGAGGGCGATAACACAACGCCTTTGGCCTGGGCTTACTGGAACGGACTGGGCGGCGTGGTGCGACCATCCGTTGCTCCTTGGTCTATCACTGTGGCCGCCTGAATTCGAGCAGTGCACCCGCGCCCACCTTGAGGCTCTTCGCAAAGAATGAGCCGCGATAGACCGCGTTGGCCTCGGAACCGAGCACCAATTGGCCATTGGGAGCCACGATGGCACCGGTGAATGAAGCATTAACCAAGCCCGGCTGCGTGCCGAAGTAGCCAATGACTAAGTCTGAGTGAGCTGGCGCGGATGTCTGCCCCCGAAGATCAAGCGTCGTAGCAATGTGAACCACTACCTTGCTCTCAGCCACAGATACCGTCCCCTGCTTGTCAACGGAAAGCCCCGCAAACTGGTACTGACCAGGTTGCAAGCTCAACCGTGCTCCCGGGCCCACATGTACGGCCCCGTAATTTCCGGGCGCGAGATCTCTTGATTGGCCCGCTTGCACTTCAACGGGGCCAGATGTTTGTGGCTGAAATGCTACGACCCAGTCCAACGACTGCGGAGGTAAGACCCCTCGGGCCTGCGCACCTTCAATGGTTGCACCTTGGCCGAGCATAAGCGGTTGCGCTGTAACGGTAGATCCCAAGACCGCACTTCCAGTTCCAACAAACGTTCGTCCGCCGGACATCAGATTGCCTACGCTTGCTTTCGCCCCAAGGATGAGCTCGCCACCGCTTACCAGAGTTGCAAGTTCTCCCCCAGCCACAACGCTCGTGCGGTCGCCAAGAACTACGGAATCAAGGCCAAAGCCCGTCACATTGTGCGCGAAGCTCAGGTCAGTGAGCTCTCGGCCTGAACATGCAGGCGATTGTCCCACGCTAGCCGTGGAAGTCTGACCGTCCACAGTCCAGGAGAGGATCTGCCCCGGAGATAGGGGTGCCGCAAAACCTCCGGCCACGAGACCACCGTCAAATATAGTCGGCTGGCCCAAATCAAGAACGTTTTGAGCGCCAGCATTGAGGCTGACTTCGTTACGCTGACCTATCGGAATGCTACGGAATGACAAGGGGTTGGCGTAGCCGAAGAACGCCACCGATCCACTCGAACGTTCCAATACGCAGGGTCCGGCAAGAATAATGCGGCAGGCGTCCCCGATTCGATCATTGTCCGAATCAGCCTGATCCAGGTTAACAACACTTGGACAGTTGTCCTTCATGTTGGGCACGCCGTCTCCGTCATCGTCAGCCATCGGCTGATCAGGGAATGGCACTCCGGGCTGGCGATACGTGATTTCTCCCAAATTCACCGAACTGAGAAGCCGCACGAGTCTTTCGGGCGTAAGCCCTGGGGGAGTTGCGCGCCCTGACAACGCAGCATCCGCGGCTCCAAGCACAGTCCTCACTGGGATCGTCGTCCCGTAAACCAATGCGCCAGCAATATATTCACCTTGCGCAAGGCTTCTTCCTTGGTTCAGCCTGGCGACCAGAAGCTGGTGTGAAAGCTCATCAGTGACGGTGTTAGAAGGCGCGTCCAACGTTCGCTGCACGTCGCTCACGGTTGCAAGCTTCAAAACGCCGCCCCCCTGCCCTAACTCGATAGGAAGCTCCTTGGCGATCTCGGTGGAGTTGCCGCTCCAATACTGCGGCAACTGAATGGTGGTGGCCAATGGCCGCTGACGCCGGGCCCCCAGAACCTCGTGCGTGGTTGGTGAACCGAAAGGCGAAAAGACGTGCACAGCGTTAGACGCTTTCACGCCCTCCCAGCGCCATTTCCAGATGCCCGCCGCAGGCCCGGTAATCTTATGGATTCGCGTTTCCACGCTTAGCGCTTTGACGCCGTCATTGTTTCCTGACGGATTCGTGACGAGTGTGGTGGGCGACGTGTCCTCGGCACCAACCAAAGGCATCGAGTTGCCACTCGGATCCAAGAGCTTGTATTGGATTGATGCACTCGCCCCCAGCGACACACCTGGAAACTTGCTGTCGTTCAACGAGTCGGCATCTGATTCTTTGAGCTGGATCTCCGTGGCGCCAGGACCTACGGCTATCGGGAATTCGAAGGTCCCGTCGTAATCCGTGTCGCGCATGTAGGGTAAGTCAGGCACACCGAAAGGGCCGGTTGAATCCGCTCCAATGAATGAAAATTCGCCGAGCGCGTGGCTCACCATACCGTTCGATCGCACCTTGAAGGCGTCTGCCGTTGCCACCTTTAGCGTCTTGGTTGGGTCGGGCAAAGTGTTGCAGTTCTCCGACATAAATACGTGAAGCTCGTACGTGAACGGGGCCTTCCCGTCGCCTGTAAGCGAGGCGGTGGCCGGGTGCGGGCCATCAAAAATGGGGTCCCACACGTCGTCGTGCAGCTCGTCGCTGCTCATTGTCTTCAGCAGCACCCGCGGGCGAGTGCCACCGTTGCAGTTGCCGCTGCCTCCATCCCCGCAGGGGTCCGCACTGAGTTGGTAGCAAGTTTTGAGAACGTTCGTTTCCTTATCAAACTGGTGCAGGCCGCCGTTGTCGCCGTCGAATACCTCCACCACCAAGCGATTGAGTGCCGCAGTATCTTCCGGCCCCACGCTTATCTTAAGTCGAGCTTCGCTGGCTCCCACCGTATCCACGCCTTGGCCGCTCAAGACGAGCATCTTGCCGTCGTTGCTTTCGGCGGTGGGGAGGCCAGTGAAGTTGGTGCTAAGTGGGCTCAGCCCCTCACTGGGACCTGGGACGCCTGAGTATACCGTGACGGAACCGTCAGATTTGGTGGCTTCGAGGTCGTCGAGGCCGTCGCCGTTGACGTCGGTAACTTCAATCTTCGTGATGCCCGTGGCCCCGTCGAGGGTGTTGGTGGTGAGGGTGCCGTCGCCGTTGGAGATGAGGGCGTAGACTTTGCCGCCGCTTAGGATGGCGAGGTCTTCGATGGGGAAACCTGGGGCGATCTGTGCGCTGCCTGCGGTGGCACCTGCGGGGTCACTCGAATCTCCGTTGAAGTTGCCTGCGAGGAGCATGACTGGGGCTGCGTAGGGGATCGGAGTGATCACCTCAGGAAGTACGACATCCGGGATCGTGCTGTCGGGCGCCGAGTTTATCCGAACCTGCAGCGCGATGGGGCCGTCCGCATTTCGGATAGAAACGGCTGCAGGCTGGCGCAGGCCTGTGACATCGACACCCACGACGTGGTCTACGCCATGCCCGAAGTCAACCGCGAACCCTCTCGCCGATGACATGAAGACCCTGGAGGGAACCTTGTTCGCGTACGCGACCCGAATGTCATCCAACCCATCCGAATCGAAATCGTCCAGTTCAACGCCGGTGGCTACGCGCTGTCCGTTGGACTTGAATGGTGCATCAAGGGCCGGAACACACGCCAACCCAAACAAGCTTGACTTGCACCAAATGACGGCACCATTGCCCACTCCGACAATGTCTTCAACTCCAGCGTTTTCACTCGGGAATGAACGAAACCGACCGGCGACCATCGTCTCCAACGAGATATTGTCGGACACGGTGATTGCCGAGTGACCGCCGAGCGTACTGAAGGTGCTCAGCTTGGTCCCCTTGGCCCACACGAAGTCACTGAAGTAATCTCGGTCAACCCGAAGAGGAGCCACGTCGATCTCCGGCGAGAATCGGAGGCCCTGCGAGGATCCCAGGAAGACATCGATCTCCCCGCTCCGTCGCTGCCCTACGAGGTCGTCGTAGGAGTCCCCATCGATCCTTGCGGTCGATATCATCTGATAATGCTCCGCGGGCGCCCCTCCGAATTCTGGAGCCGCAGCGCCATTCAGACCGCTAAAGGCGATGCGTTGCCGATTGAGAAACGCAAGCGCCTGCCCACGCCCATCAAAGTTCCCAAGGGTTGCAGCGTTTAGCCATGCGTCCTTGGGGAGTTCCACGCGGTAGGTGAGATTTCCCAATGATGACCTAGTGATTTCGAGCTCAACCAACCCTGCGCCCACATCCACGAACGTGCCTGTGTCGACCACGCTATCGCGATCCAGATACTGATGAATGGGAGTACCCAGTCCTGGCTTGTACGATGCCGACCCTGATCCTGCAGACTGAAGAACGCGAGTACCCAGTCCCTGCTGAGGCGACGCCGCCCCTGATTCTCCTACGCCAGTAACGTCCTTGATCCAGGAGCAAAAAAGAGAAACGGCTACGCCCTCGCCGAGGACGTAAGGCGATCGCCTCTGCGTTGCCGGTCTTCTGCCTGCCACAACGACCGCTTTCAGGAGACCATCCTCGAAACAGCCGGAGCCAGAGTCCCCTTCCCAGACCTGTTGGAAGGGGGTACTAGGTGTTTGCGAATTCGGGTACCAGCCAACCAGCCATGGGTCGGGTCCAAGCACTGCTAAACGAAATGACGCACTGTTGTACTGAGGGAACGACGATGTGATAGCGTTCGCCGTAGGCGGACAGTCAGGGCAATTTCGTGGCCTGGTAAGCCTGTGAAGTATACTCGACTGCACCTGCACGGTCGGACGCCCGGCGACCCAAGCCTCCACGTCCAGGAACGTTGAAGGACCGTTGCAATCCAGCGCGGCCTCACCCGGCGGCTCAGTCCCTTGGTTCTCGAAGAAGACAGCGGCAAGGTCCTGTGGACCTCGGACTGAAGCATTCTGGCGCACTCCGCGGATATACATGCCGGGAGCGAATTGCGTCTGGGTAACGTCTAGAGGGCCGGAGCCGCCCAACGGCCATACCAATTCGCCGCTCGTTGCACCCTCCACAACGTGAGCTGCAGTGAGAACCCATCCGTTACCGAGGTAGCTTCCTGAACCAGCAGTGCTCCCGGAAACTTTCAAGGGTGGCGGCCGCTTAACACGAATTCCTACTACGCTTGTGAGGTCGACGATCGGACGACCGTTAATTATCGGAGATTCTACCCGACCTGAGCCCTCCGGTGCGGTGTCGCACCCTAACAACATCAACAGCGGCACAGATGCCATAATAACTCTTCGGGTCATCGTTTTCTATTCCCTTCCTGATGTCGGCAATGCAGCGCACCGATCAGCTCAAAGGCGCCACACGGCAAGATAGTCGCCTCCGAATCTCTCGGATCCCCTGCGGCACTCAGCCATACCTGCCTGATCACTGAAACTCCCCCGGCGGCACGGTCCTACCATCTCCCCCGTCAGGGCCTGGATAGCCCCAGCAGGTTATCTTCCGAGCGGTCGTCATAGCGCAAGAATGAAAGGTACCCACGGCCACTTGGTCAAAAGTCCCCGCCGGCGGCCGTGCCTGTCGGCATTCGACGGACCCAACTACGCACGTATCCGCGGTACCGTTGCCCCAGCATTCAACGTGCCCGTCCTCAGCTTCTGCACACCCATAGTGGAGCCCCATCGCGACCCGCTTGAACTTTCCGGGCGGTGGCACGGCTTCGGTAGTGGTACTCTTCGCATCGCAGGGGTATGTTTTCACCGGGTTCGGACCCTTGCCTGCGCCCCAACATGCTAACTCCCCAGCGTTGCGCACAGCGCACGTCGTCCACGCGTAGGTGCTCATGTCCGAAAACATGCCCGACGGCGCATCCCGCTGGCCAATCTCGTCCCCGGTGGCACAGTCAGGGCTTGTAGGGGCAGGCTCTGCCAGCGCATTCCAACATGCAATGGTTGCATCGGTTTTGCGCAATCCACACCCAAACCGGAATCCTGCGGTTACGTGGGAAAAGCGTTCGCTCTCCGGTGGTGGGGCAAAGACGATGAAGGATGAACGGGATAAACCCATACTGGCCTTCCCGCTTTCATCGAGCCAGTAGATCTCAGAACTGTCTACTCCGACCGCTGAGACTCCCTCGATGGCAGCTGTGGGAAGTGACGGCACGCTGTCACCCGGCTCAGCAAAACAAAGGAGCACGCGGTCTTCTCGGATACCGCACACCGCTTCGCCATAACTGGCGAGGTGCAAGAATTTTCCGCTAGGCGCAGCGCCCGCCGCGAACTTTCCTCCCCAACACTGGATTGCTCCTTTGGCATCAAGGGCACAACCACCAGCGGGGGTGACAACTAAAGCGTGCTCCTCGACTTTCGTTGATGTCGGGCTCCCCGGCCCGCCCCCACTTGCTGAGCCTCCAACGGACGTGCTTACGATTTGCCCACCCACTCCACCGCTGCCAGGCGAAGGGGGCATCCCCCCCAGACCATTCAGGACGCTGCTTGGCGAGCTACCCCCAGCCGGTGACCCAGACGGCATCGCTGCAGGCGGCTTGGGAATAGAGTCTGCAGTGTCGCCACAACCGCCTGACGCAAGCGCCGCGAACAATGCCAGCCGTGAACCGATCATCAGTGTTCTCTCCTTCAAATGCATTGAAAACTGTCTCACTTGAGAATGATTGGGGGCTTGATGCTGCACACTTGGTCCGCTGAACAGTCGACTGTCTCACCAAAAACCCCTGCGCAATCGGTGACATCTTTACAGCTTTGGCCGAGTGTTCGACCCCTGCCGGCACTACAAACCGGCCTGGTTGCCTCCGCACCCGGCCCTCGAAACGGATGAAGGTACACGCAGCATTCGGCCCCCGTTCCATTCGGATCCACCAAAGGTTCGTCTTGCCCCCGGCACGCTTGGCAGTAGGAGGGCCCACCTGCCGCTGCCGGATAACACCGATTCCATCGCTGATCGCCTTGGCAGCAATCGGAGTCAGTATTACACTGCTGCCCCTTTGCCGCACCTGGGGCCAGCCGCGGAACACATGCCGCACAAACACTCGCAGGCGTCGAAAGGCTGTCGTCGAGCACACAGAGGTTACTCGTTCCGCAGCAATCGTTTGCCGCCTTGCAACCCTGACCGGCTTGGCTGCACTCGCAGTAACCGTCGTAGAACAGCTGACCGACACGCGATGAATCCAAGTTTGCGTATCGCGGATCGCCGCTAACCTGCAAGCTAACGGGAGGGCGCCCGCCACTTGCGGTTGCTGCGCCGCCGCTGCTGGTCGCTCCGCCGCTACCGGTGCTTCCGCCGCTGTTGCCTGCGCCGCCTGAGCCTGGCGGAGGTGGAGGTGGAGGTGGAAGCGGGGGCAACGGTGGAGGGGTCTCAAGCTCAGTGAACTTGATGAACGGGATAGGCATCCGAATCGACCCAAGCGCGCTGAAATCTGCCTCGGGGGACCAAAGGTCGTGCTCGGCAGTAATCAGCGGAATGTTGATATCCGGGATGCCAGCGTCGAACTTCACGATGCGTTTGCTCCAGGTCTTGCTGAAGAAGGCAAACTTCACCCGCACCTTCGCGGCGAGCTCCCCGTGCAAGATTTCATGAATCCCGACGCTGGCTCCCACCTTGTAGAACGCATCAAGTCGATACTTCTTGGGCACTCCCGGCGGAAAGATGAGGTCAGCGCTGGGAATCATGCCGGTTAGATCCGAGGGAAGCGGTCGTGCATCCACCTCTGATTGCACCCCAATGCCTGCGCCCGCGTAAAGCGGGATTTCCAGACGACCTAAGGCCACCGTGCCTGAAAGACCAACCTTGGCGCTCACCGCACCGAAATCGAACCCGGCGCCAAGAAACAGCGTCACCCCAGAGCTCGCAGTGGGTGTTAGCGACACGTCGACTTTCGCGATCGGCTCTTGCGTGTTGCTCTGATACGCGGTCAACAAGGCTTTCGGGGTTAGCGCGAAAGTAAAGGCCCCATTCAAGCCGTATTCGATAAACACGTCGATGGTTAGGTTCATCGGAATCGGACCGATGAAGAACGAGACGTTCGCGACCTGATTGGACTCGCGACGGTTGCCTGGTCCGTTAGTGCCGCCTTCCAAGAACGGAATCTCGAGCCCTGGCAGAGAGGGAACGGAGTCAGTTAGCAGCGCCGATTGGCCCGCGATCAGCTTCCCCACCTCCTGCTCGTAGTACCGAACAAACAGGTTGATCGTGTCCTCAGGGGATAGCAGGCCGCAACCAGTAAACGGCGCATCGGCAGTTGGGAAGTCCGGCGGAAGAGCCTTTCCATCCCCGATCACTTTTTGGCAGAAGTCTCCAGCAAAGCGCCTCCCGTTTCCGACAAGTTCCTTTTCCTGTCGAATCAGCTCCTGCGTGTCGCGAAGCGCTTTCTGGGCGCGATTGACTAGCTGGGAAACCTTCTGGATGCCCTCCTCGCATCTTGCCCGGGCGGCAGCACTGGTGTCTAAATCATCTAATAGACGCGCATTGTTTCCCATCAGCGAGGGCAAGAAGTCCTTCCCCAACAAGATCAGATGGGCATCAGCGGCAAGCCCGCAGCGATCCATCTCAAGGCGCGCGAGTGCGTCAATGAGAGTGACATCGCCTCCGACTCCCAGCAGCTTGAACCCTACGGTGGCGGTGGCGGAAGCTTGAGCCTTAACTTTGAACTTGGCGTCCCCCAACGAAAGCGGCTCAGAAATGTCGTAGTTCAACTCCAGATTCGGATCGAAATCGAAACTGATGGGCCCCAGCCTCCCGCTGCTACCCTTCTTGTCCCCGAACGCAGGAGCAGCGTCAGAAACATTTCTTACACCGGGTGCTTCGCTCGGATCAACCTTGTACTTGCACCAGGGGTGTTCACCGACCGGGAAGCTGCACGCGGGCTCCCCGGTACCGCCACACCCTGGAGGCTTGGCGGATGTATACTCAGAAGGCTTTTCGACCGGTCGCGGGAAGAACGTGTCGGGAGGGAATACCTGAGCTGTTAAGTTAGAGTTGGGGTCAGTTCGCGGATCGGTGTTGACGGGGGGGGGCAGGTGGGAACAGACGAGGGTGTCGGAGCATTGGAACAGGTTTGCCCCGTCATCAACGCCAGCACAGCCGGGCTCTGGCTGCCCGCAGGCAAACCTACCGGAACAAATACCTACGCATTTTTCGCCTTGTTTGAAGTCACACTGGCTGTGTTTGGTTGGATCGATGCATACTCCGAGGCGCGAGCTACAAGATTGGCCGAGGGCACATTCGGTCGCGCTGCTGCATCTCTTTGTCTTGAAGGAAGCATCAAGCGCCGCGCACTCATAGGTTCGCCCGCACGTGAACCCGATTGGGCACGTCGGGGTCGCTAAGGTGCAGGTAGCGGTTGGATGCACCGATACCAGGTCGCAGAGCGCTTGTTGCTCTTTCGAGAATGGATCGCACTGCTCCAAGATGGAGGGAGGCGTCGCAAACCCCGAACAATCCGAGCACCCCGGCTCCGTGCCTATCTTGCAGTTGGCAAAGCACAGCGCCGCCTTGTTATGCACCGCCGCTAACGCCAATGCCTTCTCGGCCTCTGCTGCATTTGGTGGAAGCTCAGGGAAAGCGGTTGACTCCTCAACGCACGTGCTTTCAGCCGGAAGCGCGGAAGTCTGTCCACAAGGTATTCCCGGATAAAAGTTGCACTTATCGAGCGGCGGCAACGTTGCGGGCAGGTTCCTTATGGGTTGTTCGCAAACAAAGCTGCGTTGACCGGTGCTGGTACACGGCTGATCCGACCACGTTCCGTCCGCCATGATGGCGAGGCACGACTCAAATTGCGGACGCTCTGGCGCCCACTTGGTGAATCTCCCTGGGATCGGCAGGCCCTGAACCCAAAACGGTTTGCCGGACGGCTCGCCGTGCGCGGCCCACCGCCACTCTTCGGGGTTGGCTTTGGTGTTGCCACCCAGCCACGCGGGGAGCGCGGCCACACTTGAAAGCCACAGATCCTCGATCCGATCGTCTATTTTGATCAGCGAACGCCCGGGCTCGGCATTGCAGAGACTGTTGGCATCGTCCCAAGTCTTGGCGCCGTTGCAGAACCAGTAAAGGCTGTCCCTAAACACCTTGTAAGTGCAGCTTCCCCCAGGAAGCGGTGCGCAGTTGGGCGCGCCGCATTGCCCTTGCGCGTTGCAGGTTGCTTCTTGGCGGCTGCCACTGCAAGCCTCGACGACGCAGGACTTTCCAGCACGCTGCAGGTTCTGTTGATCGGCGCAACCACACGGCCCAGCACTCGTGTTGTTTGCGTCGTGAGGGCACGAGTCCAAACAATCTGGAACTCCGTCGCCGTCAGTGTCCGTCTCTGCCTTTGCGCAACCGCACAGCAGCGGATCGGTCTTTTTCGGGTCGAGCACGCACGCATCTTCGGGGTCAACTGTGCCGTCGCCGTCGGTGTCCCGCCGGAGCCCGAGAATCCCGACCCATTCAAAAGGCCGCTGGGTAATCGTTGCGGAGGGTCCCACGTTGAGCGAATTCGAGAGAATGCCCCCTGTAATTCGGGCATTCGCGAGAACTTGCACGTCGGTGTAGGGGGCGACCGCCATGCCAGAAAACTGACCACCGATAACCAACTCACCCGCGTCCGAGGTGCTACCAACAAGAACAAGAAGCCGACCCTTTGGGCCATCAGGCTGGCTCACCGTGCCCCTCGATTTGAGCACATGGTCCACGATCAGAGTGGTCGAGCCCCCGCCGGGCGTCACCGACACCTTACCCAAAGGAGAGACGCGGAAGTACCCGAAATGGTAGCGGCCACTTTGAAGCGTGAGCTCCGCGTTGTCGAAAACCTCCAAGCTTCCGTAGGAGCCCGGCGGCAGCGTTAGGCGACCGTTCTTCGGGACGCCGATATAGCCTGAACTTCCGCCGAGCCGCTTTTCAATTCCAAAATTCAGGCTCCGCGGAGTGACGGGGCCGAGAGAAATACCGCCTTTAACCGTGGCGTACGGAGAGACGCTAGGCTTAACCTCTGAACGCAAACTGCCTGCAAGCGTGCTGTACCTGGCGACGGTAACTTGCGCTTTAGCAACGAGGCTACCCAGCTGTGCGCGAGCTCGAATGTCTGCGTTTCCAAATGCGGTGACAAATACTCCGGCACTCGTCGGTAGGACTCGAGCGTCCGACTGAAGCAGAAGGGCCTCTTCTTGCCCAAGAACGATGCTTTCCAGCGCCACACCCTGGGGATAATGGAACTCAAACGTCTCACGGGGCGGAGGTTGAGAGGCGCCGCAGCGAACGCTGCCCGACGTAGCTGTGACGGTCGTCTGCCCTAACGTGTACGAAATCGAAGTTGTGAACGGAACCTGAAAAACGTTGCGCTGGCGCCCTGCAGCGAATGAAATTGGCTGCCCCAAGTCATCTTCAGGCTCAGGCAAGCCAAACCCGTTGTTGGCGCCCACGACGAGGGACTGCGTGGCGCCGCTCGTGTTGTCGTAACCCAACTGAGCGGCAAATCCCGAGGGGAGAGACCTCACGCATTCAAGGATGGGAACCACTTTTGTTTGCCCCGCTGTTAGCCCTGCCCCTTGCGTGTTCTGCTTCGAAGCCTAAGGCGCGCTGCTGCACCCAACGCCCACAAGAAGGCCCACAAACGTGACAAGAAATCTGCGAAGATGGTCGCTTATGTTCATTTCGATAGTCCTCCCCGGCACTCCCCTAGGGCAATAACCCGGTACCACGAAGGCTCACGCAATGGCAACCCTAGGGTGGGGCGTATCGGTGGCTTGTGCGTGACATAACAACGTTCGTTCACTGCTTCTGGATTTGGTCTGCCAGAATCCGCCTGATGCCAGGGGATGAAGTGGACCACTTGATTGCCGCCCAGCATGTGAACCCGCATGTGCGGGAGGCGGCGTCCAAGGCTTAGCATGCCAAGCTAACAGGCCATGCGTCGGCCTGATCCGGGGCATTTGCTCGCACTAGCGATCGCAGTTTTCGAAGACGAAAAAACTCTCCCCAGCTTTACATTTCTCCTTGGAGTCATTCCCCTCCAGGGTCCCACACACGAACTGACCGGCCACCTTGCGGGAAGCGAGGTCAATACTGGTAGCTGTGAACGAGCACAGATCTGGCAAACCCACCCCATACGCCTCCGAAAGGTCCGGACCGGCTAGGAGGAGACTTCCGGTAGCGGCCGTACCAATCGTGATATGGGCGCCAAACCCGAGTTGACGCTCAGCAGGGCTCTGGCCGATGTGCAATTGTGCCATGAATGCGTAAGGCGGCGCAGCCCCAAGCAAGGAGCAGGTCACGCGGGCCGCTTCCCCATTCTCGATCGCGCCATCCTCCAGCAACCTCGTCGCCCCTGCCGCCGTCACAGCATGCCCACCAGGAATGACCGGAAAATCCTGCCACTGGTCCATCAAGGAACAGCCCGCTGGTTTGGTGATGTGCAGCGAAATAGCGCCCCGA